>ERZ781399.1319-NODE-1319-length-22483-cov-4.178036_pt1 | contig 22483 bp, 18 predicted proteins | sample MGYA00511014_ERZ781399 | MGnify/ENA primary metagenome ERZ781399 (study PRJEB29847, sample SAMN06458254) | wastewater metagenome | isolation source: Wastewater bioreactor | place: South Africa: Cape Town | study: EMG produced TPA metagenomics assembly of the...
ATGATGATTATTATTATTATTTGTTCGAGATATGAGATCATATTTGACATCGGAAAAACGATTTGTTGCTTTGGAATTATTTCCTGATGAATGAAAGGAAATGATTGGGGAACGATTATGAACAGTTGGTAGTTGATTCGATGAACGAAGAGATTGTTGACGTCCTCCACGTAATAGAATGCAAAGAAGAAGAATAATAATAAAAATAAGAACAAATATTAAAATAGAAAATATAACTAAAATTGTTAGACCAAGATGGGATTTCATTGAAGAAACTAAAATCCAGAAGACAAAAATTTCGAAACAAACAAAAATTGTTTCGATTTAGTTACGTACATCGATTTTGACCAAGTTGATCCCGACAAATCGGACAACAATGACCCGTAAGAGTAAGAGTATGTACACAAGTTAATGATGGACATTGATGTTGATGACAAACAATCGTACCATATGAACATTCACAACTGTGACATTCACTAACATTCCAATGTTCACCTGACCGATATTGAACATGATTGAAAATGCAAACAGCAACAGCAGCTGTTGGCGGAAGACAAACAGGACAGCATTGTCCTTTTTTAAGTATTGGATTTGAACAGGGTAGATTTTGTTCGCATGCTTGAGAAAAACATTCGATCTGTCCGTTACCACCACGTGGACAATGACAAGATCGACAATCGTCATGTTTCCATAATTCACCAGCATGTTTCATATGTCCATCATCAAGAATACAAATATCATCATGTAGATTCGTAATTGCATCGATGGAAATGAGTTTATCCGATTGTTTCGGAGGACATATTGGACAACAAAGAGAATCATCATAAATCGGCGATGAACAAGCCAGCGGAGGACATAGAGCAACACTACAAAACGCAATATTATGCAGGCAAAGACATTTCGTACATTTGTCAAATTCAAGTTCTTCACCAGTCACGTATTGACTGGCGTAGCAGACTTGAGATGATGGAATTGGTTCGGGTAACATGACTATTTCGGGACATGATGGACAACAACGATTAGGAAGAAGAATTGGTTGTGAACATTTCGGTATTGGACATGAAATTAACGCACATAATTGTTCACCTTTATGGCAAAAACATTGTCGACAACCATCGAACCAAATTTCGCCATTCGAATAGGAAAATAAACCTGAATGACAACGTTTTGGCCACGATTGTGTTAAAACATCGATTGCTTTCGATTGATTCGATGAATTAATATTACTTTTACAAACACATATAGGACAGCCAACTTCATTTCGTTTCAAACCATACGTACAATTCTTCGTACAGATCAATTGCGGACATGGATTACATTCGCATGTTGGACAACCTGTTTGTGAATCCATTGAATAATTATACGGGCAATGTTTATCACAATTTAATTGTCCACAACTAAGATGAGATGGTGACGAACATGAACAATATTGTTTCGATAGACGATCGAATTTTAATGTACATAATGGCAATGGACATGACATAGCCGAACAAGTACATTGTAAACAACCTTGTTCATCTTTAGCAAGGCCATGCTCACAAACTAATGAACATTGTTCTAAGATTGGACATTTAACTGTTGTTGAAGAGATTTTCGGAGCTATAATTGAATCGATTTCTTGTGAATGAGATTCATCATCAAATGAATTCTCGCAAACAGGACAGCAAACATCAGGTATTTGACGTGGATTTTCACATGGCGGTGCAATACATCCTTCGGCTAGACAACGTGATCGACCATTTTCACACCAACATCGCATGCAACCATTCGATTCGAACCATGTTGAATTCATATGTTGAACATGACGTTGATCGTTTAAACAACCTCCACATTTGGGACAACATTCGTTTTCTGGTTTGTACATGTATCCACAATGTGTATAGGTCGGACATTGCACCATTGAACAATCGACAAGACCAGCTCGACATGTACATGTTGTACAAAGATCGATTGACCATGTTTAATTGTCATTGTAGATTTTTTTATCATGATGACATTGTTTGGAATCTAGTAGAATAAAAATCAAGAAAGATAAGTGTCTGCCTACCATTCGTAGATCACACTTACTTGTAATGCATTTAAATGGCTCACACCATTCTCCAGGCACGTTCGGATTACCTGTACGAAAGATTTGTATGATCGAATTTTCTTCACAAATCGTTTTCGGACATGTTGAACAACGACATTGACCACGTGATTCACAACAAATTGATGAAAGATTCGTTGATGAGGATAATGATGTTCGTATGAGAGATGTATGATCTTCGATAAAATGACTGTCGGATGGACATGTCAATTGATTCGATTGTTTTGTTTTACAAACAATATTCGAACAATTAATTATCTGCTGTTCGTCTAAAAAGAAAAAAACACGATAAAAATCTCATTGGTGTACACTGATTACATCATTCAGTATTGTCGATATCAAATCCCTGAAGTAACGAATGAGTTCACTTTTTTTATATAATCCACAAAGGACAAAATTCAAGACAACTATACAGTTATTATGCGTCTGTTTATTTTCACAGCTTATCTCATATTACGCTTGAAGTCAAACGAAAAGCAATGTGATACAGTTCTCAGATGATTTAGTTTGCGACGTGCATCGAGAATTGATAATGAAGAAGAAGAAGAAGAATAGTTCTGTTTTTATTCAAATATCTCTGTTCAATTTCTGTTTTATTTTGAGATTTTTGACATATATGTGTGTATAACTATATCGAAAGGTTAACTTTTGATTATTGCCATATGTCATTTTTGTCTAGTCATTCAATCATTGGTTACAACTGAATTAGTTCGACATTTGTAGCCATTTATTTATCTCTTCTTCTTTCCTTTGACTTCCGCAAGCAATCTCATCAACTTTGTCAATATTTCTCAGTCGATTAAACATCTCTCGACGTCAGGTGTTCGAACCGAATCTAATACTGTTCGAAACAGATGTTGGCCTTTTCTGTTTGTCAATCAAATAGATTATTTTCACCAAAATCTATTCAAGGTTAAACACGTCATATTTACTACAATTACTATCAACCAATCGATAACATGTATCATTATAATTCGATTAATGATATTGATGATAGGAATATCCCAAACGCTTACCGTGATTTGCTTTGAAATAACTTAATTGACGTTCCTGTTGATTGAATAAATCATCGTCGCAGGTATTCTCGGTGAGATTTACATGGCAAGGTAAACGTCGATTAGCACATTGACATATTGTTTTATTATTTGTGTCAATACGAAGACATTGAAATTTGAAACAAGCTTTTGAAAATCAAAAAAAAGAAATTTTACAAGAATTTGAGAGACTTTTTTTTCTCTACTCTACCTTTGACACATCGGCCAATTGACTCGGAAAGATTCGATTTGTAACAGATAAGATCTTGTTCACATAGGCCATAGATATTCAAATGTCCACCGCAGATTTCATTTTCTGTTCGAAGACATACTGTACAGCAATCGCATTGATCACGGATTAATTTCGAACAATTTCGTGTTAATGAAAGATATTTTGAACAAAAATCAATCGAACAATTTTCTTGACATTCAGTATGATTAGCTGCGATAAGAGGATTTGTTGTCGTAAGATTTGTTGTTAATGCAGCAGCTATTAGGAATGTCGAAAGCATAATAATAAAGAGCAGAAAACGCCCGATGAGCATCACTGCTCGGATTCTATGTACATAATCGTGTTTATTTACGAATTAATAATGAGAAAAAACAATCTTGATAATGGAAATTGCGACTCGATGAAATGATAGTGATGAAGAACATCATTGATATTGTGGATTCGTTCGTCGACACCATCGAGCCGCTCGAGTTAAGGTCGGTCTGAAACATAGAGAGACAGAAAGAGAGAGAGAGAGAAGAGAAAAAAACATATATGTGTGTAGAATATAGAACAAACAAAGAGAAGGAAAGGAAAAGAAGAAGAAGAAGAGGTTTTGACGAAATCGCTCATTACCTTCAAGATCAAAAGATTGTTTAATAAATGAAGGTTATGTCAATGATTTTAGATAGATTCTTTGAGAATTGAATGTGATTAAATGAAGAAAATTCTTTTAAATCGAAGAAGAAGAAAAAAAGGCGTATACAATAAAAAATTGAACGCAAAGTTTTTCTTTCTTTTTCTTTAAACGAAAACGAAAAAAAAACCTACTTAATATTCTACTTGAATTTCCATCCAGGTCTTCTCGTCGATCAAAAGAAAAAAAATACCTAAAATCACCTGACATAATCGGGTTTTTTTTTGACATGTTATTTCTATTTCTATCATATATATGAGCATTTGACAATCAATATAATTATTCGAGTTGATTTCTAAGACTTCTTTCTCTCGTGTTTTTCTTTTACTTTTTCGATGTTGATACTAAATGTATGCACATGAAGCCGTTTTTTTCATCTTAGACTATTGAAATAATCGGATAAATAAAGTTCACAAGACATCAATCGATGAAAAAGAAAAAGTTCGCCTGACATATTCTCAAATAAACAAAACAGAAAATTCTTTCGATGACAAGAAAAAATATTATTTCTTTACGTCATAAGATAAAAATATATATATAAAGAGAGATATTATTTATGTGATATTTGTTATGAAGAATACAAGTCATAAATGATTATTCATTCGAAAGCTCTGCTTTTTCTCTCAACTAAGCATATTTATCTATGACAAGAAAAAATACAACAAGAATTTATGGTATGTTGCAATAAAACTTGTTCTATTTCGAATGAGAGAAAAAAAAACGAACGCATATGACGAAGAATTTTTATATTCATTATCTCGATCATCTTCACGTTATTGTTGTTGTTCGAAAGAAAAGAAAACTATGCGTAAACATGGGTGTCTAATGCTTGCTTGTAAAAACAACAACAGTAACAACTGTACTTCATCATCTCTCAACAGGAGAATCATCAATGACGACAATCGAAATAAAAGAAAGCCTCGAGAATTAAAAAATCAACTCATGCCGAGCAAGTCTCGACACATGGTTTAATAAAAGCTCTATCGCGAAATATGATGATTACGTGTAATCGAAACTCGTTAGAGCTGAAATGTCGTCGATAAGCGTCATATACAGAAAGTGTCACAAGATAAAACAACAAAGAAAAAGACACATCGATGACTTACAGTCATGAGAAAGGTTTTAATTATTACGATGTTTTTCTTCTGATTGAATATTATTAAAATAAGACCGTTTCGGTTGATTAAATCGAAAAGTAATTCGGGCGAGAGAAAAAAATAGCATAAACCTCAATTAGATAAATAAAACAAAATGAACGACGAGATAAAATTTCGAGTTAAAGAATTTTATATCCAATGGCTGTCAAAAGAATAATAACACAAGTCTCGATGTCCTCAAAACCGAACGAAATGACTCGAATCGATTTCAGCTGTACGTTTTCTTTTTCTATCGAATTCTTTCGAGTTTTTAATTACAAAATCATCATATTATTAAAGATTACCTTGTGAGAATTTGAGCCGATGAAAATCAAGTCTCGTTTTTTTTTTATATTTTTTACACAAGCACACGGCTACCTAATTATTGTCAATATTTGTCTCGGTTTGATCAATAAGAGACGTAATTTCACCTGTACATAAAGAAAATATACATATCAAAGATAAAAAAACAAAAAACAACAAAATTATATTAAATCTATTCTTTTCAGAACGTTCGAAATCAATGAGGATTCAAGGTTGTTTAGTTTGTTCGTCTCCTTTTCTCTATCGAACGAAATTGTACGAATAGCTTAAGAGCTGTTGAATCGAAGGTGAAGTGCTGCTCTTCCACTTACCAAACTTTTGAAGAAAAATCAATTGTTTTGTAAAGGTACTTTTCGTGAAATAAAAAAATTCAATTTTTGTCTTTCTTCTTCTTCTTCTTTTTTTGCTCTGTGCATTTTTTCTTCTTTCGTTCTTCGAAACAAGGTTTTTCATAACGTCCTTATTTTTTCTCATCAATTATGTGTCTGCCTAGTTTTTTTTTTATCTATAGAAAGGCTATGGACATGTTATGTCACTGACAAAACTGCAGAAAAAAAAAGATATCAATTTTCTATTTTTAATATACAAAGAAAAAGGAAAGAATTCCCAATTATGAATTATTCGTATGTCCCATTTGGAGAATGTATGGGTACAAGATCAAAGGATACATCGGCCAAGGTTGTAAGTAGTTGATATTCATCAAGATATCATTTCAAAATCAATAGATCATATAAATATTAAGTCTAACCTTTCTTTTATTTCGAAGCATTCATTTACACATACATATCAAGGATAAATTATTGAAAAAAAAATGACTGAGCTGGAATAAAATCGTATCTGCTGGATTAAAAATAAATACAAAGTTAATGATTAGCAAGTGCTTCAACACCAGTTTTATTTTGAACAGGTACACCACCTGAGCCGCCGATTTCAGCGAACTTCTCAGGACCAGTTACTGTATGACCACCACTTGATGCAGATGCTTTCGATGAACTTTTATCTTCATCATTATTTTCATTGTTATCATTGGATTCGTTTGAATCGTTTTCGGACTTTTGATTTTCGTCGTTCGAGGACATTTTTATTTTTACGGAAGTTTTAATCTAGAACTTATTGTTTTCAGTACAAAGAATAAAGTTTATGTAAAGATATTTTGATATACGATATTAACAAAACAGAAAAATATTTAATCAGAACATTTCATTCTCGTCTTCCCCAAATTTTGCCTAAGAAATTCAATAAATAAATACGTCAATATCGAAAATGGATATGCCTACTTTCGAATTGTGTAACGCGACCTTTTTACCTGTCGATTGATATCGAAGTAACATATGTTCAGGCAATTGCTAAAATCAATCGAATCTTACAAATTTTCGCCAATAAATTCATTTCACTATGCTCACTAATTTAACTTTTGGTGCAACATGTATTTGATTTTCTTTGTTTCGTTTCTTTTTTGTTTTTTCTTCATTCAACATTTGATTTGGTTTTTGCCCGTACTGTTTTTGAATTCTCGAGCTTCGTCGAATAACATCTGCTGATAATTCTCTACAAAAGAATCAGTCGTTTCTATAAATCGAATCAACTTCGATTATTTTATCCTACTTCTTCGCATTTCGTCGTACATTTGCACTCACCGTTTCTTTTTCATTATTAGTTATTTCTTTAATTTCATTTCGAATCTAATAAAATACAAATATTTCCCAAGTATTTCTACTCGAACATCTGTTTCACTCGTATGAAAAAAAGAGTATAAAAACCTACATCATTGATTTTCAATGCCGCAAGAAAACGGCGGTTGTCTTCGAGGTTTTTTCGTCGTTTGCTTTCGACATTTTCGTACTATGGAGAAAAAAAAGAAATACTTCAATCAAATCTAAATTTCGTCAAACAAAAACAAATTTACGATATTTTGATTATTCATTGATCAGATGCGCAAAAACAGAAGGTATGAATAGACAATAATCTAGCCTCTATTGACTATTTCTTTCAGAGGACGATCGTTAACCAATAAGAACAAAGCAATCAGCTGGATTCGTTCGTTTGTTTTATTTCTGACAGTTAGAAGAAAGTAGGATGTCTTCAAGTGCATCGTCGAATTCGACATTTACAAATCGGTATTTCGATTTTCTGTGATTAATTATAGGAAATTGATTTTCTGTGTTGAATAGATTGCGAAGAGAATGTCTCGATCTTCAGCAAAACCCAGTTCCATTTACTTGGTAGAGAAAATATTTTGATCGACAAAATTCGAACATTCTTCTTCTTTTTTTGTGCAGTGCTGGCCCGACTGCTGATAGTCTGAAACAATGGCTCGTCGTTTTCGAAGGCGAGCCCGGATGTTTATACGAAGGTGGAACATTCTTTGCCTTGCTAACGTTCGACGATGATTATCCGTTTAATCCTCCAACAGTAAATCAAAATTTGCTTGCTTCGAAATTCAATTCTTCGTTGAATTTTAGTTGGAATTCAAAACTCGAATCTATCATTGTAATATTCATCAAACCAGTGGCGTTGTTAAACACGATATATTCGGTAAAAATTGGTCGCCAACAGTCACGATTCGACAAATCATTCAGAAAGTGGCTGATCTACTAGTCCAGTGCGAGCCCGGTTAGATTCTTATCATTCGAAACATATTTTTCATTCTTAAAAAAAAACAAACGGGGAATAAACAACAATCCCATCGACGCATATACTCATGCCTATATAAATGCTTCGTATTTAGATTATTGTGCGATGAAAGAATTGGGCTTACAGTACAAACACGAACGCAGTGATTACGAACGAATGGCTCGTTTATGGACGCGAAATTTTGCCCGTTGAAAATCGAGACTTTTCTAAAATAATAATAATAAAAAAAACACGAAACAATGTTGCGAATAATTTTCTTTCAGATGACATCATCGAAATCGAAATCAATCTACGAAAGTGAACAATATCTGTTCGAAATCGCGCAGAGTTTTATTCGTTCGAGAATTATTTTTACATCGATTGATTTACAAATATTCGATTTATTATTATTGAAATCCGATGGTTTATCTTGTTCGGACATCGGCAAACATTTAAATCTTCATTTTATCGAAAATCAATCGCGTTGTCTCGAAGATTGTCTCGATTGTTTAACAGCTATGAATCTTCTCGAATTCAATCGAGACAAACGCGTCTATCAACTAACAAAATTAGCACGAAATTATCTTCTTCCAAATCGATCTTTATTAACTAATATCGAAAACGAATTCTATTCTCCTGTTTCACAATTCTATCAAATAAAATCCCCACCGAATCCTTCATTATCATCATCATCTCTTCAACAATTGATTCTCGTTCGAATTAAGCAATATGTCAATCTGTCAACATACTCGAATGTAACAATCGATGCATGTGAAACAACAAGTGATGCAATTATTTTTTGGAATGAAGAAAATTTTTTTAAAGAAAAATTTCAACAAGCTTTCGATGTTTTACCATCGAATGGCAAAGGTCTTTTCATTCTTGTTCTTCCAACGAATGATAATGATGAAATTAGTTTAGCAATGAATATTTGCTTGAATAAGAATACAAACAATGAACATGCTAAAGATGTTTGTTCGAAAAAATTTCTCAAACAAATCGGCTTTCGATCGGTTGAAAAAGTTCAAACAACCGATGATTTGCAACTTCTACTTGCATTTAAGTAAAGAAAAACAAAAACATCTTTCTTTTTTTCCAAAAACAATAATAAAAAAATAAGAATTTGGGCAGAGAGAAAAAATATTTGTTTTATTTTGACTAAAAAAAGAAGAATAAATTAATTAAACGGTTGTTTTTGAATGATTAAATCATCTTGTTCAATGTTCGTTCTCATATATAAATGATTTTTATTACAATTATTCAACATACAATAAAAAGCAGAGACTAGTTGATTTTTTTCTGCCGATATCAGACCTTGATCGATGAGTTTAACGCATAGATTCGAAAGACAAATCGGATTCGATATGAATTCGTGATTGAATTGTTCGTGTAAATGAATTTGTATTTGTTTGGGATTGACTTTCGAGAAATTCTCATCGAATTCAATTCGATCGTAATGAATTGGCGGTTGAAAATCATAATGCAACGATATATCTGGTTCGCATGGCAAACAATCGAATGAATAATCCAGAGGAATGTTCGAATCGAATTCCGGGAAATAGTATAGAGAGGAAAGCTCGTTCGACGGACGTGCTTTTCGAGCGAGACGAAGTTGATGATTATTGGTGTGAGACTTGCGAAGAATTGTCGGTAGAAGTTTTCGTTTATGCTTTTTCGATGATTTCCGAATCCATGATTCGATACTCGTGAGATCGTTTAATGATTTAGATAGATCTTCACCGAAAAAATTCAATTTCAATCGAATACGAGATGATTTATATGTGATTATGTTCGATGATTGAACGGAATTCGATAGAAGATTCGTGTATTTCCATAGGTACGGTCCAGCAAAGAGTTTTAATTTATTTGAATCGAAATAACTGTACTCAGATGAATCGATCTGTACAAAAACAAAATGGTTTCTCTTTTGCTAAATTGATTTATTACTTTCTCATTAAGTAATTGAGGAATATGATCAACAAACGAACAAGGATCAGGAGCTAATGCCATATCCATTGAAACCATCGTAGTTGGAGGAAAAGTCTTTGAAAAGAAAAACTCAACTCAATAGTTTGTTTTTGTTGATAAATTCAATTTACATGTGCAGATTGTATTTCATGAAAAAACGAATTTGTCGGATAATCTCGTACTTCATCGACATCCATGAATGAACATTCATCGATTGTGTCAATGTACGATTCGCTCGACGATTCATTGAACGAAAATTCACGTAAATCTCGACAACCTATTCGAATTCAATCGAATCAAAACAATTTTATTCGAGTTGTTTGTTTTTTTTTCTACCGAGAACATGATCGTATCCTTCGTTATCTTGAATCACATTTCTCAATAAACTGATATCGAGAATTTGTTCATTTCCATCGAATTTATCAGTCATTTGCGTATCGAAATCGATATAACCATTTAGCAATGGAAAATCACTCGACGAATACATCGTATACGAAATCATATCGGCAAATAGCGAATCACAGCCGATGCCGCCTGTCCATCGACAGAAATTCGTCGGTTGACATGGATGAAATTGAAATTCAGACGAAAGAGAAATACTCGACAAATCCGTAGCTAGATAAGAACTTGCTTTCACTTTGGCACGTTGATTTGTTCTTATTAGAACTTCACTTTCATTTTCGATTTCATTTTCATTTTGTTGAATTGTTCCATTTAATTTCTGAGTTTCACTGTGTAATGCATCGACACGATACGCGTAAATTTTCGCACTAGATGAAAAAAATGTGTCAGTGGAATGTTTCTCATTCGTTGTGCTACCACCTTGTGTCAATAACTGAACCAGCTTTGACGAAATTCGGTTCGATATGTTGTTGATCGTCTTCATCGAACGCAATCAGATCAATGATCTCGGGCAACCGTTCGACTAACGGAAAATGAAATGCATTCTTTGCATTGATCTTATTTTTCGATGTGAATTCAATTGTTTTTTCGTAGAGTGCAATTAATTCGACGGGTGTGTCGAATTTCTCATTGAAACTTATCTCGGACTGATCGTGTCGATGAATTTTAGGAGAATCTTCATGATCGGAATGGTTAAGCAGCGAATTCGACGTGCTAATATATCGTCGAGATATTGGAATCGATTCATCGTCGAACAACATACGTATTCTGAAACTATTTCGTTTCGTTTCTTCGATTTCGTTGGCTCGAATTCGAGCGCTACTTTCGAGGTCTTTTTAATCGATACATCGTACAGTTCAAAAAACCAAACTCCCTATGAAAACATTCGGAAAAATTCTCATGAATTCTTAATTTTATTGGTCATCTCTCTCTCTTATCCTCGATTGGTTCAAATATTTATTTTCAATTGAATATTTGATCAGCTTTTCTCTCTCTCTCTCTTCTCTTCTCCTCTCTCCTCCTCTTTTTATTGACTGTTCAGAAAGCACATAGTCAATTACGCGTTCATATCGTTTTATTGACAAACATATATATTCGCTAATCGACTTTGCTCTGCCGATCATTTCTTCTTCTTCTTCTTCGAAAGAATGTGTAAGTATATTTCAATTTTTCCCTTGCTTCAAGTGTCAAATCTATGCCCACGATCTTCTGAGAGAAATGGCATAGGATCGTTTTTTTCCCTCGAAATAACCGATGCGTATCATTAGAAGAATTTGAGTTCGTTTTTCTGCATGGTGGTAAATTTCGCACCGATAGGAAAAAATAACCGGCCAACTAATGTCTTATCACACGATGACACAATTTAGCTCTTAGAAAAACATTGTCTATACATTTTGAACGAAAAGATGCGCGCTCGCGCGTGTGCAGACTTGTTATTATTGCATTCCATAATTTTGTTTCGAATAAGTGACATAATTGTTGTTGAAAGAGTGTATTAAGACAGTGAATATTGTTTTTAGTGTTTTTTTTCCTTAAGCGAACGGATCATCTTCACTTGACTTCATAAGGATCAAACAAATTGTTGTTCATTTCTCAGCTTGCTCGATAAATCTTGAGCTGCTAATAGACATGTTTAGTTGAGATTTAACATGATGATGTAACTCAACGACATAAGAGGGGAAAAAAAGCTGCGAAAGAAAAGCGGTATCTTCTTCTTTTCTGTATTTTGAAAACAGGAAAAGAACATTAAAGTGAATTAGTATCGATCAGCAGGTGTTATTAAGCTAATTGAAAGTATTTGTCACCTTGTGAGAAGAGAATCGAATGATGACAATAAGGTTTGTGCCACTTCAATTAGGTCAATTAACGATGTCCTGCTGCATTGCAGAGAAAGAGAGAGAGAGAGATCAATAATATAAACATATTGGCATATTTTTTTCATTTCTTTATTTTATGAATTTAGATAACGTAACTTCATTGATGTCATCATCAGCAACAGCATCATCGCCTGTTCGAATGGTTTCACCTAATAATCGACGTCACATATCCTTGTGCACGGTATGTGGCGATAAAGCCAGTGGTAAACACTATGGAGTGATGAGTTGCGATGGTTGTCGTGGATTTTTCAAACGAAGTGTTCGGTAAATTTCAAATCGAGTTCTTTTTATTTCAAAAAATAAAATCTGTTTTTTTTCAAAAGACGTAAAATCGAATATAAATGTAAAGGTGATTCGAAATGTCAAGTCGATGTCAATCGACGTAATCAATGTCAAGCTTGTCGTTTTCAACGTTGTTTAGCAGTTAAAATGAAACCAAGTGGTGAGAATGATTTCCATCTGAATCTCTCGATTAACTAGAAACTATTTGCTCATCATTATACTTAGCAGAAGGAAAAAATCGACTTGACTACACATTTATTCAAGTGTCTTTAATAGTAATGAAAGACGTGCTTATCTGTCTTCTTGTTTTTTAGCTGTACAAAATGAACGAGCACCACGTCTCGCTGCTAAACGAATCATAACGACAAGTAATAATCCTTCACTTGCTCGAGCACAATGTTGGACACCACCAACTGTCGGGTATGTAGCTGAGTCACCACAAGTGACCATGCCATTTGGCTTTCGAAATTTAACAATAAATAAGTAAGTAAACATTTCAATCTTTTGCTTTTTCTTCTTCTCTATATCGTATCCGGTAAACGAAGTTCACTTTCAAATTTATTTCCTTTTGCATTGTTTTAACATTTCAAACTTTTTTCGTTTTTAGTACATCATCACCGATCTGGTCAGCATCTCGAATGTTTCTTCCGCAACAATCGTTTAATATTTCGAAATGTAGCACATCATCGGATTCATCGAATCACGATGAAACACAAACATCACTCGGTAAAATTTGATTTTTTTTTGCAATAAATCAAAGAATATCTTATTAACTATTCATTTAGATGTGACAAATGATGATCAATCAATGAACGTTTTATGTGAAACAGCATCATGTGTTTTACTTGAATCAATACGTTGGCTTTATTCAGTTCCATCATTTAAACAATTAGATGAACATGATCAATTAATATTAATCGAACAATCGTGGAGTTCATTATTTCTTTTAACATCAGCTGAAATGAAGAAATTTATTGATCCAAGTAAATTCAAATAGATAATATGGATTCTTTGAATGATGATGAGCAATATGTTGCATTTGAATTATTAGTCAAAGAATTAATTCTCTATTCGATGGATTCAACTGAATATACACTTTTGAAATTGATTTTGGTTTTTAATAATCGTAAGTTCGATTAGAACGAAAGTGTTTTTTTTTGCTTAACCGGAATTTTCTTTTTCAGCAACGAATGTTGAATTACATGATCGCGTATCGATTGATCGATATCGTAAGGATGCTTTGTTTATGCTAACTGAATATACAAGAAACTCGAAATATCGTCGTCTAGCTGAATTATTAATGTTATTATCGAATATTCAAGAGAAGATTCTCCGTCTAAATTTCGATGAAATCTTTTTTCAACATTTAACTATTCGCATCCCAATGAAACATTTATTGCATAATATTGTTCGTCATCTTTCATCATTTATTCGATAGATTTAACACTAACATTTTTCTTTCCTTTTTTTTTCTGTACATAAACGTAAATGTTCTCCGCATGACAAAATATTTTTTTAAATAAGAAAATGACTTGTGTTGATTATTTTCTTTTTTTGTCTAAATCGTAAATAAAAAAAAGTAGAAAATAATTAAGCTGAAATTAGTGATGATGCACCTAGATATGACTTACAAGTTTCAATCGTATTGTTGTTCAGATACATGGGAGTTATTATGAAAAAAAAAACTAATCATCAGATGCATTAAAATGGCTTCTATCAGTCATAGGATTGCACACATATTGAATAATCATCAAGAGACCATAAAAGATAGTTATGCTACGAAATTAATTCGAATTCATTGTAGTTTTTGTAGGTCATGAAATACGTCATAAACTAAAAATTTGAATCTTCTCTTTTTGATTAAATCAAGTAGAATGAAAACGCAAATGCAAATTTTTCTCTTGTTAAACATACGTCAATCTTATACAAAATCAAGATTTCCTTTCTCTAAAACTGCTGACACATTCTTTCATTTTCGAATAAACAACTTTTATGCATCTGACACTACTGATATTTGAATACAACAACCAGAAAAGAAAAATAACTAGATCACATTTATTATCGACGCAATTCTACTTTCGTCAGTATACCATTGAGTCCAATTTAGCATATATTTATATCCCATGTCAATGACAACGATATTGATAATTTTTGAAAAAAGAATTTACATATAATTTCATTTGTCGGAAGGACGTTATGTTTTTTTGATCTTTGATAGTTCTAATCATTTGTAATTATATCTTTACTCGCCGTGAGTCTTATTTTATTAAACAAGAAGAAATGAAACTCTTGAATAAATTAATATCTACCTACTAGCTAGCCGTGAGAAAGAAAGAAAAACGAAGAGGAAAGAAAAAACGTAACGTTATTTTTTTAAAGAAATAAAAAATTACGTCAAGTTTCACTTGAACTCTTCATCGTTTTGAAAGAAAAAAAATCGATTTTTTTTCCTTCTCTCCATATTTTTCTTTTGCTTTTTTTTGTTGAGGACAAACAATCTTGTTTCATTCGTGAAGTCAGTTGAAAAACTACACTGAGTTTCTCTTTTTACTTTTCACATCAAACATTCTCGTTTATTCATTTTCACATGGCTGTAGCAGCCGTTGTTTCACCACCAATTATTCGACAACAGACCGAACATCAACCACCATCCTATATTCTTCAAAGTTGGCGTCGCGAACAAGCCAATCTACGTGATCAACATCTACTTCGGCAAACATTCTTAATCGCACCTGATACAGCTCTACCGTATTCACGTTTACGACAACGTGTTAGAAATATTTATGAAGAACGTGCTAAACCAGTGATTGTTGTTCATTACGATCCATGGGCTAAAGAAGCGATTCTAGCAGCAAGAGCTAAAACAGCATCGACGACAACAGCAACAACAACATCGATGCTACCAGGAGAATTACCAACGAATATAGACCTTGTTAGAAGTCATACGACGATCTAACGATTATTCATCCGCTTTTTTTTTTCTTTTTTCTATATACAGACAATTAAGAATTTCTTTGAAACAAAAAGAGAACCTTTGTCCTTCGCAGATGTATACATCCTTTTCTTTCTTTTTTTTGTTACCATTTGATCTTATGTCAAGCAGCTGTTACTCCTATTGAAGGCAATGATTCGTAAAAGGATAATAAATATCTATATATATATATATATAATATTCTTCCTCGCACACGACCGATTCAGTTTCAATACTAAACAAACGACGATGATGATTGATCATTTGAATACAGATTAATCAAACATCCTTCGTCTTCATTCGATATAAACTATAAAAGAGAAATCAATGATAACAATTTGTTTCGTTTGTTTTTTGTGTTAGTACCATCGAAATTGAATTCTCTCACATGTAAACTAACTGTTATTTGCTTAAATTCGTTAAGTAAATGGTTTTTTTCCCGAGAAACTGATAGCTCGATCCTTTTTTACCAATTTGTTAGTCTTGAATGCGTTCGGTCGATGTGGATGATGAACAATTCTATCAGCAGTAAATGCAGTAGATTGATGTTACATGGAACAGTGACAAAAAGAAAGAACACGAGCAGAAGAGATGCAACACAGAAAGACAGACAGAGAGGCGAGCGAGCGAGCGAGCATGGAAAATCGATGGTCGACTAACAAATCGCGTTTTTCAGCGTTTCTTCCTTCTGTTTCTTCTTTCTCATGCTTATTCATGTCTATTTCTCTCGCATTTTCCTCCTCTTCTTCTTCTTCTTTTTTCTTTTTTCTTCTCGCCTCGATGCTAAACGTTCTTGTTGTATGCTCGTCCACAAGACAAAAGGTTAGAACTTAGCAGTACTAAATACACGTTCTATCAGCATTATAGAAATACAAATAATCATCATCAACGGTAAATTACTTCAAATTAGTTTCGAATATTCACTACGAACTCAACATGAATAATCACTGATTCATGAGAAAACAAATCAAATGTCGACAATTCAACAGCAACAGTAAGTAATCTATATCTGACAGATAGAAACCGATCGGTTCCTTATATACATCTCTCGAAGTGTCTAAGTACATATGCGAGCATCTGTCTATCGTTAGATTTTTTTTTCTAGTAAGAAATAATAATAATAATAATAATCATAATCATAATTCTACTAACGTCAACGATTATTCTTGCAGTTTTTGTTTTACGATCGATGATATTCGTCGAAAGACATGTCAACTCCAACGAACTCATACGGTTAGTTGAAGAAGATAAAAACACAGTTTGATGAAAGCGTCTTGCTGACATATCGACTCATATTATCGAAAGGAAATACGCAAATTAAACATCTTCATTTATCATTTAGTCAACTATTCATTTTGTATTTCAACCTCCTTGTTATTTACTCTCGTAAGTTGACTATAGAAAATGAAACATATCTTTCAAAACAGCAATAGTTCTTCGTCAACCGAAAAAAAAACTCAAACCGGGTCATATGTGTTGATTGACTTTAGCCATTTATCTTTCTCCTAGGCACACACGCACACAAATACATTGCCTAGCTCGTTTATTTAGATATCTTACCATCGATCTCTAGTTCGCATAAATAAAAGGATAGAATAGATAATCCATACAGTAGATCTTTTTCTCGGCATGGTAACAAATAACCAAAATATTTTCGCTAAGAAAAAAACAAAGAACTCCGTGTCACTTTCAATTAATCGTAAAAAGACGTTTTTCTTTTAAACTTAATTTCCGACAGATCTATTTAAGAAGATCACACAATTCGATTGCATGTGCATTTTGATTAAAGCAAACTATTAGTTCATACGCATATAGATGTGTGTTTTATTGTCGTACGTCTTTAGAGAGTTTAATATCTCTCTCTCTCGAGATTTTATCTTACGAAAAAGAAATGAAACTTTCTTTTGTTCAATATGAATTTTATTAATTGCATAGATAGCTGTCTTTTGACTATTCATATCGATGCTTTTTCCTTTTCGTTTATGACAAAGAAATTTTGATGGATAGTAGTCGTAAAGACGCGAATTATTAATGAATGAAGCTAAACATATCCAAAAGACATTCGTCAAATGATAAGAACAACATATCGACAAAAGACATCGATTTATTTTGTCTTAACGACTGGAATAGAGTAATGAAATCTGAAAATTTTATCTTCTTCTTCTTCTTCTCTGTTAACATTACATTTGATCTCATTTCGATGGTAATTCAATTAACTATTGAATACGAAAATTAGCTCTTGAATTTCTACGTTGATTATGCCGGATTTTCTGGGGAAATGATTTTTTTGAAGAACTTTCTTGATTAACCCGTGTCAGTTTGTTTTCACATTGTTTTTTCTGTGTCTCAAGAACAAACTTCATTGACAAATATTTGATTTTCACTGCTTAGTTAATTATTCACTCGACACGATCAAATATACTCGTTCAGATTAGCAATTATTTCGATGTAAAATTAATTTATTTATTCTCAAATCTAGTTTCTTTTTCTTTCGCTTTTATTCTCTATCTATCTCACTATTTCCTTCCTTTGATAGAATACTTTGTTTATTACTTCCGTTAAGTTTAGTTGCAAGACAAGAAAAAGAAAACTTCTTCGTTTTATTATTCTTATTATCATCTATGAAACGCACATTTGTTATTTAAGACAACTATTTATTCAATATAATAAACACACACACATATTTCTTTATAATTTGATCACGTATTATGAAACACAATTGAATAATCGACTAAGATTCTTAAGAACTAAACAGATGAATAGTTCGTTTGCTGCAGAAGAATGTCGATAAAAGTTTCTCTTTGATTTTAAAGTAAATTTATCGTTTCATAATTGAATTTTGTTATACATATCAATCGATCTAATTAGTTGATGACAAGTCAACAATTGTTCTCAGCTCTATATCTTGTTATTGTCGTTATTTGGTCGACAAAATAAATAATTGATTATTCGGGGGGCATATTGATAAGAGAATTTCCGAGATTTTCTTTTTTTTTCTTTCGATGTCAAATGAGAATAACGAGATACTTTCAATCTACTCCAGAAAACCGATTAATTGTTTAATCTTCAAGATTAGACAAGCGTAGTTTTTATCGTCTAGCTTTTTTTTTCTGTCTCCCTCTCTCAATTATTCGAGAAAAGCACTCTTCATCTTTTTTTCTATTTTTCTGTTTCTTTCCCCTCTCACTCTCTCGTCTTCATTTTAAAAGACGGAAAAGTTCGATAGAGACGCACATCTTCATATGAGTTTCCTCTTTTATTTTTTTAACATTATCGTATCAGAAGAAAATGCTCATGGAACAGTTGCCAACGAAAGATTTCTCGACATCTCGACAGTCGATACAACGAAAACGTGTTAAATTTCACAGGTAACTAATCTGTTTACCATTACCGATATGATATTCAATCAAATCAACCAACTATATGTGTATGCGTGTGTAAACTATTATTTCTTCTCCGAAGAATAAAAGTATCGATTGCAAGCACCATCGAAATATCTATTTTTTTTCTCCTTCTTCGGGTGTTTTTTTTAATTGACTCTCTATGTTCCGACTACGCTTAGCTAATGCATTGAATAAGAAAGAGAATTACGTCTGGTTTTTTTTAAATATAGAAGCTTAGAATAGTTTTATTTTTTTAGGAATAGAATAAAAGAAAACAGAAAGGGGGGAAAACGTTTAATTTTAATTCGATAATCTATTAGGAACATTTGAGGTCATTATACTTGCGATGCATTTAAAAATATTTTATTTATTAATAGAATGTATGAAGCAAATTTAAATGATTTATCAGACGGAAAAGAAAATGAAATGGGTCCAGGTGATGAAAATTTACCACGAGTTAATTCTCGTCCCACAATTCATTGGGGTCCAGTTCTCGAAACCGATTCAACAGTCAAAGAAGAAATCAATACGAATACTGATCATTTCGATGCGTTATTTGCTCGTTCTAATGCAAGTCTATCTCATCCACGTTGTTATAGTACGTGTTCACCGTTGACAGTTCCAACATTGATCACAACTGATACATCGCCAGGATTAACTGCTAAATCTCAACCGTTATTGAGTTCATCGAAGACGAAAAATTCACAGGAAATGCTTGCAGAATCGAATTCATCTTCGAAACAAATGTCAGCGAAAGCAAAACGAAAAAATTTCTCATTAACACATTCAGGACAAACATTTCTTCAAGCAACCGCCTCTCCACATGAACAACTAGAACCATTAGCGCGATCTTGTTCCTACAAACGTCCACAATCGATAAAAAAATATCGACAAAAGAAAGAAAAAGAAAAAGAACAACAGCAACAACAATCATATTTCTCTCAACGTAACTCGAGTACGCTCGCTACATCGCAAACGAATCATCCTCTGTGCACAGTCGCATCCGATTCATCAAGAAAATCACTCGCAAATACAACAGCAAGAATTTCAGCAACAGAACTAATGGCAACCGATGATCCTCAAGATCAATGGTCCGGTTCGAAACAAACTCGAACCGAACGACTTGGTATGAAACACGTTGATGTACTTTCTCGTTTTTTTTCTGTTGTTGTGCACTCACAGATAATCAATGGCACCAGCTGTTGATTTAATTAAGCAACGAAAGAGAAAAAGAAAAGTTACTTTACATATGTTAGCCAGTTTGCACTCAGAGAAACAGAAAATCTAATTCGATCGATGTCGATGTTGACAGGAGACATGAGAACTAATCTAAGATTATTTTCGACAGGTTCATTACCACTCGATCAACTACAATTACCTGTTGATGGAGACGAAGAAGTCTATCTTGTAAGACAATTCAATACAACATCCAAAGGTTTCGTCAATCGAGGGTAACACTGTTCTCTGTGTTTTTTTTTCATAAAAATCAATTTTTTTATTTTTTGTTATCAGAGATTCATTCAAACGTTCGATAAAACGAAGTGGTTCCAATAGTCGTCGTAGTTCTTTTCGAACGAATCCAGCTGTACCAGCTGAACGAACATCATCACCCGAAACCGATCATAATACAACGCCAACATCAAACAAAGATATTCGTACAAGTAAAAGCTCTCTCAACAATTCATCGGGTGGAAATCTCAACGGTATAATTGATAATCATTTTCTCGAAACAAGCAAATCATCGCAAACATCAATGCCGAATGAAAACGGAAACAGTCACGGTGACGACGATGATGATGACGATGATTCTCCGATCGTTGAACATATTCAAACAGCCGATGGTCGTCTGCATGAAATTCGTATTTATCAAGTTTATTTTCTCGGAATGAGTGGAACAGGCAAATGTTCTCTGATGAGACAATTTAAAACGACGGAATATCGAGGAATTTATGATTATTCAAGTTCGATCGGTATGTATGCAAAAAAAAGAACGAGAGAATAGCTAATCGATCGACGATAGCTGTAAGGCGATGACATTATCATGCAGATGTTCGTCTGAAGAAAATCTTTTGTTCTTTGAGAATAGTGATTAGACAAACATTACAGCATGTTCGACATACTAATAGGGGTGTGTGTGTGTGATTGACAGCGATAATTACACTGACGGATTAATTTATTCGGTTTTTCTTTTATTTTCAAGATGATGATCCAGATAATACGGTTTCAATCATGTTAGATGGTGTTGAATCTCGTTTGCATATTATGAACATCGACACGGATTACGTAGGTTTTGGGAAAGTAAAATTGAATTTGAATTTGTTTTTGTTTTAAATAGACGAAAATAAGTGTAACTGGTGATGCGTATATTGTTATTTATTCGATAACTGATCGTCAATCATTTCAAACAGCTGTACAATTAATAAAAAATATTCGTGATAATGAATTGATTTCGAATCCATCGCCGATTAAACGTCATACGCCGATTATTTTAGTAGGAAATAAATCTGATCTTGTGAGAAAACGTTCAGTAACGAAAGAAAGTTAGTTTATTGATTGATTGATTCTTTTTTGGCAAAATCTTTTGTTTTTCTTTAGCTGCTCGACATGCAGCAATCAAACATGGTTGTAAATTCGTTGAAACATCAGCGGCAATTAACGATAAAGTCGATGATCTCTTAGCTGGAACATTGAAACAAATTCGTATTAACGAACAAATTCGTACCGAACAAAAACGTCGTCTAACAATTGCGAATGGAAGTTTCGATACGAATGATTCAGAAGCTCCTATACTTACTAATGGTTCAAGAAAGAGCTCAACGATCTATACTCGACATACATTTGGTGTTTTCTCAAAATTTTTCAATGTTTTTCGAAAAAAACCGTCACACTTATCATCCGATGTTGAAAATCTCAACACGATGAACTAATCACGAGACATGTATATAAATTTATCTTTATTTTTCTTTTCTTTTTTGTTTTTAATATCACACATTGCTGTTTGACGGCTCATATAAAAAATAAAAGATCAATTCTATTCAACTGACATTACATTTCCGATGGAATTTTGATTAATAACTTTTCGGAACGGCATATATGAATGTCGTTTTGTGCTCCGTTTTTCTTTTCAATTACGACTTCTTCAGTTATTGTCATGTCTGAGTGGCACTTTTGTTCTAATGAACTATCAGCAGACAATAAAAAAAAAGACATTTCATGATTATTAACAATGAAGAACTTCATCGTTTTTATCAGTGTTCCAGTTTTTCAGTTCACATTTTACATTCACATGAAAATTAAAGGTCAATTCGGATGAAGAACTTTTTTTCAGTATAAATAGCACTTTTGTTTTTAATGAACTATTTGTAAGAGTTTTCATTGAAAAAAAAATTGGGAAAATACAAAAGAGAAAAAGAAAACGTTCGATGATGATGATTATTGACGAAGAAATTCATTGATACTATGTTCATGTCGTTCGAGAACAAGACGACGAATATTAATT
>ERZ781399.1324-NODE-1324-length-22420-cov-3.741426_pt1 | contig 22420 bp, 17 predicted proteins | sample MGYA00511014_ERZ781399 | MGnify/ENA primary metagenome ERZ781399 (study PRJEB29847, sample SAMN06458254) | wastewater metagenome | isolation source: Wastewater bioreactor | place: South Africa: Cape Town | study: EMG produced TPA metagenomics assembly of the...
AAGATGCGCGCGTCATCCGCAACGTGCTGCACAACATGCATGGCCGCTATAACCGCAGCGTCATCGAGCAGGCGGCGATCGCCGGCGTCCTGAACAGCGACGTCATCAAAGATACCGACAAGGCAAACGAGGCCGCCGCCTATATTGCACGGCGGCTGGATGCGCTGGCCGACGAAGTCGAGCGCGGCTGGAGCGGACAATTCGTCGAAGGCGAGGGCTTCAAGTTCGAACGCACGGTGCGCGGCGTCAAGGATTTCGCCGCCATCGACGCGGCGCTGCTGTCGTCCGCCGAGGCGCGCAAGCTCGACGAATACGCCCCGGCGCTGCAGGATGCCTATCTGCATTCCGGCCTGCTGCGGCGGCGCGATACCGAGACGCCGATTCACGGGCCGGTCAGCCTGTTCGAAGCCGTGACCGAAGCCGGCCGCAAGGGCGTGGCGCTGCAGCGCTACAAAGGCCTCGGCGAAATGAACCCCAACCAGCTCTGGGAAACTACGCTCGACACCAACGAGCGCTCGCTGCTGCAGGTGAGGATCAAGGAGGTCGACGAAGCCGACGACATCTTCACCAAGCTGATGGGCGATGTCGTCGAGCCGCGCCGCGAATTCATTCAGGACAATTCGCTCAGCGCCAACGTCGACGTGTAACGGCCAGGCGGCGTGTCAGCCCTATCCGGTCGGTATAGGTAATAGGCGTGGAGGTCTGGCCGTACAGATAAAGGTTCGTGATCATATCAACGTTCAGATTCGACCAATTTCCGAGATTGATAGTCTGTTCTGTCATAGCTTCCCCCGCTCATTGAACTGAGCCGGTGGTCGTTGGCGTTCCAATTTCTCTTTGAATCTTCCCACATGCATTGAGTAGGACGATGGAATCGTAAAAATTGTCCACGCTCGGGATGTCGCTGCTGCGATAATGGATACTTGCGACTGCTGTGTAGAAGCCGAAAAGCCGCAGTATGAACGGCTCAGCGAGGTTTGTATCCCATCGCGAGATTTCGCAGCAGTGCTGGTTCTGGCGATAGAAGCTTTCGACATCTGAGTATCGTTTTGATCTAAGCGAATTTGGTCCATGATTTCGCAAAGTCCTTAGAACCGCAACGTCGAGTGGCTCACGGTCGCTGAACCAGCGAGCCATGGGATAACAAAAGCCGCTGAAATTGAAATACTGAACGACGCCCAGAACAATAAATGCGGCGCAAGCAATCGATCTCGTCAGAGTGCCATGCTTCACCGCAGATCTCGTTCCGGTGATTTTCTGCACTATAGTCTCTCGATCGCATTCATTGATGATCCATCACTATTTGACGATATCTGGCAACGTTTCACGCAATGCTTCATGAACATGCGAACTGACTGTAGTCCACTGGGACATTCCAAAGATCTTGGTGTTGAACTGAATGGCAACGAGAACGCTCGAGCTTAAAGCTATCGAACTCGAACAATAATTGAGCACCAAAGAACACTGCAGAGCAGGCAGGAACGCACGCTCGGCTGGATCGCGAACATACAACGCCCTTGTCATTTTCTCATATCGGGTCTCAGCCCAGCCATCTGCATTGACGCGAAGTCTGCCGCTTGTGACTTGTGACTGCTGGTCCGCGATGATGCGTTGCTGTTCTTGATACAAACGCCTGGGAGATTCTCCGATAACTATTCCCATCGAGAGCGAACGGAAGTCGCTATTTGGAAACATGCCAAGAAAGGGACCAGCAACAGCACCGCCAATCGAAACGTCGATCATCCGGCTGCTATTGAAAAATTTCCTCGCTTCCACCGGATTTCTGAAAACGTCTTTGATGGAAATACTTTTGGTATACGGAGAATTATTGAAGGAAATAAAGTTCAGGTCATATCCGTCAGACGGCAAAATGACTCGAACACCTTTGACATCGACGATCGTTCGTCCGTCTGACGTTTTCGGCCAGGTGTCTTGATCCTGCGCAAAGCACAGACCGCACAGCAAACTGATCCAGCACAGAATTGCGGAGACGAACGCGAATTTTCCGTGAGGTGAATGTTGTTTTAGTGGAGGGGCCAAGGCGTTCGACGCGGACCTTCCTAAACAGAGAGCGGCTACAAGTCGGCGTCGAAACAGCATCGAACGATCCACGGACGCCGTTTCTTGTGAGGGTGTTTCGCGTCCGTCGGTAAGCTGTCACTTTTCCTGCAGATTGTAAAATGCCACGAACACACCTGAGCTGATCCAGGAGCTTTCCTCACCAGAGGTCAGGCCAGGAACGACCCGGCACTGCCACTGTTTGGCGGGGAGGTGGCATCCTTGCGGAACAGCACGTAGAGCGCGGGCAGCACCAGCAGCGTCAGCACCGTCGACGAGACGATGCCGCCGATCACCACGGTCGCCAGCGGCCGCTGCACTTCGGCACCTGCCCCGGTCGCCAGTGCCATCGGCACGAAGCCGAGCGACGCCACCAGCGCCGTCATCAGCACCGGGCGCAGCCGCGTCAGCGCACCTTCGTGAACCGCGTCACGCAGCCGCATGCCGTCGCGGCGCAGCCGCTCGATGAATGCGATGATGACGAGGCCGTTGAGCACGGCGACGCCCGACAGCGCGATGAAGCCGACGCCGGCGCTGATCGACAGCGGAATGCCGCGCACCAGCAGCGCGGCGATGCCGCCGGTCAGGGCCAGCGGCACGCCGCTGAACACCAGCAGCGTATCCGCCAGCGACCCGAGGCTGAGATACAGCAGCAGCAGCACCAGCAGCAGCGCAACCGGAACCACGATGGTCAGCCGCTGTGTGGCGGATACCAGTTGCTCGAACTGGCCGCCCCATCCGATCCAGTAGCCGGACGGCAGGTTGACCTTCTCGGCGACGGCTTGCTGCGCATCGGCCACGAACGATCCGAGATCGCGCCCGCGCACGTTGGCGGTGACCACGATGCGCCGCTTGCCGTTCTCGCGGCTGATCTGGTTGGGGCCGGGCTTGACGTCGATGGCCGCGACCGACGCCAGCGGCACATAACGCATCGCTGCCGGGCCCGGCGACAGCGCCGTCCGCGTCACGCCGGGCGAGGCCTCCTCGGTCGGCAGCGGAATCGGAATCGCGCGGATCGCATCGAGATTGCCGCGCAGATTCTCCGGCAGCCGGACGACGATGTCGAACCGCCGGTCGCCTTCGAACAACTTGCCGACGCTCTTGCCGCCGATGGCGATCTCGACGACGTTCTGCACGTCGCCGACGCTGAGCCCATAGCGCGCCAGAGCCGGCCGGTCGATCCGGACAGTGAGGATCGGCAGGCCGGCAACCGGCTCGGCGGTGACGTCCGTCGCGCCCCTGACGGTCTTGATCACCTCCTGAACCTGCTTGGCGGCGCCTTGCAGAATATCCAGATCGTCGCCGTAAATCTTGACGCCGACATCGCTGCGCACGCCGGAGATCAGTTCGTTGACGCGCAACTGGATCGGCTGCGAGATTTCGTAATTGCTGCCCGGAATGTCGTTGGCGGCGCTGGCGACATCCGCGACGACCGCGGCCTTCGGCTTGCCCGGATCGGGCCACTGCGCGCGCGGCTTGAGCATGACGTAACCGTCGGACATCGACGGCGACATGGGGTCGGTCGCAACTTCGGCGGTGCCGGTGCGGGTGAACACCGTCTTCACCTCCGGAATCTGCCGCAGCCGCAGTTCGAGCGCCTTCTGCAGATCGAGCGACTGCGTCAGACTGGTGCCGGGAATCCGGGTCGCCGCGAGCGCGATGTCGCCCTCGTCGAGGCTCGGGATGAATTCGCCGCCCATGCGGCTGGCCGCGAAAGCGCTCGCCAGCACGATCAGCAGCGCACCGGCTGCCACGCTGCGCCGATAGGCGATGGCGCGGCCGAGCAGCGGCAGATAAATGCGTCGCGCGCCGCGCATGATGACGTTCTCATGCTCCGAAATCCGGCCGGTGACGAAGATCGCCACCGCGGCCGGAACGAAGGTGATGGAGAACAGCGCCGCGGCGGAGAGCGCCATCAGCACCGTCAGCGCCATCGGCGTGAACATCTTGCCCTCGACGCCGGTCAGCGTGAGCACGGGCAGATACACCACGGCGATGATCAGCGTACCGAACAGGCTCGGCTTGATGACCTCGCGCGATCCCGCAAGGATGGTGCGCAGGCGTTCGTCGCGCGTCAGCAGGCGCCCCTCGCGCTGTTGCGCCGCCGCCAGCAGGCGCAGGCAGTTCTCGACGATGATGACGGCGCCGTCGATGATGATGCCGAAGTCGATGGCGCCGAGGCTCATCAAGTTGGCGCTGACTCTGGTTTCGACCATGCCGGTGATGGTCATCAGCATCGCCAGCGGAATGACGCAGGCGGTGACGATGGCGGCGCGGATATTGCCGAGAATCAGGAACAGCACGACGATGACGAGCAGCGCGCCCTCGACGAGATTCTGCTGCACGGTCCTGATGGTGGCCTCGACCAGATCGGAGCGGTCGTAGAGCGTGCGCGCGACGACGCCCTCCGGCAAGGAGCGGGCGACCTCCTGCAGCTGGTCGGCAACGCGCTGCGCCACGGCGCGGCTGTTCTCGCCGATCAACAGCATCGCGGTGCCGAGCACGGTTTCCTTGCCGTCCAGCGTCGCCGCTCCGGTGCGCAGGTCCTTGCCCTCGACCACCTGCGCGACGTCCCTGATCCGCACCGGATTGCCGCCACGCAGCCCGACGACGATGTCCTCGATCTCGGCGATGCTGGCGACCTGCCCCGGCGTGCGGACCAGATACTGTTCGCCGTTTCGCTCGATGTAACCGGCGCTGACATTGGCGTTGTTGGCCGCCAGCGCGGTCATCAAGTCGCGGATGCTGAGACGATAGGCGATCAGGCGTCCCGGATACGGCAGCACATGGAACTGGCGTTCGTAGCCGCCGCTGGTATTGACCTCGATGACGCCCGGCACGTTGCGCAGTTGCGGCTTGATGATCCAGTCCTGAATCGTGCGCAGATCGCTCGGCGTGAAGTCCTTGCCGCCGGGGGCCTTGGCGCCGTCCTTCGCCTCGACCGTGTACATGTAGATCTCACCGAGACCGGTCGAGATCGGCCCCATCGTCGTTTCGACGCCCGCGGGCAGCTGGTCCTTGACCTGCTGGATGCGCTCGTTGATCAGTTGCCGCGCGAAGTAGATGTCGGTGCCGTCGCGAAACACAATGGTGACCTGGCTCAGGCCGTAGCGCGACAGCGACCGCGTGTAATCGAGCTTCGGCAATCCACCCATCGCGGTCTCGACCGGAAACGTGATGCGCTGCTCGGTCTCCAGCGGCGAATAGCCCGGCGCGCGCGTGTTGATCTGCACCTGCACGTTGGTGATGTCGGGCACCGCGTCGATCGGCAGCCGGGTGAAATTCCACGCGCCGAGCGCGGCCACGCCGAGCACAGCCAGCAGCACCAGCCAGCGCTGGCGCAGCGAGAAGGTCAGGATGGCGGCCATCATGCGTCGCTCCGCCTTTGCCCATCTCTGACTTCACGACGAAGCTATTTTCGGCGACGTAACGCTCGCCCGCCGCGAGCCCGGCGCGAATCTCGACATGGCGCGGATCGCTTTCGCCGAGTTCGACCGGCCGAGCCTCAAGCTTGTCGTCGCCTTCGCGCACGAACACTACGGTCTTGTTGTCCAGCGTCTGGATGGCGCCGACACGCACCGCGACCGGCACCGTCCGCTTGGCGAGCACCAGCCGCGCGGTGACGAAAAGGCCCGGCCGCAACCGCCCGTCCGGATTGGGCAGCACCACCCGCGCCAGCGCCGTCTGCGTATCGCTCGACCCCACCGGCGCGACGTAGGAAATGCTGCCCTTGACGTCGCCGCCACCATCGTCCGGATCGATCAGCACCTCATCGCCGATGCGAACGCGCTTGATATCCTGCCGGTAGATCGACAGATCGACCCAGATCGTCGACAGATCGGCGACGATGAACGACGGCTTCTGCTCCGAAGCGTATTCGCCGAGCGAAATCTGCCGATCGATCACGGTGCCGCCGATCGGGGCCTTGAGATCGTAGACCGTCAGGCTCTGATTGCTTTCGATCGACGCCAGCAGGTCGTCTTTCATCACGGTGTCGCCGATGCGCTTCCTGATCGCGCGGACGATTCCCGGGAAACGCGGCGTGACCTGCACGACGGCTTCCTGATTGGCGCGCAAGCCGCCGTTGAATGCCAGCGTATCGCTCAGCGTGGCGCTGCCGGCCTCGGCGAATACCGCCCCGGCCGCCGCCAGCTTGACGTCGCTGATCAAAATCCGCTCGGCGCGATGCTCGTCCTGCTCGACGTGATCGCTCGCGGCCGATTCCGCCTTGCCGGCCGAATGGGGGTGCGGGGCCGCTGGCGCCGGTCCCCATTGGCGATATCCAGCAGCGCCGATGGCTGCGGCAATGACGACGAGAACGATCGTGGTCGATGGCTTCATCGGGTCGACTCCCGGGCGAGGCTCAAGGGATTGCCGACCAGGCCTTCGATGGTGGCGACGGCAACATGGACATTCTGCTGCGCTTCCTGCTCGCGCAGCCGCGACTGGACGAAACTCGCCTGAGCATCGAGCACTTCAAGCAACGAGTAGCGGCCCTGCCCGTAGCCTTCGGCAATAGCCTCTGCCGCCTGACGCGCTTTTGGAATCGCCGAATCGCGCAGGATTGCCAGTTCGCGCAGCGAACCCTGCAACGTGTCGTAGGCCCGCCCGGCGAGGACGATCAGCGTGTTGCGGTTGGCTTCGCGCTCGGCTCGCGTCTTCGCCAGACTCTCCTGCGCCGACAGGATGTTGCCCTGGTTCTGGTCGAACACCGGAATCGGCACCGACAATGTCAGCCGCACCGCATCGTCGTTGCTGGCGTTGTAATGGCGCCATCCGACACCGACGCGGACATCGGGATAGGGCTTCAGCCGCGCCAGCAGCAATTCCGCATTGCGTTGCGCATAGACCGCGGTCCAGCGCACCAGTTGCGGATTGGCATCGATCGCCGCCACCACCGACTTGAAGGACGGCGGCCGCCCCGTCACCTCGAGCCGTCCGGACACCGACGCAAAGTTCGGCGCGGTGTCGCCCATCAGCACCGCCAGTTCGCGCCGCGCGCTGGCCAACGCCGCCTTGGTGCGCTCGCGATCGGCCTTCACCAGCGCCGACGCCGCCTCGGCGCGGCCGGTTTCGGCGGGTGACGACGCACCGGCCTCGACGCGCCGCTGCAGCAGCGGCGTGATCCTGTCGATCGACGTCATCTGCTCGTCGAGAATTTGAATGCGGCGCTGCAGCCCGAGTACGCTGACAAAGGCGATGGCGGTCTCGGACAGAATCTCCAGCCGGACCGCCTTGCGCTGAATCGTCGCCGTCTCGACGCCGGCCGCACCGGCGGCGATGCGCGCGTCACGCTTGCCGAACAGTTCGAACAACTGGCTGATCTGCAGCGTGGACTCGGCCGACCGGGTGCCGCGATAGACTCCGGAGCCGAACGCATTGTCGTATTCATAGGACAGTTCGGGATTGATGAGCGCACCGGCTTGCAGGCGTTGCCCTGAGGCGATGCCGATGTCGCGCTCGGCCGCGGTCAGTCGTGGGCTGGCTTTGAGCGCGCGATGCAACGCGGTGCCCAGCGTGAGCGTCTGCGCGTGCGCAACGCCGATCAGCCCCGGACTGACCAGCAAAACCAGTGCGCACGCAAATCGCGCGGCGGATGTGGAGAGCATGACGATAACCTGACGAACAGCGAACGATGGGCGCGCAAGCGCCCGGCGATGACGTTCAGGTCAGCGATTTGGGGGGCGGCGTATCGAGCCACGATCCGGCACCGGATCGATGCAGCGGCGGACGCGCCAGCGCCGCCGACGCGATCGCAACCGGCACGACCGCATCAACCGGCAGCGGCATCACGATGGAGAAGCAACTGTGACAATGATGGCCGGGCGCCACGCTCTTGCTCGTGCCGTCGTTGTCCGCAGCAATCGAGACCGACACGCTGGTCCCCGAGGCGGGATTCGCGAACGCATCGTTGCAGAACAGGTGCAGGCCGCCGGCGAGCAGATAGACGAATGTCAACAGCACGGTCAGCCAGCCGCGAAGGCTGCGCGGACGAACGACAATGGTCTGACCCTGTCCCGACATGCCGCCCGTCTAGCACGGGTGGCCTAGGCTGTCGACGTTACAACATAACGCGGAACTGCGGCGCCGCGGCGGCGGCGCGGCGATTCACTCCGTATGACCGCGCGCCAGATCGCTGGCTTCGTCGCCTGCCGTTTCGGCGTGATCGAATGCCGCAAGCCACGATGCCAGTGCCGGCGCGGTGCGGCCCGCCGCCTGCATCTGGCGCAACGCGACGCGAACGCTGCCGCGCGCCATGCGCCCGCTCAGGCGCGCTTCGCTCCATGGCGGCAGCCCGGCCTCGACCGCGATGCCGACGTCGTGCTTGATCGCCGTGCTCTCCGCCGCGCCGAGCGTTGCCAGCAAATGTTGAAACGCCGCATGCCGCCGCGCATCGAATGGCTGCGGGACACCGAACGCATCCTTGGTGGGGTGCGCCGGATAGAAATGCGCGCACGGCACCCAGCCGTCCGGCACCGGTTCGGTCGCGGCATGGGTGCGGCCGCTTTTCAGCAGCTTCGGCAGCACATGGGTGTGCGGACCCTCCGGGCTCTTGCCGGTGTGCGGCGGGATCGGCTGATACACTTCGGCGCGCCCGGCGCGGCTGATGAAGACGCGATGCGGATTGGCCGCGAGCATAATGCCCATCGCCGGGTTGCCCGGCTCGAACACGGCGCGGCCGACATGGGCGCGCAATCGATCGGCGACATCGCGATCGTTCACGCGCACGCAGAGATCGGCCTGCAACGCAGCGAGCCCGAGATCGAACAGCACGCCGCCGCGATCCGCTTCGCGCAACGCTTCGCGATCCTCGCCGAGTTCGGTCAATACGCTGCGGCGATGCATCTCGCACGCGTCCTCCGGCAGGCATAGTGCGACGCGGTGATTCCAGAATTGCCGGGCGATGCTCTCCGAGGCGAACGGACGCAGGCCGTCGTCAAACCGGATGGCGATGCCGCCGCGCGCGGTGACGGCGGAAATGCCGCCGTCGCTGGCTGTCAACTGCACCGGCTCGTCGGAATCGCGGGAAAATTCGGCGATAGCGCCGAAGGTGCCGAGGCTCCATTGCGTCTCTACATCGTGCATCTGCTCGATCAGCAGCTTTTTGACGGCCGCTTGCGACATCATGGCTGGCGCCTCCCCGTGACGACCGCCCGATCGCCATCGTCTCCGCTTTTCGCGTTGCGCTTAAATTACGCCTGCGCGCGCAGCGGTCAATCGCCGCGCTACGCTGCCGAACGGCGCATGGGAGAACGGCGCGCCTCGCTCCACACCGCGACGCAGCGATGGAGATCGATGAAGTTCTGGTGCAGCTGTTCGAGCGCGAAGCCGACAGTGAAGAAGCGTTCGGTGACGTCCGCCGGCAGGCCGCGCGTCAGGCCCTCGGCGCGCAACGCGGCGATCTCGCCGGCATAGACTCGCAGCGCCTGCTCGAACGCCTCCAGCGACGGCGGCGCTTCGCGCGCCAGCAGCGCCGCGCGACTGTCGCGGACATAAGCGACGGCGCTGCGCCGCACCTCCTCCAGCATCGGACCGAGCCGCGCCTGCAGATGATCCGGCAGTTTCACCACGGCGGCGCGGCCGATCATCACCAGATCGTGGCGGATGCGCAGCAAGGTGCGCAGCAGCGGCCCGGTGTCGGGACCGACCGCGAGCCACGCCGCCCGTTCGCGCTCGGCCTCGGCGCCGACCGCATTCAAGCCGACCAGCGCGGTGCCGATGCCATCCTGCAGACGATGCAGCGTCTCGGTATCCAGCCCGCGCATCAGGCCCTGCAGCAATTCGTCGAGCGCCACCGCGACCTGCGCCAGCATGCGCGCCGCCGCGGTGATGGCGAGGTTATGCGCCCGCGACGGCACCACGGCGAACGACACCGCAAGGCCGGTGAAAGCGCCGACGCTGACTTCGAGCACCCGATCGATCGCCGATTCCAGCGGGCTGCCGTGGGTGATCGTCGGCAACAGCAGCACGATGATCGCGGTGATCGGCGCGACGTTGAGGCTCGGATTGATCGCCGCGGCAATCGCCAGCGGCGCCACCGCCAGCGCCAGCACCGCGAGCAGCGCCAGTTCGCTGGCATGCGGGAACAGCACGGCGATGACGCCGCCGTAGATCGCACCGCCGATGGTGCCGACGAGATAATCCGAGGTCGCCTTGATCGAACGGCCGACGCTCATCTGCGTCACGATCACTGCCGTCAGCACCGCCCACAGCGGCAGCGGCAACCGCAGCGCCAACGCCACCACCAGCGCCAGCAATGCCGCGATCATGACGCGGAAGCCAAGCGCCAACTGCATGCGCCGCGCCACGAGCCAGTCGCCGACCGTCCGCCACGACAGCTTCATGCCCCCGTCCCCCGCTTGCGCCATGGACGCGACGGCATCGCCGTGCTTACGTTCATTCCCTGCCCTCTGCTGCCTTCAGGTGTCCGCATGACATTGTCGGTCGATCTGTTCTGGTCGTTTCGCAGCCCGTACAGCTATCTTGCCATTCCCAAGACGCTGAAGCTGGTCGCCGAATACGACGTTAGCGTGAAGCTGCGTCCGGTGTACCCTTTGGCGGTGCGCGTCCCCGGTTTTTTCAAGCGCGCCGATCCCCGCTTCGCGATGTATGTCGTGCTCGACAGCCGCCGCGTCGCCGAACATGAAGGCATCCCGTTCCGGTTTCCGCAACCCGATCCCATCGTGCAGGACATGGCGACCTTGGAGGTGGCGCAGGAGCAGCCCTACATCCACCGCCTGACGCGGCTCGGCGCGGCGGCGCAGCTCGAGGACCGCGCGCTGCAATTCGTCGGCGCCATCGCCCCGGTGCTGTGGGACGGCAGCGTCAAGAACTGGCACGAGGGCGATCATCTCGCCAAAGCGGCAAGCGCCGCCGGCTTCGATCTCGCGGCGATGGATGCGGCGATCGCCGCCGATCCGGCGCGCTACGAACAGGTGATTACCGCCAACGAGAAAGACCACGCCACCTCGGGCCACTGGGGCGTGCCGACCTTCGTGTTCGAGAAGGAACCGTTCTTCGGCCAGGATCGCATCGATCTGTTGATCTGGCGGATGCAGCGCAAGGGCCTGACCCGCCGCGCCTGACCCACCCCATCTCACCGCAACGGCGCAGACGTGGTGGCCATTTCCGTCGCTTGAACAGGCTCCGCGCGCGGCCTAACGTGCCCGCCTGATCGTGAAGGACACTGCCATGGCCGATGAAACCGCAACGCTCGCCGCCTATGTCGCCAACCTGCGCTACGACGCCATTCCGCGCGAGGTGCTGGAACGCGCCAAGAGCCTGACGCTGGATTTTCTCGGCAGCGCGGTGCGCGCGCGGCGCGAAGCGGAATCGACTCCCGCATTGCTGTCGATGCTCAAGGCGCTCGGACTCGACGGCAGCGGTGAGGCAACCGTGGTCGGCGACAGCAAGACCTGGACGCCGGCGGTGGCGGCGCTGCTCAACGGCGCGCTCGGCCATTCGCTCGACTTCGACGACACCCATGCGGATTCATCGTTGCATCCGAGCGCGCCGGTGGTGCCCGCCGCGTTCGCCGTCGGCGAAATGGTCAACGCTTCGGGCCGCGACGTGCTGACCGCCATCGTCGCCGGCTATGAAGTGTGCTGCCGGCTCGGCAACGCGCTCGACCCGACCTCGCATTACGCGCGCGGCTTTCATCCCACCGCCACCGCCGGAACCTACGGCGCCGCAGCGGCGGCGGCGAAACTGTTCGGCCTGTCGAAAGACCAGATCATCGCGGCGTTCGGCGTGTCGGGCAGCCAGGCGGCAGGTTCGTTGCAGTTCCTCGTCAACGGCGCCTGGAACAAGCGCTATCAGGTCGGCGCGGCGGCAATGAACGGCGTCATCGCCGCGACGCTGGCGCGCGACGGTTTCGTCGGCGCCATCGAATCCGTCGAAGGCAAGCACGGCCTTCTGGTCGGCTACAGCGACAACGCGCATCCCGACAAGGCTGTTGCCGGATTGGGCAAGGTGTACGAGACGCTAAAGATCGGCGTGAAGCCGTATCCAAGTTGTCGCTACACCCACGCGGCGCTGGATGCGCTGATCGCGATGCGCCGCTCGCACAACCTGACGCCAGACCAGATCAAGCGGGTCGAGATCGGCCTGCATCGCAACGGCATCACGCTGACCGGAGACGCCGCCACCAAGCGGCATCCGACCTCGATCGTCGGCGGCCAGTTCTCGATGTTCTTCACCGGCGCGCTGGCGCTCGATCAGGGTCGCTTCGGTTGGGACGATTACGCGCGGCTCGGCGATGCCGCCATCGACGCGCTGGCCGACAAGATCGACGTGGTGCAGGACGACCGGCTCGAAGTCGGCCGCACGCATCCGTTCGGCGCGCGCGTCACCGTCACCACCGACGACGACACCGTGCACGAGGAATTGTATCCCGACCCGTCCGGCGAACCGACATCGTTTCCGGATGCGGCGGCGATGCGGCAGAAGTTCCTGACGCTGGCGCGCCCGGTGCTCGACGGCGGCGCCGAGAAATTCGCCGACGCCATCCTGTCGCTGGAAACCTTCGACCGCGCCGCCAGCGCGATCCAGTTGTGCCGGGCGTAACGCGCGAGAAGTCTCGCGCATCACGCCACAGCAAACTGAAGTTTATGCGCCTTCGATGATGATGAAGTCCGCTTCGGAAATCTGCTGGCGGATCGCCTTCGCCGCCTGATATTCCGGGCTCTGGTAGCATGCCTTCGCGGTGGCGAGGTCCTTGAATTCGACCACCACGTTGCGATCGCGCGAGGTGCCTTCCGTCGCTTCGAACGGCCCGCCGCGCACGATGAAATTGGCGCCGAACTTCTCGAATGCGGGCTTCGCCGCCGCGAGATATTCCGGATAACGATTTGGCTCGCGAACCGAGACGCGCACCACCCAATAGGCCTTCGGCATGTTGTTCCTCCAATGAATGCGGCTTTGTATCACAGCGCCTGTTCCATTGAATTCGACTTTAGCGCGGCGGCCTCACCCGGAGATGAAGTGTCGCACCTTGTCACTCCCGCCACCCGGTCGGATAATGGGTGCCCGACGTCGCGTGACAACGAGGTGACATCATGAGCTGGCAGCCATCCAACGATCCTGTGCTGGGCGATCCGCAATCCTGCGACGCACTGGAGCTGGTCATCGTGCCGCGCACCCGCGATCTCGGCGACGGTTTCGCGGTGCGACGCGCGCTGCCGCACGGCAAGCGGCAGATGGTCGGGCCGTTCATTTTCTTCGATCATTTCGGCCCGGTGCAATTCGTCTCCGGCCACGGCATGGATGTGCGCCCCCATCCGCATATCGGGCTCGCCACCGTCACCTATCTGTTCGACGGCTCGATCATGCATCGCGACAGCGAGGGCAACATTCAGGAGATCCAACCCGGCGCCATGAACCTGATGACCGCCGGGCGCGGCATCGCGCATTCCGAGCGCACCCCGGACGTGCAACGCGCCAACGGCCAGAAGATGCTCGGCCTGCCAAGCTGGATCGCATTGCCGAAAGGCCGCGAGGAAATCGACCCGACGTTCCAGCATTACGACGCCGCCAGCCTGCCCAGGGTCGAGGACACCGGCTTCAGCGCCCGCATCATCGCCGGCAGCGCGTTCGGCGCGACGTCGAAGGTCGAAATGGTATCGCCATGGTTTTACGCCGAAGTGCGGCTCGACGCCGGCAAGAGCGTGCCGCTCGACACCGACCACGAGGAACGCGCCATCTATGTCGTCGATGGCGAGATCGAGATCGCCGGCGACCGCTATGAAGGCCCGCGCATGCTGATCTTCCGCCCCGGCGACCGCATCACCGTGCGCGCCACGCGACCGGCGCGAATGATGTTCCTCGGCGGCACCGCGCTGGAAGGGCCGCGCTACATCTGGTGGAATTTCGTTTCCTCGAGCAAGGAGCGCATCGAGCAGGCCAAGCAGGACTGGAAGACCGGCCGCTTCGCCGCCGTGCCGCAGGAGACCGAATTCATCCCGCTGCCGGAATGATATCGCTTTGCACGCGGGCGCACCCGGCGTATCACCGGCGGCATTCCTTTCGTCCAGAGTGAAGATCCATGACCACTATGCTTGCCAGCGACCTGCCCCTGCCACGCCTGGGGCGCGGCAAGGTTCGCGATATCTATGCCGTCGGTGACGACCGCGTGCTGCTGGTCACCACCGACCGCATCAGCGCGTTCGACGTGGTGATGGCGGAAACCATCCCGTTCAAGGGCGCGGTGCTGACGCAGATCAGCGCCTGGTGGTTCCGCCAACTCGAAGGCATCGTGCCGCATCACATGATCACGGCCGACGCCGACAGCATCATCAAGGAAGTGCCGGCGCTGCAGGGCCATCGTGCCTCGCTCAGCGGCCGGGCCATGCTGTGCAAACGCACCACAGTATTCCCGATCGAATGCGTCATTCGCGGTTACCTGTCCGGCTCGGCCTGGAAGGAATACGCCAAGCAGGGCACGCTGGCCGGTGAAAAGCTCCCGGCCGGACTGGTGGAGAGCATCAAGCTCGAGCCGGCGATCTTCAGCCCGGCCACCAAGGCCGAGACCGGCCACGACGAGAACATCACCATCGCGCGCATGGGCGAGATTCTCGGTGCCGATGTCACGCGCACGCTCGAGACCATGACCCGCGCGGTCTATGCCAAGGGCGAAGCCATCGCCCGCGAGCGCGGCATCATCATCGCCGACACCAAGTTCGAGTTCGGCCGCGACGGCAGCGGCAACATCATCCTGATCGACGAGGCGATGACGCCAGACAGTTCGCGTTTCTGGGGCGCCGATGCCTACAAGCCGGGGCGACCGCAACCGAGCTTCGACAAGCAGCCGTTGCGCGACTATCTCGACGCCGAGCGCCGCGCCGGGCGCTGGAACGGTGAAGCGCCGCCGCCCTCGCTGCCCGCCACCGTGGTCGATGCCACCAGCAAGCGCTACCTCGATGCCTATCGCCGGCTGACCGGCGCCGGGCTGGCGATCGGATAACAAAGCCGCACGACCTCTCGCGCATTTGCTCGCGCCGCTTCCCCACGCGTCATGGCCGGGCCTTGACCCGGCCATCCACGTCTTCCTTACTGGATGCATCGCAAGTCGTGAATGTCCGTGACATAGGCGAGCGAAGCGACGCCGTTCTTCGAGCGGCTGTGCACGGGCATGACGACAGCACACGCAACATCGAGGGAGCGTGACCATGACCGACAGCGACACCGTTCTCGTCGAACGCGAAGGCCCCGTCACCATCGTCACGATCAACCGGCCGGAGCGGCGCAACGCCGTCGACGGCCTGACCGCACGCAAATTGTTCGACACCTTCCGCGCCTTCGACGCCGATGACAGCGCCTCGGTCGCGGTGTTCACCGGCGCAGGCGGCATGTTCTGCGCCGGGGCCGACCTGAAAGCGGTCGCGGCGGGCGACATCAACAAGAAGCGCGAAGTCGGCGGCCACGACAGCATCGCGCCGATGGGGCCGAGCCGCTTGCGGCTGTCGAAACCGGTGATCGCCGCCATCGAAGGCTATGCGGTGGCCGGCGGCATGGAACTGGCGCTGTGGGCGGACATGCGCGTGGTCGGCGAAGGCGCGACGTTCGGCGTGTTCTGCCGCCGCTTCGGCGTGCCGCTGATCGACGGCGGCACCATCCGTTTGCCGCGGCTGATCGGGCATTCGCAGGCGATGGACCTGATCCTCACCGGACGTCCGGTCGCAGCCGACGAAGCGCTGCGGATGGGACTGGCCAATCGGCTGGTGGCGAAAGGCAGCGCCCGCACGGAGGCGATCGCGCTGGCGAAACAGATCGCGCAGTTCCCGCAGACCTGCCTGCGCGCCGACCGCCTCTCCGCGCTGAAGCAATGGGACATCGCCGACGAAGAAGAGGCCATCGCCAATGAGATGCGCGGCGGCCTCGACGTCATCGGCTCCGGCGAGACGCTGGCGGGCGCCACGCGCTTCGCGTCCGGCATCGGGCGTCACGGCCAATTCAGCGGCGAATAGAGCAGCCGTCTCAACCGACGACCCGTCATCCTGAGGTGCCAGCGGCCTTGGCCGCGAGCCTCGAAGGATGTGCCGTCGCCCTTCGAGGCCATTGCACGCAATGGCACCTCAGGGTGACGGTCTCCGCTTGGTGTTTGCCTCGCCGCGCCTCAGCGCAGGATGCGGTACTTCTTGTGCGTCAGGCAGGTGTTGACGACCAGCGCGTAATCCGCCGTCGCCTGATCCGCGGTGATGGCGCCGGCTTGTGCCGTGGCCACGCCGACATCCTGCGCCGCGCCGGTGGCATTCGCCAGCGTGTGCGCCTGCCGGAATGTCGAGACCGGAATGAAGCTCGCCACCGTGGCGCCCACGGCGACCGCGGTGCCCGCCGCCTGCTGCTGCCGCGCGGCGCGTGCGGCCGCTTCCTGCGGCGCCGCCTGCTGACGGCACTCGGCGAGATCCTTGGCGTACTTCGCCGGCTTGACGCGATGCATATCGACCAGCGGCTCGTAAATCGGCGGCAGCGCTTCGGCGGCCTCGGTGCCGGCTGGCGGTGCAGTGCCGGGCGCGGTCGTGGCCGTTGGGCCCGGCTGCGTGGTCTGGTTGCAGGCAGCAAGCAACAGGCCGAATCCGGCCGCGAGAATAATGCGCATTGAAAATCCCCCTTGGCGCAACCCCTTGCGCAAGCGGCGAAATAAAACCGACTTCCCCGGGCGGTGCACTGCGGGCGAATGCCGCACCCCGGCGCGTTGCCGCAGAGGGGCAACCATCACTTCGCGCGTGTTCCGCAAAAGTGGCACCCGGTTTTGCAATCGGAATACGCGCAAATGAATTATCGAGAGCATTTTCTCACGGCTAACCGGATTCCACTTAGCCGGAAAATGCTCGCGGCCTCACTTGCAGGACGCCGCGCGCCGGGAGACACTTCGGCCGCGACAAGAAAATCCACAGGGAGATGAGACATGCAAAGCAAGGCTCAGATCGACCAGGCGTTACGGCAGATGAGCGACGCCAAGGAGATTCCCGGCGTCGCCGCCATCGCCGCCACCGGCAACGATATTCTTTACGAAGGCGCGTTCGGCAAACGCGATCTCGGCAAGCCCGATGCGATGACGCTCGATAGCGTGTTCTGGATCGCGTCGATGACCAAGGCGATCACATCCGCCGCCGGCATGCAACTCGTCGAGCAAGGCAAGCTGTCGCTCGACGAGCCGATCGGCAAGGTGTTGCCGGATCTCGCCGCACCGCAGGTGCTGGAAGGCTTCGCTGCCGATGGCGCGCCGAAATTGCGCCCCGCCAGGAAGCCGATCACATTGCGCCACCTGATGACCCACACCGCCGGCTTCGCCTACGACATGTGGAACGGCGACATGGTGACGTTTCTCGAAAAGACCGGTACGCCGGGCATCACCTCGTGCCAGAACGCCGCGCTGAAAACGCCGATCATGACCGACCCCGGCACCCGCTGGGAATACGGGACCAACATCGATTTCGTCGGCAAGGCGGTGGAGGCCGCCAGCGGCAAGCGGCTCGGTGAGTATCTGCGCGACAACATGTTCGACCCGCTCGGCATGCGCGACACCGGCTTCAAGATCGGCGACGCCCAACGCAAGCGTCTGGTCGGCATGCATGCGCGCGGCCCGGACGGTTCGCTGCAACCGATCCTTTTTTTTTTCAAGCAGAAGACGGCATACGAGATGGGCGGCGGCGGCCTCTACGGCACCGCGGCCGATTACATCAGGTTCACCCAGATGATCCTGAACAAGGGCCGCGGCAACGGCAACCAGGTGCTGAAGCCCGAAACCATCGCCACGATGGGACAGAACCACATCGGCGACCTGACCATGGGCAAGATGACGGCGCATGTGGCGTTCGCCACCAACGACGTCGATCTCTATCCCGGCATGGCGAAGAAATGGGGCCTCAGCTTCATGATCAATACCGCCAAGACGCCGGAAGGCCGCAGCCCCGGCAGCTTGGCGTGGGCCGGCCTCGCCAATACCTACTACTGGATCGATCCGGTGCGCGACATCACCGGCGTCATCCTGATGCAGGTGCTGCCGTTCGCCGACGCCAAATGTCTCGGTGCCTTCGCGGCATTCGAATCCGGCATTTACGCCGGGCTCGACGCGCAGCGCGCGGCTTGAAAACCATCGTCCAGCCCGGCGGATTCGCACCGAACCCGCCGGGTTTTTGAATTGGCCGTTGACAGCACGGAGATGCGCCTGTGACTCAGCCACTCGACAGTTACGTCTGCGGCGTCGCCGATGCGCCGCTGCTCGGCGACACCATCGGACGCGCGCTCGATCGCGCCGTCTCGCGCTGGGGCGATCGCGAAGCGCTGGTCTCGCCCAGCCATGACGTGCGCTGGACGTGGCGCGAGTTCGCCGCGCGCGTCGATGCGCTGGCTGCGGGCCTGCTCGCGCTCGGTCTCGAACGCGGCGCGCGCATCGGCGTGTGGTCGCTCAATCGGCCGGAATGGACGCTGACGCAGTTCGCAGCCGCCAAGGCCGGGCTGATCCTCGTCACCATCAATCCGGCCTATCGCTTGAGCGAACTGGAATTCGCGCTCGGCAAGGTCGGTTGCGCGGCGATTGTCGCCGCCACCGAATTCAAGACCAGCAAATACATCGAGATGCTCAACACGCTGCTGCCGGAGCTGGCGCGCGCGACGCCCGGCGACCTGCATGCGGCGCGATTGCCGAACCTGCGCGCGGTGATCCAGGTCGGCGGCCCGAAAGCGCCCGGCACCGTCGCGTTCGACGACATCGCGGCGATGGGCGGGCCGCGCCACCGCGAGCAGATCGCGACGCTCGGCAAGCTGCTGCAATTCGACGACGCGGTGAACATCCAGTTCACCAGCGGCACCACCGGTTCGCCCAAGGGCGTGACGCTGACGCATCACAACATTCTCAACAACGGTTATTTCACCGGGCGCGCCATGCGCCTCACCGAGAACGACCGCATCTGCATCCCGGTGCCGCTGTATCACTGCTTCGGCATGGTGATGGGCAACCTCGCGTCGGTGACGCTTGGCGCCACCATGGTCTATCCCGGCGAGGGCTTCGATCCCTTGGCTACGCTGCAGACCGTCGAGCGCGAAAAATGCACGACGCTGTACGGCGTGCCGACCATGTTCATCGCCGAACTGGATCATCCGGAGTTTTCCAGGTTCGACCTGTCGTCGCTGCGGACCGGCATCATGGCCGGCGCGCCCTGTCCCATCGAAGTGATGAAGCGCGTCAACGACGAAATGAACATGCGCGAAGTGACCATCGCCTATGGCATGACCGAAACCAGCCCGGTCAGTTTCCAGAGCGCCACCGACGATCCGCTCGAACGCCGCGTCTCCACCGTCGGACGCATTCATCCGCATGTCGAGGTCAAGGTGGTCGATCTCGAAGGCCGCATCGTGCCGCGCGGCGAACGCGGCGAATTGTGCACGCGCGGCTACAGCGTCATGCTCGGCTATTGGGAGGACGCGGAGAAGACCGCCGACGTGCTCGATGCCAATGGCTGGATGCACACCGGCGATCTCGCGGTGATCGACGCCGAGGGCTATTGCAACATCGTCGGCCGCATCAAGGACATGGTGATCCGCGGCGGCGAGAATCTCTATCCGCGCGAGATCGAGGAATTCCTCTACCGGCACCCGAAGATTCAGGACGTGCAGATTTTCGGCGTCGCCGACTCCCGCTACGGCGAGGAATTGTGCGCGTGGATTCGCGTGCGCGCCGGCGAGACCTTGACCGATACCGAGGTGCGCGCGTTCTGCGAGGGGCAGATCGCGCACAACAAGATCCCGCGCTATGTCGAATTCGTCGAGGAATTTCCGATGACGGTGACGGGCAAGATCCAGAAATTCATCATGCGCGAGCAGGTCGAGCAGCGGCTGGGGTTGCAGGCGGCGAAAACGGCGTAGGCCGCGACCAAAGTGGGTCCGGCCCCCTCTCCCGCTTGCGGGGGGGAGAGAGCAAGCTGTCCTTGCCGCGAACCTCGCGAACGTCTCGATGGGCTATGCCCGACGGTTCACACCGGCAGGCCCTGCGCCTGCGCCAGTTGCTTGAGCGACACCTGCGGCCGCGCGCCGACATGCTGGATGACTTCAGCGGCCGCGAGCGCGCCGAGCCGCCCCGCATCGGTGTGGCTGGCGCCGCGCACTAGGCCGAACAGGAAACCGGCGGCGAACAGGTCTCCGGCGCCCGTGGTGTCCACCAGTTGCTCGATCGGCGATGCCGGCACCGGCGTGGTGAGGCCGCCCTCGATGACGACGCAACCCTTCTCGCTGCGCGTCACCACGCCGAGCCCGACATCCTTGCGCAGCGCGCCGAGCGCGGTATCGAAATCCGCCGTCTGATACAGCGCGTGCAGTTCGCTCTCGTTGGCGAATACGATGTCCACCGTGCCGGAGCGCATCAGTTGGAGGAACTCATCGCGGTAACGATCGACACAGAACGAGTCCGACAGCGTCAGCGCCACCTTGCGGTTTGCGCCGTGCGCGATCTGCGAGGCCTTGAGGAACGCATCCTTGGCGTTCTTCGGGTCCCACAGATAGCCCTCGAGATAGACGATGCCGGAAGCCGTGATCTGCTCCGGATCGATATCGGCCGGCGTCAGGTCCTGCGCCGCGCCGAGATAGGTGTTCATGGTGCGCTCGCCATCGGGCGTCACCAGAATGTAAGAGCAGCCGGTGGCCGGGCCACCGCTCGCCGCGGGCGTATCGAACGCCACCTGCGCGGCGCGAATGTCGTGGGTATAGAGACGGCCGATCTGATCGTCCTTGACCTTGCCGACATAGGCCGCGCGGGCGCCGAACCCCGCCAAGCCGACGATGGTATTCGCCGCCGAGCCGCCAGACATTTCGGTCGCCGGACCCATCGCGCTGTAGATCGCCGCCGCGCGGCTCTCATCGATCAGCGCCATCGATCCCTTGGTCATCTGATGCTGCGCCAGAAACGCCTCGTCGGTCTGCACCAGCACGTCGAAGATCGCGTTGCCGATCCCGAGGACGTCGTATTTCACTGCGGCCATTATCCAAATCCCGTTACGGCAATTGCGATTGTGCGGAAAATCCGATCAAAGTCGGGTTTATCAGTGCTGCGGCCTATCACGTTCCACCGCGCAGCAGCAAGCGCCGCTGCCGCCATCGCCCACCCCAACGACCCATCGTTCAAGGCCCATGATCCGTCACCTGCTGACAGTCTCCACCGGAACACTGGCGTCGCGGCTGCTCGGCTTCATGCGCGATGCCATGGTGGCCGCGCTGCTCGGCGCCGGTCCGATCGCCGACGCCTTTCTGGTGGCGTTCCAGATGGTCAATGTGGCGCGGCGTCTGTTGACCGAAGGCGCGCTCAACGCCGCGCTGGTGCCGGCTTACTGGCGTGCGCGCGAGAGTGACGGCCTCGCCGCCGCCGCGGCATTGGCCGGGCGCGTGCTCGGCACCGTCAGCCTTGCGCTGTTCGTGGCCGCCGCGCTCATCGGCCTCGCGATGCCATTGGTGATCGGCGTGCTGGCGCCGGGCTTCGCCGGTCAGCCGACATTGCAGTTTGCGGTCGACGATGCGCGGCTGATGCTGCCCTATCTTGCTTTTGCAGGCCCCGTCACCGTGATGATGGGCCTGCTCAACGCGCACCATCGTTTTGCGCTCACGGCGTTCTCGCCGCTGCTGTTCAACATCGCGCTGATCGCCGTCATGGCGCTGCTGTTGCTGCGGCAGCAGGATGCGGCGCACGCCGCATTGTTGATCGCCGCCACCGTCGGCGCGGCGGGCCTTTTGCAATTGCTGGTGCTCGCCGTGCGCGGCAGCGGCCTCGCCACACCATTGCGCGTCAGCTTCGACCGCGAGATGCGCGGTTTCTTCGCCAAGGCGATCCCCGGCATGATCGCCAGTTCGGGGCCGCAGCTGTTGATCGTCGGCGGCGCGATCATCGCCTCCGCGTCGCCAGCGGCGGTGTCGTGGCTGTATTTCGCCAACCGGCTGATCGAACTGCCGCTCGGCATCGTCGGCGTGGCGATGGGCACCGTGCTGGTGCCGGAACTGACACGCGCGGCGCATCGCGACGACGGCGCGGCGTTCTCGCAAACCATGTCGCGCAGTTTCGAACTTGCGCTCGGTCTCGCGCTGCCGGCGACGCTCGGGCTGATGATCCTGAGCGCCCCGATCGTGCGCGCGCTGTTCGAGCACGGCGCGTTCACCGCCGCCGATACGCAAGCGACAGCGCTGGCGCTGAGCTGGCTCGCGCTCGGCCTGCCGGCGCATGTGCTGGTCAAGACGCTGGCGCCGGCGTTCTTCGCGCGCGGCGATACCGCGACGCCCGGCTGGGCCGTGGTGCGGAGCCTCGCCATCACCATCGCCGCCGCGCTGCTGCTCGGCCACTGGTTCGGCGCCAGCGGCGTCGCCGCCGCCATCGCGCTCGGCG
>ERZ781399.1341-NODE-1341-length-22248-cov-4.256252_pt1 | contig 22248 bp, 28 predicted proteins | sample MGYA00511014_ERZ781399 | MGnify/ENA primary metagenome ERZ781399 (study PRJEB29847, sample SAMN06458254) | wastewater metagenome | isolation source: Wastewater bioreactor | place: South Africa: Cape Town | study: EMG produced TPA metagenomics assembly of the...
ATTTATGTTGATGTTTATTTCGAGTTTTCTTTTTTAAAAAGATTTTTTGTTTTAGAATAAGTTCAATTTGACAGTTTGTTTCTTTTTCTTGATTTATTTATTTATTTTCTTTTTCGCTTCGGATATTTGAATAAAGAATCCATCGTTCGAAGAAAAAAAAACACGAATGAATAGAAGAATGTAAATCTTTTAAATACGGACTTGAGATGAGAGCGAGAGAGAAAAAAAAAGAAAACGTGCACTAATGTTTCTTGATAGTCATCAAGGCTGACGAGCCTTCACGTTGTTAGTTAGAGAAGGTCATTGATATGGTGCGATGTCTATGTTAAGCATGAATCAGCCTCTTATAATCGTGACATTTTCGTATCACGATCACGTTTTACTTCGTTCTTTTTCTTCTTCTTCGAAACATTTTATTCGATAATTGAAAACGAGGATTGTTGTTATTTTTTACACCTCAGTAACTTTTATTTAATTTATAATATTTTAGATGATTAAATATTCAACTGCCAAACAACACTAATCTCTCTCTTATTTTTATCTTCAAATTTCGGTATGTTCGCAATTTCGATGAAAATCATGCTGATTTGTATTTGTTGTGTTTTGATTGTTGATGTTAGTTTGTAAATATCCTCCTCGAAAAAAGAAAAAAACGAACCTTTGTGATTGTGTTGTAAAGTAGTTTCGCACGAATTTATATACCCTCAAGAAAAAAACAGAAGCAGAACTCGAAATCTGTAAAAAAAGATAAACATGGGCGCCGAGCATTCGCGCCGTGCACATTCACGTCGGCAACGCCAATCGACATTGGCACCGCCAGTAGCAATTATTACAGGTAAATGCAATGATTTCATCATTTTATTCTGACACACAACAACAAAAAAAAACAAACCAACTGAGCTAATCAGTTATTCATCTAATGCTTTATATATTAATATATAATAAATTGTTTTTCGAGATTTCTGCATGCTATCTAATCATTTTGCTTGCGTTTGCTTCGAATAAATCTCAGGAAAAAAAAACTATATATAGATAGATTTCTCTCTCTCTCTCTCTCTCTCTCTCTCTTCGTCTTGATTTGATTTATTTGCATGTTATTTATGCTTGCATGATCTTCTTGTGTGTCGGTGAGAGAGATTCCGTGAAATTACAAAGAAGAACCGAATGAATTTTCAATGCGTTTTCTTTTCTTTTACAGACGAACAAGCAAAAACTGTCTCATCACCACCGAATACTGAATTAGTCAAACGAAAAAAACATCGGCAAATGGATAGATTAAGACGTACATTAAGTTTTCGCAGTAGAAAAAAAGGCAATTCAGCAACGAACAATAATAATAATAATAATAATAATAACAATCACTCAAGTACGACGACAACAAGCACGACTACAGGAAATACTTCAGTCAAAAATGGTAATAACACAACAACAACAGCTGAAAATAAGCCACCACAATGGCAAGACGACGAAAAGGCTGTACGAAACGGTGCTTGTAGTTTTAGTGTTAAAGTAAAGCTACGAATAATGAATTATTCGTTTTGTCTATCGAATTCATTTTGTTTAGTATTTGGGAAGTGTTGAAGTACAAGAATCACGAGGAATGCATGTTTGTGAACAAGCTATACAAGCTCTATTAAATGTAATTATAACCAAAATGCGATGAATTATATGCAATTTGATCTTTGTTTAGCAAAAAGGAAAACATATCAAAGCTGTTCTGCATATATCTGGTGATGCACTTCGAGTTGTTGATGAGACGAATAAGGTTTGTGAATTGTATTTCGCCAAACAAATTCCATCGAACTTTTTGTTAACAGGGCCTTATTGTTGATCAAACGATTGAAAAGGTTTCATTTTGTGCACCTGATCGTCATCATGAGAAAGGCTTTGCATACATTTGTCGAGATGGAACAACACGCCGGTGGCTTTGTCACGGTTTTCTCGCAGTCAAAGATTCGGTAGCTATCGGATTGATGAAATTCAATATTTGAAAAATGAACTTGTTTCGATTGAAATTCTAGGGTGAACGTTTAAGTCATGCAGTTGGCTGTGCATTTCAAATATGTCTTGAACGAAAACAGAAACGTGATCGTGAATGCAGTGTAACTGTTGAATATTCTCAAAATGGAGCATCGTTTACACGTTTTGGTTCATTTCGAACGACATCAATTACAGAACGTATTATTGATCCACAAAGTGCTATCATTGCTGGTTTGTTGATTGGAAAAAGAATCTTCGTATTTTTCTTTTTGATATTTCGAATGAATAGAACCGATTCCATTGAATACAACAGCGTCGAATCTATCGATTTCATCTATTCAACGAAATGGTGTCACTGAAAGACCGCGACCTAAAGGCAACGATGCCGATGCATTCGTACGTAGTGCATCGCTTCGTTTAGGCGAACTCAATCAAGCAGCAACGCTAGGCGCGTTTAAACGACAGAGTTCATTGAGACCGAGTGATTTACCATCGATACAAGAAGCAAGACAGAAAGATTTAACAACACATACGAGTAAATCGGTTTCTTTCTTGTTGACAAATGTTTTCAATCGTTGCTTTTTTTTGCTTTTCTAGTTCCCGAAGAAGTCGAACCAACAACAACAAATGAACTCAATAAATTGTCTTTATTCGATTCAACAAATACAAACGGTTTTACACAACCGAACAATCATTTCTCATTACCAACACTAACGCCAATGAAACCATCATCCATTCCACCATCGACATTGGCTACAAATAATATCAATATTAATAATAATAACAATAATAATATATATACGAATGAAAATTTGTCTTCGAATTTTTGGCTTACAAATCCAACAGCCTCAACTGTTGTTCAAGAACAAAAAGTTCCCGAATTCTATGAGTCAACATTATCATCATCTGTCTCGACTCAACCAACATCAATCAATGATGCATTCAATTCCAATTTGAATGCTCTTGTTCAAAGTAATAATCCAACCAACCCATTTTCTCCATACGGCTATTCAATGGCAGCTCAAGCTCAATCACCCAATACAAATCATCGACAACCAACGATATTCACTCCTAAACGTGGTACCAATCCATTCGATGATGATCTCATACGACGATGAACAAGCTCATGTTTCCATAAGAACTTTATTTTTGCTATGTCTCTCGTTTCTTTTAGCTCACACATATTGTTGTCTTCTATTCTCTAATAATCCTTTTCATTTTCTTTTTCTTGTCATAACAATTTTTTCCTCTGTCTCTCTCTCTCTCTTTCTCTTTCTTTTGTTTATTAGCCCGAAATTTTTTTTTGTCTTCTTCTACTTTTGCATGTATTGGGAAACGAACATATTAGAAATTACAATTCTATTAATTGTGGCAATAGACATCAATAATGATTTTCTTATTTATCAAAATTAATTAACGGGGAAAAACAATAATTTATGGATTTCTAGAAAACGTGTGTATGCTCACGATGATTGTTTTTTTTCTTCTTCTTCTTCTTCTTCTTCTGTCATCATCATCATCATCATCATTATTATATCATCACTTTTGATTGTTTGTTTTTCTGTTGCGCAGTTTTTGTCGTTGACAACAGTGAAATTTTGTTGGACGAAGACGATTGTATGTATATATATATACACATCAATAATTATGTATTAATCCTTATCTTTACATTTTTTCTTTCCTCAATTATTCATAATTCGAAAGTCTGATTGATGATACATGAGATTAAGAATATTATTCTCTTTGCCAAACAAAAGCAAACAAACGAGTTATGATGTCGATTTTAATTATATACATCACTTGAGTGAATAATACTCGATGCAAGAAAACAAGTTGTTTTTTTGTATAGTAGTAGACAATGTTAATTCTATTAGTGATAGAATGCGTATTTACGAAACGTCGTTCTTTATTTATTTTCAACATCGATTACGATACTTGAATTTGTTGCTCGAGCATTTGTTTTTTAATGCATGACAATTATTTATATTAAATAAATGAAAAATATATTAATCAGAAAAGATTCGGATAAAATCGAAGTCCTTCAATTGAGTCATCACGACAGAGTAAACCTTTTGTTTCGGCAGCAACCAATCTCGAAAGAAAATAAAAACTAGATTTTTTCACTCGCTAATCTATCGAATTTCTACCTTTCTCGAGCAACAATCACCGGTATACCAAGATGATTTGCTAATTGATCAGAACTCATCGATGTCATTGCTTGAACCTATTGATTTCATCCATAAAAATCAGTCATTTTTAATCTTCAAATGAACTTACAAGACTTCCAATCTCGTCTAAATCTTGTGTTTCGTTTCGATTGGTTAATTCAAAACTTTTTATGCCCGAACTTAGAACACGTAATCTAAACGATATGAATACATATCATTATAAATATAGTCTTTCGTTTTGAACTAACCGAACTGGTAAACGCAATTGTTCCATATGAACAGCTGCATTGAGTAAATCTTCGGGTGATATTAACTAAATGAAAAAAATTAATTATTCCATTGAAATAACTGGTACAGATTATGTATATACTTCATAACCACGAGCTCGATTTATTCGACAGAATGCATCACTCAGTGTCATAATACCATTGGTATCCTTAACAAACAATCGTTTTGTTTTTGTTTTTTTTTGTCTTAAAGTTTTTATATACCTTTAAGGCTTTTTCAAGGACGGATGATAATTCTTTTGCTAATGAAACATGATATTGACCACCAGCTGATTCTTTTGTAACTGGATTATCGATACCAAGACTGAGCAAATATGATCGAAAACGTACTGTCTATATTTTCGAAGCAAGAAAAAACAACATATTCTAATAAAAATCTCAAACACACAATACGACTGACTTCATCACTTGTCAAATCACTTTGTTTTTCTTGAATTTTACTTGCAATTGTTTTCGATATACTAACCATTTCTTTTGCCTGATGAATTAAATAGAAAAGAGCAAAATATTTCAATTCATATTTGTACTTGTTGCATTAATTGATTCAAATCTTGAAAAGCACCACTGATTGATTGTTGTTGAACATTTAATTGTTGTTTCAGATGATTCTCAATGCCTGCTATGCCTAGACGATTAGCCTAGTTGATAGAAAAAAAAGCAAACAAATGAATATTAAAAATGAAATCAATGTGTATTTTACTGCTGTTGTTGTCGATGATGTTTTAACTGGTTGTAAAAGCCAACATTTTTTCTGTAATTCTTGTTGAATTAATCGTAGAAACTAAATTGAAACAATTAAAAATTGAAAATCATTTGCATAAATTTACTTCATTACAACCACCATCACGAAATTCAAATTGTATTTCATTGTAACGACTACTTGCAAATGGACCTGGACGTTTCGGCTCTTGATTTCGCGATACTGTACAAACTAGTCGAGCTCTAATCAGATATGTATACTTACATAAATTTCAAAACAAAAAAAAATGAATTACTTCGACGTTAATGTTGCATCTTTTTTCTCACTAAATACAACTATTGAAAGTGGCAATTCGATCTGAACAAAAAAGAAACAACCAACAATATTTCATCGATTTCTAAGATTTACGAATTACTTTTGCTCCTTTATCTTCCCAAAAAATTCTATGACTAGTTAACTTAATCAAACCTTTTTGATAATCTGTCTATGGTAAAAAAAATAATCAACATAAAAAAAATCATTAAAAGCTCGTCTCACTTTTTCTGATCCATCATAAATTGAAACTCCAGTTTGACTCGTAACAGTTACTTCTCCAACATGTAATTGACCATCAGTCCATGCAAGACTATCAGCCATTTAGTTACTTTTTATACACAAATCTTCAAATAATATCAAACAATATCTGACTTTATTTTTTTTTGTTTATTATTCAAACACATAATATATGTATTTATGTAATTATATATATATCTAAGTTTGCTTTTTGATACAAAAAAAAACTAACATTTGATTTTCTACACGGATACACGTATCTGACAACGGGACGAAAGAGAGAAAAAATAACGATTTGCATAGGAAAACAAAACAAAAATAAAGATCTATTAAACAATTGAAATTGTTGTACGTTGTTGATTGACATGCCATAAGCCCATTTCTTCGTAACGTTCGAGTGCTTGATCGAATGTATCCGGTTTGAGACCTTTAGCAACGCAACGTTCACGTGCTTCAGCATAACGAACAACTTTCGAGCCTGATGACGGAACCATATCACGTACAATCGCAAAGACTTGATCAATTGGATTGATTTGTCTAATCGAAAACGAATTTCAAAAAAAAGAACTTTTGTTTTTCTTCTTTTCCTTTCATATTTTACCTTGCTGCAACAATTTCTTGATCTTTAAATAACAATCTCGATGATTCCATTAATCGAAGTGCTTCATCAATGTCATCTTTCGAAACAAGATCACCACAACGTAAACGAGCTAATGCTGTCGATAAACGTAAAATCGACAAGAGCATTCGAGCCGACGTATACGTCATATCTTTACTAACACGAGCTTGTTTTCTCAATTCAACATAAGCCGTAACAACATAATCGAGTAAAGCTTCGGGCACCAGTGGTTGTTTCTTTTTACATGTTGCAATATATCGACGCATTGTTTTCATATCAACAAATTGTTGATGATTTTCTAATTGTGGTTGGCAACCTGTTTGATGTACGGATGCAATATGACGAGCTAATTTCAAGTCAATTTCTCGATCGTTTTTATCTTGAATAATCCAAAGTAGATCGAAACGTGAGAAAAGTGCAGCTGGTAATTGAATATTAGCTTCAATCGAACGTTTCGGATTGTAACGACCATAGGCAGGATTAGCTGCAGCTAGAATCGATGTACGAGCGTTCAATGATGTTAAAATACCAGCTTTAGCTATGGAAATTGTTTGTTGTTCCATAACTTCATAGATCGCTGTTCGATCATGATCAGTCATTTTATCGAATTCATCGATACAGCAAATGCCTTTATCAGCTAAGACGAGAGCACCACCTTCGAGAACGAGTTCATCTAGAAAACGAGAAATAGATCAATTGAAATCGATCGAGTGGATTTGTGTTTTTGTTTGTACTTGTAACAGGATCTTTGATCAATGCAGATGTTAAACCAACGCCAGACGAACCACGACCAGTTGTATATTGACTACGTTGTGCTAGACGGTTAACGTAGCTTAATAATTGAGATTTAGCAACACCGGGATCGCCCATAAGACAAACATTAATATTTCCTGAAGAATGTTTTTTTTTCGTGTGTTGAAAAATTATTCTCATTCGTAATTTACCTCGAACTTTTAAGCCTTGTGGTGATTTATCAATACCACCGACAAGTAAAAGTAATAAAGCTTTTTTAATATCTTCATGTCCGTAAATTTCCGGTGCAATACTCATTGCTAGACGATCGTATAAATCTTTTTCTATTCGAAAATTTAACATTTAAATAAATATCACAAAACAAAATAAACAAACCAGCAAATAGTTCAGCCAATTCAGCTTCATTCATTTCTCGATCTTCGATTTCTTCATCTTCACTTTTATTCAACAATGCTATTCTCTTTAAAACAAAAAGACAAACATCATTTTCTATGAATTGCTTTTTCTCAACTCACATGTGCTTCTACAAATGTATCCGAAAGGAGACCTTGCGTCATTTGCCGAAAGCCAGTACGAAGTAACGGTAAAAATATCCCACCGATTGCAACATGATCACCTGGTTGACATAAACGTGTGTTTGTTCCTCGACACCAAATCGTCATCGAACGAGGAATATTACCAATCGGAACTTGATCCGTCTGAAACCGAACAATCATTCGAAAGTTCAAATTCAATTCAAACATTAATTACATGTTCTTGAATTTTAATTTCTTGAAATTTAATAAATTTCGAGCCTCGTGTTTGTAATGACAGACGTCCACCGGATTTATTTGTCACACAATCTTGACTTGGACATAGAACAAGTGGCATAAATGTTGGTGCTGTAATCTATTCAGCGAAGAAACAATACAAAAATAACCAACATCATTCGAAACGTGAATGAATTTTACCGGTTGATAAGTTTCTGAACCACAAATATCGCATGTATATGTTGCAACACTAATCATTGGTTTAACTTCAGTTGCACGTGTAACTACACCTTTAACGGAAATTAATTTGCCGATATGATTGGCCTTCACTTGACGAACTGAGAGAGCTTTTTGTGCTTGAGGAACTTTGAAATATAATTCACTAGAATTAAACGTTCGTTTTTTTTTCTTAACTCATTCGAATTAATTCGCGTCTTACAATCGTCTCATCAATTCGTCGGGATACCGATTCATGGGATCACGTGCTTCATCATTATTATGATGCAAACGTTGTTCCATCAAAGTTCGATGTTCAATATAAACATCAAGTACATCTTTATTTTGAATCTAGATAATCATTAATTATTATGTCTTTTGTTGTACTAAATCTCGAACTAATCAACTTACTTCTCGATCTTTAAGTTCAGGTAACATTTCTTGTACAACTTGTGAAAAGATTTGAACATATCGACGAGTATTTTCTGTTATAGCTTCAGCTAATTCAGGATCAACTGTTGCAATATCATCGATATCGATAACAAGCGTTGTTTGTTCACGATTAGCTAAATTTCTCTAGACGAATACAGATGATTTGTTTTTAAAAAAAAAGAAAGCAAATCTCTTGTAAAAACTCTTTTACAATTTGTTTCACATATTTCGATGCTTTGTAACCATCGTCTGTATCGACTTCGAATTCATTGAGAAAATCTTTTATTTTATCTAAATACGAACGAAAACAAACAAACATGATGTTGCTATTTTCTCTTGAATTCATAGCACAATCGTTTACTTTTATCAGTTTGATAATCACGAACGGTTGTATTTTGCATGTTGAATGTTCACAATAATATCTGACGAAGTGAGCAATGAATTTGTTGATTCACGATGAATATTGCACAAAACAAAGACGTATTCTCTCTTTATTTGATTACATCGAATATAATTCGTCGAAATTCTATCAAAACATTTTCTTTTCTAACTCTCCTGCTGTAAATCATAGTGAGACATCTATACTTTTTATTTCAAATGTCCAGTTTTTGCAGATTAACAGATAATGTCAAGAATTGTTTAGATAAAAGACATAATTCGAATAGACGATTAAAACGAGCATATATTTCATATACGTATAACCGAAATACTTCATTTTTTTGTGTTGAAGATAAAAATCTGAGTAATATTACGGTTACTTAATATGTGTAGATACTAAACATATATGTGTCTTCTCTGTAGTGTTCAAATAACAATCGAAACATGAATGTATATACTACGGAAGATATCTTTGCTATCATCATGACCAACAATAGGTCAACCGTGACCAACATGTTTTTGAATAAAGTAAAAAAATGTGGACGAAGGACTTTCATATTCTCGATTCCTTCACCTTCATGCTTCGTTTTTTTTCACTCACTCACTCTCCCTCTCTTTCTCTTCATTATCAAATTTAATATCTAATATTCTGACATACATACATACATACATACATACATATATATATATATATATATACATTTCTGTTCATCAGAATGAATAATTGTACCATATTACAGTTGTATACTCTCATTAGTTTTCTGACTAGAAGGACATTATTTATGTTATTGAATATCTTTTTTTCAGTTGTAAAATAATATTCATCGTCAAGTTATGGTTCTACATTCGACAACGTTCGATTATTATAAAGAATTAGGCGTTCATCGACATGCGACGTCGAATGAAATTCGAACGGCTTATAAACGTTTAGCATTAATTTGGCATCCCGATCGAAATAAAGCTAAAGAAGCCGAAGAAAAATTCAAAAAAATCAAACAAGCTTATGATATTTTAATTGACGAACAACAACGACGAGAATATGATCATGAACAACAACAACAGCAGTCATGGTTCGAAAAAACCAATCGAACATCGTTTTATCAAACTAAAGAAGGTTAAGGATATGTATAAACGAACAAGCTAATTTCGTTGTTATTTTTAGAACAATTTAATCTGCAAACATTTGAAAATCTTATATCAAATCCTATCGATCCATTCGATATCTTAAGTGACATACAAATGTTTCAAGAATCCGATTTCACATCGAAAATGATGAATTCAGCAAGTTATCGAAATCTTTATATTCACTTATTTAATTCAATGAATAATCACAATTCAAAAGTCAATTCTTATGCACATAAATCAACGCCAATATTTATGAATAACGATCGAGTATTTCGTTCGAAACCTCAAACACAACAACAGTCACCAATTAAACCGATACCTGTCATTCATTCGACAATGCCAAATGATTGGTTTCTCAATGAATTAATTAATTTACATGAACAACAAACTTACAAATCGCATCCATCCGATCTGTCACATTGTAGAAAATGTCATCGAAAACTTCCCAATAATCGAACACGTTTAATTCAACAAGAAAAATCATGTCAAATCAATGCAAATCAACAATATACAAGCAGACCATCGAAATCAGTTCGTGCTTAGAAACAACAAATAGACATTCAATGTTAGATGTCAACAATTGTATATCTTCTTCTTCAAGTTTAGTTTTTTTTCTTTTCTTTTCTTTTGATTATTACATCTTTCGACACATCTTTCTATTGATTGATGGAAGGGACAGAGAAGTCTTTCGATTTATTTATTTATTTATTTTCTCAAATGCTTATTATTCGTTTTCTTCTTGATATATATATATATATCTAAGCATACATATTCGCATGTCAAATGATTTTCGATTAACTTCATACATGTACATTAAAACAAGACACAAAGGTGATTTGTAGTTTCCATGTTATTTTTTTTTCTTCTTCTTTGCCTTTAATTATCTTGATGATTATTGAAAAGAAAATGAATGTGTGCACAGGAGGGTGACAAGAAGACAATGACTCATTTCTTATCAATAACAGAAACAAAATACCATTTGACAGCACTTTATATGTTGCTTTTTGTTCTTCATTTTCTTATCAACAGTCTTTTCTTCTTCGTCTTCTCTTCGAAGCAGAAGAAGAAACGACGGCGACATGACTCCGCCTTAAAAATGTTCATGTTCAAACGATTTGCTTCAGTTTATTGTTCTCAAATTTCAATAAAGTAAAAGAAAGTCGACGACGATTACACCATTCGACACTGATTAACTTATGACGCGAATACAAAACGAATCAACTTCAAGCATGATTTAACATCAGACAAATACTAAATAGAATCAATCTATTCAATTCAAATGACACGACTCCTCTTACTTTACCCACAAATTAAATTCTTCTCAGATCTCGTCATACAATCGACGAGTCTCGTCTTTTTTTTCTCATCAAAATAGAAAACTGACACTATCGATCAAATATTTCATCTTCGCTTTTTTTTCTTCTTGCTTCTCGAAATATAACAATAACAAAAAGTTGTTTTTTATCAGAACAGATTGTCTATTCACACGAAATACTCAAGTAGATTTACATTTTACATATTATTGTTATTATTATTAGTAGTAGTAGCAGTTCAATTTCAAGTAGTTTTATATGTGTTCAACAAAAATAGAAAAAAAAATGTTTCGTTTCTTTTTGTGTGATCATGTAATCGAGATACCTGATAATTTACTTCAAATCAATTATTTAAACATAGTCAATCATCGATTCTCGTATAATGGATATTCATATATATGTATAAGTGTGTGGAAAGAAATGTTTATTTTAGTAAAGAATAGACCAGTCAATCTAAGCAATGTCAATCAATAAGCGAAGAAAGAGAGAATTAAAGAAAAAGGAATTGCTTGTTTCTTCTCATTGGTTTAATAAGAGCGAAAAGATATTCTCGGAGAGAAAATTCATTCGATGAAAATGCTCCTTTTTTTTCTCTTTCTCTTTCTCTTTTCTGTGTTTCTCTTGCTGAAACAAATAAATAACTTTCTTTTCAGAATAGTACTTGCTAGTACATGCTCATAGAAAAAAAAGGCTTACACATTAAATTATAATGATGATGATGAAAAATGAAACAAATAAAAGTGAGTTAAAGTTATATTGATAATTTAAATTAGAACCGCAGAGAATGTTGTTTGTTTGTTCGTCGTAGATATGATTTGTAATAGACAATATCCATCACAAGAATTTGCGCATCGAATGGCAGCACCACAAGCAGCAGCTTGGTTCTACGAGCAAAAAGTATGAAATTAAAACGATGACGTAGTTTTATCTATTCGATTTTGTTTTCAAACAATCTCTAGCAACAAGCACATGCTCGTTGGCCATTTCATCAATTTTCAGGTTATCGAGATTTTCGTGTAAGATTAGTTAGATTATCTTTAAAAAAAACTACTGTTTGGTTTTAGTTACCATTTCTTTTCCCGTTTACTTTACAAGCCATTTCACCAAATACATCATTGAAATCAATCGATGATCGAACTTGTTCTGGTCCGAATGCAATTATGCAACAGAAGAAATCGCATCAGACGACAAGTAATAGAAATCTAGAAGATGTACACTAAAGCATGCCGTGTTATTTTAGTTTTACAAAAGGTTCAAACAAACTCAAATGGAAAAAAATCTTCATCGCTTAATTTTTCCATCGAAAGGATCTTAGGCGAAAATATTGCAGGAAAAGGTGCGCTACCACCGCCACCCTCATCAGCAACATCGACATCATCATCGGCTAGTTCACTAGCTACAACTATAGGCACAACAATAAGCACAACAGTTGTTCATGGTCGTGGTCATAAATCGTTGCCATATCCATTGCGTAAAGAAAACGGCAAAATCATCTACGAATGTGTTCAATGTCATAAAACATTCAGTCAATTATCGAATTTAAAAGTACATCTACGAACACATACGAATGAACGACCATTTGTATGTACACAATGTCCAAAATCATTTACACAATTTGCTCATCTGCAAAAGCATACACTCGTTCATTCAGGTAGCTAACGAAATTGTCCTGATTGAGTTGTTTTTTTGTTCAAATTTTTTGTATTCAATAGGCGAACGACCGCATTCATGTCCCTATTGCCCAAAAAGATTTTCATCGACATCAAACTTAAAAACACATCTTCGTTTACATACAGGAGACAAGCCATATTTATGTCCGATTAGTTCTTGTTCAGCACGTTTTACTCAACTTGTTCATTTAAAACTACACAAAAAAACGCATCTCGACGAACAAACAATGTTGTCGAGCTCGTCATCATCATCCTCATCCGCATCGAGCAATATTAATTTCAATTCAATTTTATAAACAAAATAAATCGAACACATAATAACAGTATATAAGCAAATCTCTTCTTCTGACTATTTTTTTTGCTGTGCCTACTGTTTTGTTTATAAACATATTACTTCATCTAATAATAAATTTAGATATTCGAATGTCTTGAAAGAATAATTCAATATTGAAATGCATAGCGAACGGACAGACAAACATGTTTCGTTTATATATTAGATCAAAATCCAAAATATGACTGATGTTAAAGTTATTTTTTTATACACGGAAAAAAAACTGGAGCCAACATGCTTATGAAAGTTAAATACAGACAAAAAAAGAAAAGAAAAGATTTTTATTTAATGAGATGAAATGAAAGAGAGAGAGAGAGAGAGAAATGAGGTTCAAAAGTAACGACCGAGTTAGCTGGATTTTGTTTTTGTGTATGTATGTGCGTTTATATACAAAAAAAAACGAGAACTAATTCCGATGATGAGATGAGTTGATTTTCGTATTTGTGTTAACATGCACAGCCTTCTTTCGTTGGTTGTTCTTCTTGCTGTGGTATACGAATTGGCATTGGAAAATCAGCTGGTTGATCGATTTCTTTGTCACGTGCTAATGCATTACGTGCAACGGTTTCGAAAGCTTTTTCAACATTAATACCTTCTTTAGCTGATGTTTCAAAATAAGGAATATTATTTTTTTCTAAACAAACAAACGAACGAACTATTTCTACGTTAAACTATCGTTTCATACCTTGACACCAATTTTGTGCTTTACGTGTTGGAATCTATAAAAAAAAACAACGAAGATTTTATTCGAAAAAGAAATCAATCGACATTTTACCATTCGATTTTCTAAATCAATTTTATTTCCAAGTACGACAAACGGGAAATTTTCTGGATCACGTGGACCGGCTTGAATAAGAAATTCGTCTTTCCAACTTTCTAATGATTTGAACGATGTTGGCGATGTCACATCCATAACAAGTACACAACAATCAGCACCACGATAGAATGCAACGCCTAAACTTTGAAAACGTTCTTGACCTGCAGTATCCCAAATCTGGAAATTCAAAATAGAATTTTCAATTTCAAACAGCAAACATTCGAATTTACCTGCATTGTCACAAGACGATCATCGATTTGCATTTCTTTTGTTAGAAAATCTGCGCCAATCGTTGCTTTATATTGATTTGAAAACTGAAATTGAACAAAACAAAAACTCGAGATTTGTTTCTATTTGCAAAAAAAAGAAAACGAATTACCTTTCGATTAACGAATTGATTCATCAATGATGTTTTTCCAACACCTGAATCACCTAATATAATAACTTTGAGTAAAACTTTCTTTCTCGATGCCATAGTTTTATTTTGATTATCAATAATCAATAAAAATCGAAGAAATAAATAAATCTATAATGACAAAAATAGAAAGTATTTAACATCGATTTTGCATTTGTTTCGATCGACGACATGAGACACATGAATACTAAGAGTCATCAGACGATCCGTACATTATTCACTCGAATGTTCCACGAGATAGTATTGGTCGATAGGAATAAAACATGTGCTTACTGCTTTCCTAGAGGACGCAACGTGAGCTGTAATACGTTCTTTTTGACTCACTATAATCAGCTGCTGATTGTAGGTACGGTATAGAAAAAAAATAAAAGACAAAAGACAAATATTCAACAACGTTATCCTTTCGTTCAATATCTCTTTTTATCTTTGACAAAAAAAAATAATAATATCTAGATTAATTGTTTTCATTTTACAAAATAGAAAAATAAGAAATAAATAATAAAGAAGATTTCCTCTTAGTCTGAAATAATAAACACATAATTTTCCTTTTATACACTGGTACATACAAAAGAGACACGAAAGAGAAAGAGAGAAGTTAATTAAGTTTTAATTGTGATAAAAATTGAAGAAGATCTTGCTGTTGAGAATTGTCAGTTATTCGTTTTAATGACAAGAGAATACGTTTAAGTGTAACCCAACGTTCGAAAGCAGACGCTTTATTTTGAGCCAACTCAATAATTGTTTCAGGAATATTAGCCAAACCTTAAATTTCAAAAAACAAATTGCATTTTCCTATTTGTTTTTTTTTCGAATTCAATTTACGTGCTGCATTGAATCCATGACTTTTCGGACATGAACCTTCGACGAATTTGTAGAGAAAAACGAGTGTTTCTTTGCCAGGATTTTCTTCATCATTTTCAATCATACATGACTAAAAACGAAAATAACGAAGAACTGAATTTGTTTTTCTGATTTATCTACCATATGTCCTAATCCAACGTTTTCGTGTTTCTCGAAATCATCGACTAAAGTATGATAATGAGTACTGAATAAGGTTCGACATTGTATACGATTAGCAATATCATTGACAACTGAACACGCGATAGCTGTGCCATCGAATGTTGATGTACCACGACCTGAAAATAAATCTTATTTCTTTTTTTTTGTTTCGATTCAAAGTCGAACGAACCGAGTTCATCCATTAAAACTAATGAATGTCGAGTTGCATGACGTAAGATCGATGATGCTTCGCTTAATTCAACGAAGAATGTTGATTCACCAGCCATAATTCGATCACTTGCACCTAAACGTGTAAATATACGATCACATACACTCATTGTACATGAACTAGCTGGTACGAAACTTCCCTAGAATTCAAGTCATTCAGTCGACGACATAAAAAAACTAATAATAAACACATACAACATGAGCTAAAATGGCGAGTACAGCTGTTTCTCTCATTAACGTCGATTTACCGCCCATATTAGGACCAGTAACAAGTACTAATGGTTTCGTTTGCCAGGTTTCATTCGATGACTAAAATCATCATTCGATTTTTTGTTTTGTTCGACAAAGAAAATTTCAATTAACCTGATCGGCAAGAATAATGTCATTTGGTATAAATGTATCCGTTGCTTTTTGAAGCATACATGGATGTCTACCATCACGAATGTTGATAAAAGCTTGTTGATTTTCGTCACTAATTTGCACGATACTTGGTTTGCACATATCTGAATAGGATTGACTATAAGCAACGAAACTGAGTAGAACATCTAAGATGCTCAAACAATTGAGAACACGTTGAAATGTTTGATGATGATTATCGAAATGACGAAAGAGACTACTGGTCGTGTCTTTCAAAGCATCTTCTCTCTTTTTTTCACTCGCTGTTAATTCATCGATTAATTCACGTAATTCACTTGTATAATATCTATTCATTCGAGAGAAAAAAAAATCAATAAATCTTTGTATTATGAATATTTTTACCGTTTAAAACCTTTTCTCGAACTCATAAGTTCATAATCATCATCCAAATTTCGACAAGCACCTTCTGGTATTTCCATAGCATAACGTGTTTTTTGCACATGAACATATTTAATATCATGATTTTTCAAGATCTTCTTCTGTTTTGTTAAATATTCATTCAAAGCTTTTTCATTTTCGCGTATATCTTGTAGAGCTTGATCGTATTGTTTGCAAACGCCAGCCGACGGAATGATTTTGCCTTCGTTTCGTGCTTGACTATGTGAAAATGCATTGGTATAATATTCGAGAATTTCGTCTAAACATGGAAATGATTGATTTGGTTCATCGGCATTTTGATAGATGATTGTTTTCAATAGATTCGATGATGCTGCGATGTCAGTTGATTTCGAGAAAATTTGAACAATTTCATTGGCAACTTTTAGGCCGGATAAGGCGGCGAGAAAATCTTGAATTTTTCGTTTACTATATGTAATATCTTCGTAGAGAATAGCACGATTTTCTGGATGATCAGGATCGAGTGGACGATGGCCAAGTGAATGAATACGACAAAAAAGTCGTTCGAGATCAGGAATTGTTTTCAATTTTTCTCGAATTTTCGTACATAATTCTGTTTGATCTCGTAGGATTTCGATAGCATTCGAACGTTCATTTATTTCATAGACATTGCACAATGGTGCCGAAAGCCATCGAGCCAAAAGACGTTTGCCAAAGTGTGTCGAACAACGATCGCATGTGTATAACAAAGAACCTTCTTTACCACCGCGACTATTTGAAAGAATCTCAAGATTGTACAATGTTGTCGCATCGAGAACCATATTTTGTTGTTTGACTGTTGTTCGTTCTTTTAATTCAACATTTTCATCAGATGGATGAAAAATCGAAAATTTTCTCATGGATAAAAGTTCTTTGTCAATCAAACAATGTTGTAAGAACCTGAATGAAATAGATGAATATCAATACAAAAGAAAGAACGTTGTTTATTCTACCAGATAATTCCACCTAATGCTCGTACTGCAAGTTGGAAATTCGAACGAACATGTAAACCTTGTTTATCACCTAGACAAAACAAAATTCGATAGAAAAATGGTTTTGTTTTTTTTTCAGAAATAAGTTTAACCTTCGTTAAAAATCTGTTCGAATGCATCGGGCCATTGAAGATTGCCTTGTTCATCTTTGAAATATGTATCATCACGAATGATATCTAATGTTTTGGTTGTTTCATATAATTCTTTATTCGGAATTAAATTTTCGATTTTTGCTTGTGTTAATGTTAAAACTTTTTTGGTTTTTTCGGAAACTTTATTTTTTTCACATAAAATCTAAAGAAAAAATCATTTCGAAAAGTATTCACAAATCATTTTGTTTACTTGTGCCGGCGGATATTGAGCAAGTAAAGTTTGTAAACGTGATAGATATCGATCATCTTCAAATTGACCCATCTAAATATTCATTTGAATCTATATTTTACTAATATAAATCCAGATATTCTCACATAAAATTGTGCAATAGTTGTGTCAACAAAGCATACACCAAATTCACATGGTGTGATTTTATTATCACTGATCGGCTAAATTGAAATGAAATGTTTATTTTTATCTTTTGGAAAAGAACATTTGCTATTCGAACGTACTAATTCAACAACACATAATAAATATGAACTTTCATGAAAAACATTGTCATTGTCCAATGTATTGAATGTTTTCGTGCCTGGCGTGGTTATTTGACAGATTTCTCGACGTACAGTTTTGTCGAATTTATTCTTTCGACCGGCTTCTTTACAAGAGAAATCAAATTTTATTAGAAAATACAAAGAATATCGACGAGTTTTTACGTTGTTCAAGACGTTGTTTCATCATATCAGGCGTTTCTGTTTGTTCGACTCGTGCGACTTTATAACCTTTGGTTACCAAAATATCAGCAAATTTGCTATAGGCTTTTTCCGGAAAGCCACAATGAGCTGTATCACCTGAAAATTTAGTTTTTCAAATACGCATAGATCAACATTTTCTCTTTTCTTGATTTTACCTTTCATCATCGTTAAATTTAATTCTGGCGCACAAATAATTGCATCCATATTATCTAAGATAATTCAAACAATTGCTTTAGAAATCTTCTTTTATTTTACATACAAAGTTCATAGAATTTGCCAACCTAAAGAATAAAATCGAAAGTCAATAAAACGAAGAAAAGCAAAGAATTTTACTTTGAAGAAAAGAATCGTATCAAAATAATCCGTTTTCAAAGTCCACCATTGTCGCATAGCCTAGCAAATAGAAATACAAAAAAGAAATCTCTCCACAAATAGTTTTCTTGGATGTAGTTACAGGCGTTAAATTATTAAGAAAATCATCAGGTACATATAGAGTACGTGGATCGTAATCTAAATCGTTGAAATCAAACGAAATCTATTTGTAGGAAATGATAGCATACTTGGATCGGTATGAAGACGACGATTTGAATCTCTGAAAATCGATACAAATAATTAAATTGTCTCTTTTTGCTTTTTATATAAAGAAATACGTACCGTCGTTTTCCATCTTTGAGAAATTCCAAAGAAAGATGAGTAAATGTATTATCATCAATAGCTTTGGCTGTTTTTTTCTCTTTAGTTAGGGTTTTTGTTCGACGTTTTGGCGTTTTAGTCTGCAGTTGATTATTTGAAAATATTTTCTTTTCCGTTTTTTTTCTCTTTCTCTCTCCTACTTGATCCTCTTCATCATCATATTCTTCGACTTCACTTTCGCCTTCGTCATCTTCACTTTCATCGGCTGAACCATTTTTGTACAATTCTTCTTCATCGTCGCTGTCTGCAGCTTTTTTCTTTCGTGATGCAGGTGTTGCTTTCTTTTTCGGTTCATTTTTCACTACTTTTTTACTTGCTGGTGTCACATCAATATCCATACGATCTAAACATATTCACAATTATTTAACACGATAAACGAAAATATAAGATTTTCAATATACCGTTTTCTACACCATTATCATCATCATCACTATCAAGAATAGCAATACGTTTACGAGCTTGACTCTAATGCAAATGCAGATTTTAATTATAGAAAGAAATGTATTTTGATGTAAGTTTTAGTACTTTGCTCACTTTTAATTGTGGTTCATCATCTTCATCATCAGATTCATCTCGTGCATTGAGTGTTCTTCGTTCTATTTCAAATATCAACGAATAAGATGAATTGAGAACATTTCATTTACTTTTATTTTTCGGTAATTCTTCGTGATCATCGTTTGTATTCGGTGATGATTTTTTTCGTTTTTCAGATTTTGGTGAATCAGCACTGTAAACATCACTCATATTGACTGATTTACGTGATGATGTTAGTTTCTCTTTCGGTGTTTGATTCTTTTTATTCGTGCCATTTTCTTCACGTTTAGGCGTCAATTTCGTTTGACGAACTGATTCATTATCTGTTGTTGTTGCAGCCAATTTTTTTGGCTCAATACGTTGAAAATAACTGAACAAATTCGACATTTTATTCTACAAGAAAATAATATAATGTTTTTTTTTTCTTAACCAATCATCATTTTCAATATTGCACAACTAGCATGTAAGATTTATCTGTCAAATTCGTCGTGGGATTCTTGAACATGTTTTCTCTCCTCGATTCAAATGATTAAAAGATTGAGAAATGCCTGTCCTCTTGTTTATTTATATACATAAAATAGAAATAGAGCGCCACACATCCACTTGATTTTTGTTTTCTAATCAAATAACATCAGAATAATAGTAGTTAACATCCAAGAACAAGAAAAACTGCGAGTTTTTTTTCAAAACCGCTAGGCAAGGAATGTATGTATAGCGCGTTTAGATTTATATATACGTAGAGAGAGAAAACACACATACAGACACACATAAATGAACATATTTTTGTTTTTGGATAGATCGGATTAAAAGAAGAAAAAAAAGAGAAAATGACCGGCGAAGAAGGATAATTCACTGTCAATCAATCTAACATTGGTCAACGCTAACCAACAAAAAAAAGAGGAAAGGTGTGTGAAAGTTCTGATATCGGTTCTTATGACATACAAAAAAGAAGAAGAAAAAAAACGAGAACATATATATATATAATCGAATGAACTGAAAGAAGAAGAAAAAACAGAATAATATAACAAATAACGGCGAAAGACTATCTGATGATGTTAATCTTCTAAGCAAATCCAAATCCCGAACATTCCCGAATGGCAATCAATAACATTTTACGTAGTTTATCGTAGCTTTCATAAGCTGGGAGATCCAATTGATTGAAACTAAAATTAAATATGAATATTTCAATATGAATAATCTAAAAACAAAAAAATCCACAAACTTACCAAGTATGTGCCGATGGTAGACGATCTGTTGAACGATCATCACGATGAATTTGAAATTTCTGTGCACCATTCATGCCTTCCAAATGTGCAAAACCTTGTAATGGTACTTTCGATGTACCTGTAACAAATTGTAAAAATTTAGCTAGATCTTCTTTATCAAATGAACGTAATGCACGCCAAAACCATTGAACCTAAATCGAATAGAAATATTTTAAAAAATTTTGCGAATTCCTATGTTTTCTTTTACTTGTAAAGAATTCGGTCGATATTTGTGATATTCTGTATTTGCTTTAAGATCTTCGATATCAATATCGGGTAGACCTGATATTAATAATTCTAATTCTTGTTCGTTAAAGATCGAAATTAAACTCTTGGGTATAATCGTATAGAAACCTTCTAAGAATGCATTGATCTGTTGTCGAATTGAACCAATCATTTTCTCTTGACAAACAAGTCGAACATATTCATGTTTATTTTCATTTGTGACGATGATTGTCGAACCATTCGGTATTAATTCAATAACTTTATTAACACCGAATTCACTTGCATCGAGTGAAAATGTTAAATCTAAACCTAATGCATGTATATCATTTTCTAATAGCATAACTAAATTCTTATAGAATTGTAAATCAACTGATTCCATATCGGTGTAACGTACAGGTACGCCAAGTATATGTTTATAAAATGAACGTGTAAAATAACAATCCATAAATTTATTATCAAATATAGCCTTAGCTATAATACGTCCGATAAATTTAAAGTATTGTGCATGATTTGGATTGCAATGTGACAACGGGTTGGGCATGTATGTAACACGATCACCAGGATTAATCATAAATAGAGCGTAGTTTGGATCGAACATTGAACGTGCAATAATTGAATACCATTCACGTAGGAGACCGCCTGCATCTTGACCTTCTTCGCCATCGAAGACAATATAGAATCGATGTTTCCAATCTTCGGGCGAACGTCGATTTAATTCTCGATAGGAATCTTCGAACACATTTTGACGTCGAACATGAACAGCTCGATCTTCGCCACGAATGTGTTCTTTCAAACGATCGAGTTCATGTCGAAAATATTTTCGTTTAACATCGAAATCAAGTATCGATGTGTAATCAGTGAGAATATCGAATGGTCCTTCGCTCAAATGTTGTGTACTTTGACGAAGAATTTGATTCAAAACTGTACGATGTGTACGAGCGAATTCGACGAATTTTTGTGCATCGGGTGGTAATTCGTTGGTTGCAAGAGTTTGCGTACTATCCGTACGTAGAACAAGTGTTGCTGATGTTGTAGTATTACTTGTTGTTGATGGTGCTGCTGCTGCTGTTGCTGTTGAGCTGATAGATTCATCAGGTGCTGATGTTGTTGGTGCTGGACCTGGACCGAAACATTCTAAATGCGATAGAGCTTCACGTGTTTCTCGATCTT
>ERZ781399.1345-NODE-1345-length-22153-cov-4.217757_pt1 | contig 22153 bp, 24 predicted proteins | sample MGYA00511014_ERZ781399 | MGnify/ENA primary metagenome ERZ781399 (study PRJEB29847, sample SAMN06458254) | wastewater metagenome | isolation source: Wastewater bioreactor | place: South Africa: Cape Town | study: EMG produced TPA metagenomics assembly of the...
CTGATTGTAAACGATATGCTTATTGTGCAAATGGTAAGAAAACGTGACATCCTATCAAGTTGTCTTTACTCAATCGCAGACGTGTGGACATCGAGTCAATAGATCAAATAGATATCTTGTCTACGTTCGAAACAATTAATCTTGATTCAGCGAAACTAAGAACAAGAAAAGAAAAGCCTCGTGTGATTTATTTGCCAAAGGACAGAGGGCGAGAGCGAGAAAGAAGACGATGAATTGAGTCTAGTTTAATTGAGTATTGTTCGATTAGTATTTACATTGAAGAAAAGAGATATATAAAAAAACACTAACGAGACAATTTATTTTCCAATCGATTGACTATTTTAAAGGCGTTGCACAAACGAAAACTTGTTCGAAAAGTTTATTTTGGTCACAAAAAGATAAAATGTGTGTTTGGCCAGTACAATCCGATTGTAAGTCAAATTATCTTCATTGTATGCCAAAAAAAACAAACAAACATTTCTCATCAGGTTCAGTGAAAAATCTCAGTCCAGGACCTATAATGGAACCAGCCGACAGTGGTGGTGGTCGTGGTGTTCCACCATGGATTTCACGTACTACTGCTTTTCCTCCGTCCTATATTCTAACAGAAGCTCCACGATCTCCAACTCTCAATCTGTATAAACCAACGGTTGAATGTCCTCCGTCTCAATCATGGCGTATACCTGATCCATACGATTGTTCAGTTTATCACGATTGTTATCATGGTACTGATCTTGTTTCCTATTGTCCAGCGCAATTATTCTATAATCCTAAAATTCAAACATGTGATTATGCGCAAAATGTTCAATGTAATTCGAAAAGAAATTCCCTAAAAAATGAATTCATTCAATTTTGTATTTTAGGTAAAAATAAATGTACAGTAAAAAACGAAGGCGTTCGTTTCGTTGATTTATACAGTTGTTGTCATTATTACGAATGTGTATCAGGCAAATTAGTTTCTCAAACATGTCCACATCCGAATTCGTTCGATGTACAAACTCGAACATGTTTACCATACAAAAAAGTCAAATGTGATGGACGTCGACAATGTCTAAGCAAATGTAAGCGAGCTCGATAATTGATCTAAATCTTTCAAACGAATTTCAATTTGATATTAATTAAGGTCACTATTTATCAAATTATGAGGTTGGCAAGAGTCTGTGTGATTTCGTTCCATCATGTGCTGGCCATAGCGATGGGTTTTATTTGGATCGAACAAAGCCGAATTGTCAATCGTATATTCAATGTGTAGATAATCGTGTAGCGAATCAAAGTCGATGTCCGAATGGACAACGTTTTAATCGAAATGTTGGCCGATGTGCACCAGCTGATCAAGTACCTTGTTATGGTAAGTTTGAAATGATGTTCTTTTTGTAAATTTATGAAATATTTTTGTTTGATTTTAGCATCTAGATTTTTATCTCAATCGATTTATACTCTTCTTCTTCTTGTTTTCCTTCTCATCCTGTGAAATTCGTAAGCCAAAATGTTTTCTCTTGACGACGAACTTCGTATTTTTTTTCTTTTCTTTTCTCAATTTTCATTGTACACTTCGTTTTTTTCTCTCTTATCTTTCTTTCTTTTGTCGCGTTTATTTTAACTAAAAAAAAAGTAAAACATCGAAATAAAAAGATAAATAGATTTCAAGTTTAAACAATGTTTTTTGTTCTTCATTTTTCAAGCTCATTCAACTGTTTCTTCAACCAAATGTGTTTGACCATGACAATCATCTTCGAATTCAGCAAATAATTTCTTATCTTTCTCGATAAATTCGAGTGTATCACGATTTTGATTTTTATCTGATAGACGTGTTATATCCGTAAATTTACGTTCGAATGTAATAATATCGTGTTGATCGAAACAGATTTTACCACGTTGATATTCGCCGAGAAATTTATTATAACCTTGTTCGTTCTTACAATATAATTTCGATCCAATTGTGAATGATGTTTCGGGTAAATGTTGTTTTTGATAACTAAAAAGTTCGTTGATACAACTTTCTGTACGTTGATTAAGTCGAAAACAGGATATCGATTTTTTTGATGAATTCTTACGAAGTCGACGAACTTGATGACGATACCAAGACCAACAACGACGTTGATATTTTGTTTTTGGACGAATCTGGTTACGATCGAGTTGATATTTACGAATAAATGAAAGACCTTCGCCTTCAAGAACTTGTATGGATTCGTCTAAGGCGATTCGTTGAACTTCGTTTTTTGTTTCATCTTGTTCAATCTTTTGATCATCATCATCATCATCATCATCATCTTCATCTTTGTCAATAGAACGTTTATGGTGTTTTGAACGATGGCCACGTCGTCGTACTGGTTTCTCATAATCGTCTTCATCACTTTCTTCAACTAATTCAACAAAACATTTGTCTAAATTCATTGTATTTTGTTTATCTGTTGCTGTTAAACAGACGAGATCATTCTGGAGAATATCTTTTTCCAATGGTTTTTGTAATTCAATATAAATTCGATTATCATTTTCATGTACTCGTTTGACATTCAATCGACCAGTAATCTTATCAAAATAATCGTCTTTTGTTTGATTTTTCGTTTCCAATCGACGACGTCGTGGTTTTTCAATTCGACTACATTCTTTATTCACTTGTACTAAACTACGTGTTATCGGTTTAGCTAAACAAAATGAACCACGAACAGGTACAACACAGCAATGTTCTTGACCACCTTTACCATCATCATATAAATAAGGAGTATAAACTGATTGAACGGTTAAAACCGTTAGAAATAGAATACAACTGAGAGAAAACACTAAACTGCTTGACATACTCTTACTGCTTTTTGTGATTTAAGTCCTATGACTATGAGAAATTTTGTTTTATCAGACATATACGTAGATTAGATAACAATTATATATTATTTACTTTACTAAACATTAGCATATGCGCAAAGAAGAAGACTTTAGAGTTAATATTTAAAGAGGGAAAAAAAGCAAATGTTCCATTGATTTCATTCGAAGAGAAATGATTTTTTTATTAGTTATAACAACAACAACAACATAATAGAATAGTAGTAGAACAATTTTGAATAGCAAAAATAGTTCAATTGAATCGAGTAGATGTCGTAAGAGATCAATGTTGAAAATGAAAGCGTAGTGTTTATTAATAATAATTAAAATCTTGTTTTCAGAATAAAAATTGATGTGTTTGAATAAAAAAAAAGCCCATTGTGTTGAAAATCCTCGTTGAGGATGACAGAAACAAATATACAAAAAATAAAAATAAAAATCGTTGATAATTGTGATCGTTGCTAGGCTGCTTGTTTATGCGAATGGTTGATGTAATAATGTTGATGATACTGTAAATGCAAATATTCGTTTAGAAATAGAAGTAAGTGAAGAGAAATGTATTGATTTGTGTTGTGTTTTCTATTCGTTATTGAATTTATAATTGCCATTCGTCGTCATCATCAAGAGGAATCGATGGCGATGCTGATAGTAATAGAGCATCATCACCGAATGTTTCTAAGTTTTTTTCTGTTTCATCCATTTCAGTATAGCCAACAGCTGTACCGGTTGTAGCTGTGCATGAGATGCGATCGAAAAACGAGATTTCTTTTTTATATGAATTTGATTGTTGTAGTTGTTGTGGTTGTTGAGGTATGGCATTGCTTTCACTTATCGATGGACAACGTACGACTAGTTCTTCTAACTCGAGATATCGACGAAATTCTTCATTTGCCTTTTCGAAATCATATTGTTCTTCGAATGATGGCAATGGATTCGATGCTGATGATAATGAATCCATTCGGCCTAATGAATGAGGAATCATATCAACACTGAGACTGCTGCAACTGCTTGCACCGGAAAATGTTCGATGACTACGTGAACCAAGAGAATCAGCGTATGAGAGTGGCGTATGAAGTTGATTACGATCAATTGGATTATTATATTGATAAGGTAAACTTGATGTTGAACGAATACTAGCTGTTGATTGACGTGATGGAATATTACGTGCTCCTGTAAAATTATCTTGTAGAAAAGGTGTTGCTACGAGTTGATCCGTTGTTGGTAACGATGATTGACGCATGTATCTTTGAAATTGATTATTATTTGATGGCTTGTTTTTATTTTGTTGTTGTTGTTGTTGTTGAGGATAGATGCGTCGATCCATTGAGATTGATGGATGAACACGATATTTCATGACAGGAGGTGGTGGTGCACGGATCGGTCGTGGATTTGTTCGTGTTTGCGAATTGTTTTTCTTTAAAGCCAATTGTCTTGGTGGAATAAATCGTTGATGATTATGAAATTGAGGCTGTTGCTGTTGAAAATATGGTGGTGTCGGTGGAGGAGGAACGTTCAAGACATTCATACCGTAGGGTAATGATTGTGATCGATCTGGTGAAACAACCGTTGGTAATCTTGGTCGAAAAGGTGTTCGATCATAGAATTTAAATGTTGTATTTGGCATTGGTGGTGGATTTCTTTGTTGTGTAAAAAAAGGTACTGCATTAGGATTCAAATTACTTGTAATTGTCACGCGTATAGGCGATGCATTTCGATTCGGTTGAATCGCGCCCGCCTTTTTCATTGTCTCACGATTGTCAGCTGAATGTAAACGAAGATTATTGTTCGGTTTTATTGACGGCATATCCGGCCGACGTTCGATCTTTCTTGGTAGTACTTTTTTAGCTAGTAAAGTGCCTGGTCTACTAGTTGAATGTGTGATTGATAACTGATTGAATTTATCCAATCCTTCATCGGTCGAATCATCGTTGCTTTCAATTGTAAATCTTTCGTCCGAACGCGAACCAAATGATGTTGACGATTCGTTTGAACTCGATGATATGAGTGCACTACCACCGGTACTACCGAATGATCGGCCTCGATTTTGACGACGAGCAATCGGTGCTCGATCCGTGTTTGAACCGTTCGAATGTGTTTCATATTCATCCGATGGAGACAAACGAATATCAACAAGACATGGATCGATAGCACGTAATTTGGTTTTCGATTCATGAAAAGTCGATGGTAATTGAATCAATCGTAATTCTTTTATATCCAGAACATTTAAACAGACCTGTTCATACGTATGAATATCGTTTGTTAAATGATCAATCATGACAGCATTTAGTTTATCACTCTTATCACCAGGATCATCATCGTTGTTAGTTTTGCGATTACCTAAACAACAGATATTGTTTGTTGTTCATAGTTCAGTAAAATATGAAATGTACTCACATCGATTTGATGACGATGCTAGATTTCCATTGACACGAACAGTTTTCAGATAAATTCGATCTTTCGTTGTGCTAATACCATCGAGAACACCTTCATATGAAACTCCTGCTTTGGAAACTACTCGTACTGTACAGCCATAGTAAGGACTATGTGTAATATCGTTTAATGTCCGTTGATATAACTCTTCGCCCTGCATTGACTGCGATGTTTGTCAAGCTTGTCGCAGGTGAAGAAATATTTTAAATATTTTTCGTTTGTTGCTTCGTTTTTTTTTCTCTATATTATTTTTATGCTTGATATGCATTGCATAGTTTCTCATTTTCTCTCCTTTTTTTTTCTCTTTTTCGCTCTCTTCGTTTTGCTGTCTGTATCTAATGATACGATACTCATCCGATCGTATCGAAATTATTCACGTCGTACAAAAGAGAAAAATAAAAAAGAAGAAAAGTAGGCATATGACCATTCATATGACGTCAATTATATTTAAATATATTATTGATGCGATATTTTTACAGTTAAATAGTTTAGCTAATTGTTTCTCTCTCCCTCTCTCTCTTCCTCTCTCTTTTTTATCTTTACTGATAATCTACCTGTGCATATGAAATGAAAAGAGAAAAACTTCGAAACAAGACACAAATCCAGATCCAGTACATTAGAGACGATTAAATATTTTCGAATACTATCCTCGATGTCATGCGCTTACATGTTGTTGACAAGCACAAATAATATATCTTATCTTTCATACTACTGATATTTTCATTGAAGCGTGAATTAGGCATGACATAAGAGTACGCAGTTAATCATTTGAATAGACTAGAAACGCGTGGTATCATGAAATAGGATTTAATCTTATGATAAAAACCAAATACACTGTCGAAAAATAATTTTAATGTTTTTTTCTTCTTCTCCTCCTTGCTAATATGCATTTAACGATTGAAAATGATAAGTAGTTGTATATCGATATTATTTTCAAGCCTTAAAATCGATTAAAAATAGATACGTAATTGCATAACTGATAGTTTTATGTTTATAGATAAATCTGTATGTTTTATCTAAAAACCTAAGAAAAAAAGCAAATGCCACCAAAAGGAACGAAAAGTCCGAGAACAAAAAGTCCAAAAGCTGGCAAAGGAGCCGCCACAGGAACGGCTGCATGGGAAGTATCAGTAGCATCAGTTTCAGTCAATGATGTAAGAAGAAATTCAATTGTTTTCTCGATTTGATTCTGTTTTCAATAGGAAAATTGGACGACCTTCGTCTGTTTTCTGACACCTGATCGTTCAGTTAATCAGCTCTATGTTGATTTAATTGAAAAAGCCATGCAAAATGGTGTTCGTCGTCGATTTGATTTTATGTCAAAGCGTGATCTACTCGAAGCTGTAGGATTTTTCGAAACAAAAAAAAGATTTTACAAACTTTATTTTTCTTTTGTAAAGATAAAAAGTTTAGGTAAACCATCGAAAAATACGACGAAATCAGTTTCAACAAGCGCAACTATTGTCAGACTATTGAACTATGCCTATTTACCTGCATATAAATATACAAAATTAATCTTCTATACAGAAATTTATATTTACAATCAACTATGATCATAATTAATCAAATGTCGTATTTTGGATATGAAAAAATAAGTATAGTCTCGAACATCGCGTAAAACTGTATGTGATTAACTGGATCAATGGATTGTAGTAAAGAAAAAGTTTGTTTGTTTGTTGAAAATTGTAGTCACAAACACCAGGATTAGCAGCTGGAGGTAAAGCGGATAAATCTAAATCACCAAGTGGTAAAAAATCACCGAAACCACCAAAAAAACAATCTCCTGGCGTTCAAACAACGACCGATACACATATTGAAAAATCGACTGGCGTTAAAACACGTGATCAAATCAATGACGAAACGAAATATATCGGTATGTTATTCAAACAACTCAAATTCGATTTCACACCTTTTTGTTTGTTATTATCAATATAATTTTATTCAGAAATTTTACGTCTAGATAATCAAGGTTGTAAACTATATTCTTCTCAGCTATCATTGCGCTTTTCTTTTTCTATCTGTTTCAATGATTGAATTCGAAAACATCAATCTAACATTTCCTCTTTGTTTAGACGATGAGCCAACAGATGGTCCAAATCAGTATATATTTCTCAGTGGTTTCTATACAATTGACTTGTTAGTTGCACTCGGTGAAAATGGCGTTCGTATGGATACATTAACAAATGTTTCCTGTGATCGTTTGGATGAAACAAGACATTTATTCGATGAAATGATCCAACGTGAACGACAAGAACAAACATTAAAAGCCGATGTTCTCAAAGAAATTCGTACGTTAAATGAATACTGAAATTTTGTTGTCTTTTCGAAAGTAAACTTAATCCTCTTTTCTTCAGACAAAGATTCGATATGTAAGAATTCATTGAAATATTTTATTTGAATCTAATAACTAACTGTACCACAGTCTGTAAATCATCGATTGAATCTCGCCATCAGATTCAAGATGATTTATCCCAACAAAATTTTAAAATTGCTAATAAAATAAAACAAAAACTTTTCAAGATAATTAGTATTCACAAAGAATATCATTGAAGAGATGCTGTGCATAAAATAGAAACTAATATTAATAGAATTTATTTACGTTCAAAGTTTAAAAGTTGAATTTTTGTATTTTATTTAGCAACTCCCGAACAAATCGATGAACAAAATCAACGAAATGACCTAATATTAAATCATTTATGGACAAATCTTGTGCCATTATTAGACAATTCACCGGATGGATCGATGCTACAAGATGTTATTGTAACAACATTGAAAGTTCCCGACAATGCTGTTCCGGATTCTTGGGTCAATACGGATCAACGAGTTCGTAATTATTGAAATTCAATGATAAAATCTCATTTGAATATTTCTTTGTAGATTCAATTAGCTCAATTACTTTACAGTAGTTTAGTTGAAAATACATTTCGTTTAAATATTCGTAAACGACAATTCAGTTTATTTAATCAACAAATGAAAGTCGTTCCAATTCCAACGATTGGTTTGTCAAACGAAATCATAATAATTCGTTTCGATTTTTCTCTTTATTTAGAAGAAAAAACGATCGAATCTGCAAGCGATGCAAAAGTTTATAACGAAATTACCACAGTCATTCCACCAGAATCGATTAGTGTACCATTAATTCTGCATGGTATTCTTGAACAAGTCGAAGCTCAAACAGGAACAAACGCGAGTACTATGAAAACATCCAATCAACAGGATGATATTGGACGATATCTTCAAGAGAAATTGAAAATTCTTTCAACGGGAAAAGATAATCAAAAAGTTCGATATTGGATAATTTAAATCAAAATTAAATTTTCTTTTAAAGGATGTAGAAAATCTTGTTCCAAAAAGTTCGTTTTCAAAAGCAACTGGATCAGGTCCTACAATGGTCTATCATGGTGACGATACAAAACAACGTTTAACTACTTTAAATCGTTTGACAGCTCTCGATCCCATTAAAGTCGAACAAGATCTATTAATGGCTCATTCGCGTCTAGCTAGCCTGCCTGCATTTGCAACGAAGAAAGACGATGATTTTCAATTCAAAGAACGTCAAACACGTTTAAATCAATTCTTACAATTCTGTACCAATGAAGAACTTCTTCTCTCAGATGTCGATCATATTCTCAAACAATTCGTTTTCGAATGTATGTCAATAAATACCGCAGAAAAAGCCGAAAATCCATCTCAACAAACACCCCGACCATCATCAGCTGATAGTCATCGTCATGATGTACATTTACATATTGAAAGACAATTATCAACAATTAATGATGACGATGCAAAACGAACGAATAATTCTCAACCGATTATTTGGGACGATCCATTTGAAGTGTTAGTTATCAATGAGCAAACAGGACGCATTGGAATTGCATCAGATGGACAATTATTAAGTCCAACAAGTCGAAGTAAAAACAAAGATATGTATATGAAAAAGAGTGAGGAATTGTTTTTTTGTTTATTTTAGCATCGAAAACATCAATCTTACGAAGTCGAGTTCAATCACCGAAACGACCAGGTAAAGAATCTCAACTAAAAGGAGAATTTGCAGTTTTTAAATCGAGAAAAATAACGAAATTCTTATCTTCCAGAATCTGAATCAGGTATTAACGCATGTCTTTGTTTGTGTATAATTTTTTCTTGTCGATGGTTGACAAAAGAGAGCAAATCTAATATTCACTTGTCATCAACCGACACGAATTTCTTTCTCTTTCTTCTATCAAAATGAGCATGTTTTGTATAATTTTTTTTGAAAAACAGTCGAACTAACGTTTGGATTTTGTCTAATAATTGGGCTTGATTGTGTTTTGTTTGATTTCATCAGTCTATACTGTTCGTTTTGATGTTAATAATCCAGACAATAATCTCTACCAGCAACTGTCGCACGTAATTCCGCCAGTTGGAGGCGCCAATGTCGATGGAACAATACAGAACATCACGCAATGTCATAAGAGAAATTTAAATGATTGGAATTTTGCTGAACATTTTGAGCCCGACGTTTTTGTACAAGTATGAAACTAATTACACACAACGCGAAGCTTTTTTGATGGAATATCATTTGTAGATTCTTGAACAAGCAACGTTTACTCATTCGAATATCGATGTTTATTATAATCGACGTGATCGAAGTCATATGGTCATACTTTCATTGCCTGTACCTGATGGAAAAACAGTTGGATTTGAAAGTTCCAGTAAAAAGTTATTTTCTGATGTTGGATTTCGGTAAGAATTGAATTTATTATGAAATAAAATAGTTAAAAAATAGAAATTTTCTCGATGAAATTTCATATGAAATCGTTGATTGGCTTCGAGATGAAGAAGCTAAATATCAAGCTGGTATTCTCGCTAATGAAGTTCGAACATATGTTGGAGAAGCAACATCAACATTGGATACGATTAAAGCAGCTGCTGCAGCGATCGAAGGCGCTGAAAAGAAAAGAAAAGGTTCACCAGGTGGCAAAAGTATGATTTCTACGATTTTGTACAAATTTTAATCGAAAAAATGAAATGATCTTTCGTAGAAACACCACCGGTTCGTTCGCCGAGTGTTAGTTCCGATAGTGGAAATAGTACGGATGATGAAAAAGTTATTCGTGATGATTATGTTCATCCAACATCATTGAAAGCATGGAAACAAAAAAGAGACAAGGAATTGAAAGAACAAGATGAACAAATTAAATCGAAACGACCAGCTTCGGGTACACGTTCAACGAAAGTGAAAAGCCCAAAAGGAGACAAAGGTTCGAAACCAACATCACCTCGTGAGAAAACATCAAAATCACCAACAACACGAGAAAAATCACCCAAAGGAGGCAAATCAAAACGACCAACAAGTGCGACACCATCAGAAAAATCAATTGTACGAATAGATATTTTCATATCAAAACAGAAAACAACGTTAAATCATTTTAGGAAATAAAAGTATCTCAAGATTCAAACGAATCAGTCGATCGAGTAAGATGATCAAGTTTATTTTCATTCAAATTTCGAATTTTCTTTTCGACGAAATCAATTAGTTTATTGGCTACGGTCTTGGCAATCGTTTATTAAGTGCTCAATCGAACATATCGCATTTACTTCTACCGGATGGTTGTTTCGTTCGAACACATGTCGATACACTTAAACGTGGAGCTACATGCGTTGCCACGAGGTTTGTTCAATCAATTTCTTCGTCATTTCTATTTTCTTGCTTTAGTTTATATCGAGATAAGAGCTCGTATAAAGTTCAATTAGTAAATCCTGGCAAACAACTTGTTCAAGAACCGCCATCAGAATCAGCCGAACAAACAGATCCAGATGCAACTCCACGATCGATCGATGGTCGGTTGAAATTGTCTGTCGATTGTCGTAGAATTTGATATTTCTAGAAACTGAAACGAAGGCACCTGAAAAGAAAGTTGCAGAATATGGAGTTTTTACAGCTATGCTCAATTCGGGAATGATTCTTTCATGTAGTAATTACGATACAAAAGCGCCCAAAGGTAGACTTTTTAATTTCTGATCGATTGAATCATTTTCCGAGAGTTTTAGTTGAACTGCCACCACCTGAAATTGTCATTGCTGAAGTTCCTGCCGAAGAAAAAGTCGAAGATAAAAAGAAAGATGCGATGAAAAACAAGAAAAAAGGCAAATCCAATGAAGTCGAACCTCCACCAGTGGTAAGTCGTGTCCGATTGAAACTTTCTCTTGAATTACTTCATTTATCCTTATTTGAATTCATAATAAATTATTCCATAGGTTACAGAAGTCGTCGTCGAGGTAGCACGCATATGCTAACATATTTCTTTTCTATACATTTTTTATTTATTTCGTATAATATCCACAAATTTTCTTTGATTCACATAGTCTGTGATTGAACTGTTGCGATTGCAAAATGAAATCACATCAAATCAAATAATTGAACAGAAAAATAATGCCTTGTTTTTTATTTTGTTTCTATTAGGAGAAGGCACCAGCCGAACCAGTTTACCAGGCTGATCCATTTCAACGTTTGACAATTTCGATTCCAACTGGTCTTGTTGTTACTTTCTATCCCGATACTTTTCTTGGTAAAAACAAACAAACGAAATTAAAATTTCGAGCTATTCATTTTTTCTATTTTCTATCAGGTGTTAAACCAACACAAGCTCATCAACCTCATAAAATCGTCTGTAAACAATACTATCCTTATTCATCGAAAGGCTTTCATGCATGTGAACAATCTCGTTTGAATGCGTACGAGGAAAGTTCGCGTATAATCGATGCTGAAGGACATGTTATGATATTCAAACGTAATGGTGAAATAACTGTATGTTGAATTGAGAGTCTTTATTTTATTATTATTATTATTATTATTTGAATGAATATAGATTCTTCAGCCCGATGGTGGAATTTTTACTAAGACACTTGTCTATCAAAATGAACCGGAAATTGAGATCAGTACGGAGAGTTCGCAAAGTGCGAAGAAAGATTTGAAAACTGAACAGAAAGGAAAGAAAAAAACCGATTCGAAAAATGACTCGGACGCCACAATCATCAATGAAGAAATTAAACCGCAAGTTTTTCAATGGAAAAACGTTACATCCGACGGACTTGTTTATATACAAAATTCGACAACTCAAGAATATGAAAAAGTCGATCAATTACGTTTGATTTTAGAAACTAATCCAAAGACAACTGAAGTACGATAAGAATTTGTTTAAGAAAAAAAACAAACAAACTTTTCTCTTCTGTAGCAAGTTATTCATCGTGAAGATAAAGTCGTTATCGCTTTTCGTTCCGATGGTTCACGAATTGTTAGTTTTGCTGATGGAACACGAATAACATCTTACGAAGTCATGGAAAATAAAAACAACACTCCAAATGATCAAGAAACTGGCGAACGATCAAATTCGATGTTAGGCATGCGTAAAATTCCTCATGTTAAAATCGAAGCTCTCGGCTATGCAACCGTTGCATTCAATTGTCAAACGACGGACTGTCGAACTGTTTTCAATGATGGCAGTTCGATCGATGTTTTTACCAATGGTACTTATTCGATATTTGAAAATAATGGTGAAAAATTCGATATCAATGATAATGGCGATATACTTTTCGATTTTCAACAATCGATCTATGGCAAACGTATTCAAGAACTATTTGCTAATATCGAACCGAGCAAATGTCTTATGTCACAAAATGGAGATATGATATTCGATGCAGTTGATTATGAACAAACACAATATTGTGTTGAAGCATCAGGAGATGCATATTCGAAAGAAAATGGACAAACGAAAAAAGCAACTCAAGAACTGCATGTGCCGAGGTAAATGAGAGAATTTTGTTTTGGTACAAAGAATGAAAAGAATATATTTTTGTTTGTAGATTTTTTATTGTTCATGAAGATGGTAGTGGAACGGAATTATTACGTTTTAAAGATCTTTATGCTTATTTACGAATGATGGATCTTGATCCAAGTACGGCAGTTGTCCGAGAACCGTTATTAAGTAATCCGAAAGTAACTGGTGCAACAGTAATGAAACCATTTCAAGGTATCAAAACAACGTGCTGTTTATTTTCTTTTGATTTTGTATTTTGAATTTTCAAATTAGATGAAGTTCACCGTCGTTGGTTAACAACATTCGATGATGAGTCGGTTGTTCCAGCTAGTCTTCGAAATTATACGTCAGCAACTGCAATGACACGCAGTTATTCGTCGATGTCAGGAAGTAATAATTCATCATCGAATCATTTTAATCATCAAGAAAATGCCATACTTCGACAATCGGAAAAAGCCAGTCAACAACCATTTAAATCAAATACATTAGCAACAAGTCTATCAACTCAACAGCCCATTCTTGAAATGCCCAAAGCATTGGACTATCGAAATTTTATGGAATTTCAACGTTTAAATGATGATGTCCGAATGAAACTATTTTCTTCGTTGAAGTAAAACTCGCGAATTTGACTTCTCTTTCATCTACTGATCTCTGTATTTATAATTTCTAGATCGTATATAGATTTTGTGAAAAATCGAGCTGATTTTCATATGAAATTATTACCACACGATCATCGAAGTCGATACGAAAAGGAACAGGCTAATCAAATCTGGAAGAATGTCCGACCACAAGGAACTACAAAAGGTTTTTGTTTGTTTGCTATATTTCATTCAATGGATTGTTTATTATGTTTTGTTTTGTTTGTATGTTGAATTTAGATGATTTAGCGTTGCTCTATTTGAAAACTGTTCATCCCGATCGACAAAAAGGCATGACGCATCAATCTGTTGTGCCGCTATCGAAAAAATTCAATCTCGATCATTTACACGATGAACTTCGTCAAGAGAAATTCAATAAACAATTACGAACTGATATGAATAGAGGCATTGCTGTGCCTTATTTCAAAAGTGAATGGGGAATGGCATACAGACAAAAACAACATGAAACAGAACGTATTTCACCAAGAGGAACGCAAAGTGCTGGAGTAACAAGTAATTGTTTCGTTTTTTTTTCTGTTCGAAAGTATTGAATTATATTTTACTTTTTATCCTATTAGAATTATCCAATGGTGGCATTGAAAGTCCAATAAAATCACCACCAACATCACCAATGGATCAATCACATCGTCTATCACAAATTCAAAAAGCTCAACCTATTCGTAGTGCTAGTACAGGTAGATTCAGAAAAAAACACAACGAACTTGCTTTTTATCAGTCGTGAATTATTTTTCTCAGAAGCTGAAGATAATAAAACAATCAGCGGTTCAGAACAACACGATCAAGACGGCACTTATCGTCCTATTAAGCCGTTTACATCGCCGAGAAATAATATACAATTCGATGCATTTGGTAATAAACGTGCACAACCAATTCGAATACCGAATGCACTCAAAGGTTCACGACCAAATGCACAACCACATGCACGAGTACGTGTCCGTTTTCAGTTCTAATACTCTCTAGTTAGGAAAAATGTTATAGTTTTTGGATATGGAAGAACCGGTTATGGCTCGACCGAACAATGCATCGATTGGCACAGCAGCTTTAAATAATCGACCGTTGAGAGAACGACGTGGCTGTGAACTTTTTCCTGACCGAATTGATTTTGGTACACTCAAAGAAGGTAAATAGAATTTTGTTCGTTCTCTATTACAATGCAATCGTTCATATAGGGGCGACTTATGGTGCAGAAATTGAAATAAAGAATGTTGGCATTGATGCATGTCGATTCCGTATACGTCAACCTCCACTAGGCACTGGATTACGAGTTGTATTTCAACCTGGACTTGTACGTCGAGTTTGATTTCGAAATCTTTTTTTTCCAAAGAAATGAAAATTATTTTCTTAAGCTTGCTGCTGGAATACGTCGGCCAATTATGATCGAGCTCTATGCAATTATTAAACAGAATCAACAACAATCACAAGGACTTTATCAACTTGATCAAGCGATTGAAATCATAACTGAAACGGATATTATGCATTTGCCTATTCGTGCGAAAATCGCAAGCGAAGAACAATTCGATGTAATGTTTGTTAACAAAGATGAAACAGCTGGAATGAATAAATCGATTCGTCTTCTGGCTCGAAAAAGTCCAAATGTCAACGACTGGCTTGATGATACACATGAGAATTCGATGATCGTCACAAATGAATGAATGAATGACGAATGATTTCGAACATTAGTGTATTTTATATTCGTTTTTTTTCTTCTCTTTTAAAAACTTGAATAAAGAAAATACATAATTATATATTTTACGATTTCATATTTTCTTTTTTTTCCAATTTTATCATTTCTATGCTATCGGAACATTCATGAATACTTTAGTTGCTCAATTTTGATTCTTCATAACAAACAAAATCAATGATTAACTACCTTTTATGTCATCGAAATCGTAGTAGTTTTTGTTTATAACAAGATACATTTGTTTTTCTTTCACATTTTAAAGAACATATCAATGATGTTTTTTCTTTTATTTATCATATCGATTTATATACAAGATACAAATGCTGTATGGCCATCAATAAACAATTCACCTATTCAACTTCTTGGTCTCTTTCCAGATCCAGAAAATACATCAACACCAACATCAACATCTGTTCATTCGAGAGCCATGTTCAAAGCTGCGATTCTTCTTGCTCAACAGTATAATATTACAATTCAAGATGAATTCATTGATTGGAAAGTTGGTCAAACCGATGGAAATGTGATCAATGCTATTAGTGACACATGTCAAGCGATTACACAATCGAACATACTTGGAATTGTCGGTCCAGCTTTTTCTCGTGAAGCGGATCATTTATCTGCATTTGCTGGTAGCATTGGTATTCCAGTCATATCTTATGGGGCAACCGATCCTTCTCTATCCGATCGCAGTGCATTTCCAGCATTTCATCGAACAATTGCATCTGATTATGCAGCTGCAATAGCTATTACTAAACTTTTTACTCGATACAATTGGACATCAACTATAATCATCTATCAAAATGATGCATTTGGAAAAAATGGAGCTAACATGATTTTACAAGCATTAAATGATGCTCAAGTCGTAGTTACGAAAACAATTGCTTATGATTTGTCAACAAAGAAGATTGCAGGTGATTTAAAAACTATGTTAACAACTAGTTCAGCTCGAGTAGTTATACTATGGATGGATGCTATCAATGCACCAGTAGTTATACAAAGTGCATTAGATAATGATGTACTCGGACCACAATTTACTTGGATTTTAAGTTCAATTATTCCACTGAATTCTTTCAATCGATCTTATATTTCGAAATTAACCGGAATGTTAACTATCGAAGCAGTTGTTGGTGATGTTATCAACGAACCTATCAATACAACTTTGCTGAATGACGCTTATAATTTGTGGCAAGAATATGAACCTGAAACATTTCCAGGAACGGATTCAGTTGATTATTATGCATTGTTTACATTCGATGCAACATGGACATTTATCTTATCTTTACAAGAACTATGTTCGTCATCATCATTCTGTACTCAAATGACCAGTGCATCGACATGTTTTGATTATCGATCAAGTGATTTAAATTCATTGATGCAGACAATTGATAATATCTCGTTTGTTGGTGTATCGGGACCGATCGGATTTTCTAGTAATTCAACAGATCGAACGGCTGGCATCTATTACATTGCACGAAATGCTCAACCTTCAGCTAGTGGTATGCTATTCACACCAGTCTTGCAATATGTTAGTTCAGGTGATTGGACAGACTTGGCAATATCAAATGTGATTATTTGGCCAGGTAGTTCTCTGACAGCACCGACTGGTCGACCATTATTGGAAGGTGTCATCTTAAAAATTGCCATTACACAAGCTATTCCATTTTCGATGTTAACTTATGAAGTCGACGAATTCGGACGTAATACAACGAAATATATTGGATATGTGCCTGATCTTATTGCTAAATTGGAATACAATATGAAATTTATTCCTCAACTTATTCTACCACCATCGACTAAAACTTACAATCAAATCATACAAGATGTTGCCAATGGTGTTTATGATATATTTATAAGTGATGTTACGGTTACATCAACACGACGACAAATGGTTGACTTTTCCGATACAATCTTCGATAATTCTCTACGACTTATGACAAGAAAAGCACAAGATGAAATTATAGATTTACTAGGATTTCTTCGAACATTTACCAATGGACTTTGGCTGGTTCTTTTAGCTCTCGGATTAGTTTCTGCTGTATTAATAAGTCTTATGGAACGACAAGATAATGAAGCATTACAGAATAGAACAATAATACCGTTGGCTTTTATGGGCGCATGGTTTTCTCTTGGTGTTCTAGTTGGTTATGGTGTAGACTTTCATGTTACAACAGCTGCAGGTCGTCTTCTAACTGCTGGTCTCTATGTGATCAGTTTAGTATTCGTAGCTACATATACCGCAAATTTAGCTTCTTATCTTACTATTAAACAAGTTCAACAAATTGTCTCCGGTGTCGATGAAGTTAAACAAGGAAAAGTACCATTCAATCGAATTGGTATTCGTCCTGGTTCATCATTCGAATCATATTACTTAAGAGAAATATCTCATGGTGTCAAAAATTACTATCCATTATCATCTAGTAGAGAACTATATTCAAGTTTATTGAGTGGAGCTACGGATATAACTATAATCGACAGTGGAGTCGCAGAATATATGACCAATAATGTCTATTGTAATTTAACATTAGTTGGTGCAGAATTCGAACGAACTACGTTCGGTGTTGCCATGCCACACAATTGGATATATGCAGCAGATTTAAATGAAAATATATTATCATTACGAGAATCAGGTGATCTTGATGACTTACGAGCCACGTGGTTTCAATCGAAAACTTGTCCGGTTATATCCAATGATTCAGATCCGATGGGAGTCAATTCATTAGGCGGCTTATTTATTACATTTGGTGCCGTCAGTATTCTTGCATTGATAGTATATTTTTGGATGAATCGCATGTTTATTAAACATTATATATCCTATCTTATTCGTCGAGCAAGAAGATCTATACGTAAATGAATTATCCATGTTTCTCTCTCTCTCTCTCTTGAAACCATAAGTTTTAAAATTAAAAATTGCAATTATTTTTCTTTTTCGCTTTTGTAAATCCTTAGTTTCACATGTATCTACTCGAGTTTGGTTTCTGTCGTTTGCTCGTTTTTAATGTAAACACGCATTAATCGATTGAAAATAAATCTATAACATAGTTTATATTAAACTGCATGGAGAATTAGATACAATTTGATAATATCATTAAAATGCTAGTTTAAGAACAGACAAACATAAAATCAAAGAGTATAAGACAAGAAAAAAAGACATTTATATACGAATATAAATCAAGAAGCACAAAAATTCACATTTATTGATTTGTTTTCTTTGCGTGTTTAATAAAACTACCCCAAATTTGTGAATGTGTGTTGTAAAGCGAAAGTAAAATAATGATAATAAAAGAGAAGAAAAACCGAACGAAAGAAAGAAAGTGCACTCAGATCATAACAAACAAACAAACGAAAAGAAGAAAAATAAAAATAAAAAGAATGTTCTATTGCACATGAACACACACAGTCTCATACTAGATGTGTACGTGTGTTGTTTATTGTTTTTTGTTTATAATTTTTCACAACAAAAGAGAAAAAAAGGAAATCGTTCGAGTTCTTTCTCAAGAAAGAACACAATTGGAGGACGATTCGACCGTCTGAGTATGAGAATTGGTGCCATTGGTCAATGATTCCGAAAGAGGAGACGATGAAGATGTTGACGAATTCGTATTATTAATAAAAACAGATTGTAAAAGTTTATTTCGAGCTGTATCGTTATTGAGTTGATTGGGAACGTTTTCGACATGTGGATTCGAATGAATAAAATCACTTGTATGAACTGTTTTGCCAGAACTCAATCGTATATCAAGATGTTTCGGTTGGGCAGATGAATCGGTAGTCGACGAATTCGAAAGAGAATTCTGTCGATGTGCAATCGACGACGATGCTGCTGTTTTAGTTTCTTGAGCTGAAGTTACTGTTCGTGCTCGTACTGAGCCTGGTGAGAATAATGATGGTTCAATGGGTTCATCTGTCGATGTCGAAGGTAGAACAATATCTCCACTAAATCGTCGTGGTCGGATCGTTGGTGATGTATCACTATGCGTTCCATTTTTTGGTAATTGAGTATTAATTGTTAACGATTCGAGAGATGATAGTGCTTGATTCGTATTCGTTTCTGAACTAGTACGATTACGTTTATTTTGTGATAAAATCGACGAATGATCACCGATAGTCGATTGTTCGAAAAATGCTGCTTGCTTTTTGGTTGGTGATATTGAAGAGAAAAATGTTCGACGTTGATTTATCAATGCTTGAGCTTGATTACGTACGAATAATAACAGAGTTTTATATCCCGGACTAGAAGACAACGACAAACAAAATGAAAATTCAAAAATATTTAACAAAAGAACAAACAAACCATTCGATATCTGCCCATGTTTCCAATTCGACAAGTCCACGTTGTAATGCAAACATATGCGTAGCAAAATCTTGTACTCGAATTGTATTGATAACTTGCGTTATCATCGTTTGACTTCGAAGAATTAAGGCAAATAGAAGTGCCCAATCGTAGTAATCAGCCATTAGGAAAGTATCATAGAGATATCTAATTATTTTTTTGTTTAGAAAAAATATTTAAAAGGTTTCTCGTTACTTGATTTGTTTTTCACATAAATGCGGACCTCGATTAGCTAATTCTTGACTGAGACTTTCAATATCACGATTATTGAGTATATCATCGAATTCATTATCCATCGGCATTGAACTCGCTTCCGATGTTAAACTCAATGTATCAACTAAATCAATTTCGAACGAACAAAAACCGAAGATTTATTTATTTGAATGAATAGAAAACATACGAAAATCTCGTTGTCGTTTCGGTGTTAGATCGACATTCATTTCTTCTTTTGATGTTGCACGAGAAACTTGTGACGAATATTTTTCTTCTAGAATAAAACTATTCGAATAAATTCGAAAATTCAAACAACAGATCTCACCATGATCACCATTGCGATCATTCGGCCCGAAACCTGAATCTGACTGTTGACCGTTGTTATCAGTACTGGATGTTGTTGAATCTTTATCACCTGTGCGAGAAACCAAAAAACTTAATATTGATTTATTGAGAAAATCGAAAGAACAACGAACGATATAGAGGATTGAAGAAAACACTAGGAGAGAAAATCACAGGAAATGGCCAAGTAAATTCAAGATGGAGTGCTTTTAATGTTTCGGGATAATTCGAAATAATCATTGCAGATTCATGTCTAAAGAATTTATCATGAAAATTCAATTCTTTTTTTTTTCGCTCTACCTATGCGTTCTTAGCCAATTGAGTAAATCAAAATCAGTTATATTCGCTGCCATGTAACCTAAATGTCTCAAACGACCTTTCGATATTGCGTGCAGAGCATGTTGATTGAGTGTTTTTTGTATGAAATTAATCGGTACATTTGACGATGCTGTTGTCTGTGCTGCTGAACTGTCGTTTGATTCGAGTGAATGTTGTTGACTTAATTGTGCATCACTATCTTTTCTCGGTGATTTTCCATCCGATGAACTCGCTAGTCGTTTGCGTGTATCGTTCATCGAATTATTCGGTGATTCATTCGATGGATTTGTCGATGAATTATTATTATTATTTGAAGTATTGAGAACGGTTGTTGGCGACGGCCAATTGGCTTTTGGTTTTAGATTTGGTCCTTGAACAGGTGCTGGTGGTGCTTCAGGAATAGTTGTTATTGTTGATGTTGGATTCGGTACGACATTTGCAACACTCGGTGTTCGTTGTCGCATATTACCGACGTAGGTAAACTTCAGTGTATCACGATGAGGTGAAAGAGCCGATTTTTGACCGAGAGTCGTCGACGCACGATTGCTTTTTGTTGATGGAGGAAATCGTGTGTTGATCGTGCGAATATATTCGTCGTTGTTTAGATCTTGAGGGTCTAGAGGAAAGAAAAGAATTGAAAAGAAAAGAAAAAACGAGCTTTGATAATTACCAATGGAACGAATAAATCGAAGAATATCGGTTGCTAATTCCCAGCGAGCATTTTCGAGAGAATGTTCAAGTAAAACTTGTGCAAACTAAATTCAATTTTAAAAAGTAAAAAAAAAACGACTGATATTTTCTAATTCGAATTTACGTGTTGACTGATTTCACTTTTCTCGAGATTTTGAATGATAATTAAATAGGATGCCGCTGTTTCGAGATTATTATCATCCAAACATTGCTAGAAAACATCAACGAACATATGTCCCAGGAGAGCTCAACTCAAACAAAATTCTACTTGAAAGAGTTTCTTCGGATCGCCAATGATCGATGTTGAAAATAAACAAGGCCAAAGAGCGACCTCAGTTTTTCGTGCACAATGAGAAATAATTCGAAGAAATTGAGGAAACAATTTTATGAAGTCTGTTACACGTGGCAGAAGCGGATCTAAATCAAACCGAACTTAGCACAATGAGAAACAAGCAAATGATTCCTACCTGGTATCGGCTGTGTGCTCGTTGCTTCTTCTTCGAGAACTTTATGTAGGAGCAACTCGAGTACATGAGAAAAATGCGGGATACTCTTGCATGTCTGAGCAATTTGTAATGCATCGAAATCGAGATTTTTTCGAATTAATTCTTGAAAGACATGATTGAGAAAGACTTGAGTGGTTTTTGTTATTGAGCAGAATGTTTTCGACTGAAATGTTTCTAATTCCGACATAGCACCGAGTATAACGGCTTCTTCAACGACGATAGCCAATGGATAGATCGTTAGACCGAATGTTAACATAATTCGTGGCGATTGAAATATTGGCTCGTCCATTTTTCTGTACAATGGAAGCCAAACTTTCATTCCATGTAAACCACAACAAAGCCAGAGAGCATTGGATAGATAGGGATTT
>ERZ781399.1346-NODE-1346-length-22153-cov-4.079509_pt1 | contig 22153 bp, 15 predicted proteins | sample MGYA00511014_ERZ781399 | MGnify/ENA primary metagenome ERZ781399 (study PRJEB29847, sample SAMN06458254) | wastewater metagenome | isolation source: Wastewater bioreactor | place: South Africa: Cape Town | study: EMG produced TPA metagenomics assembly of the...
CGAATTTAATCTATCAACAAGTTGTTCGAGGTATTAAATTCGGTGAATATCGTTGCGAGAAAGACGATGATTTAGCTATGATTGCTGCACAACAATATTTCATTGAATATGGTCAAGAAATGCACATCGATCGTTTACGAGAACTTCTACCTCATTACATACCAGACAATCAACTTGTGCAAAATAAAGCTACTGAACGTTGGCTACAAATTATTATTCACGCACATAAACGACATTTTACCAATGCTAAAGATTCACTAACTGTTCTTCGTGTCAAAGAAGATGTTGTCAATTATGCACGATTCAAATGGCCTTTGTTGTTTTCACGTTTCTACGAAGCTTATAAATTCTCAGGACCGACATTGCCGAAAAATGAAGTGATTATTGCTGTCAATTGGACGGGTGTTTATGTGATCGATGATCAAGAACAAGTTCTACTTGAATTATCATTTCCTGAGATAACACAAGTTCTAAGTAGTAAATCATCGACACGACAGCAAAGCAATAGTTTTACAATAATTACAATTAAAAATGATGAATACACATTTACATCGAACAATGCTGATGATATTCGAGATCTTGTTTTGAATTTTCTCGATGGTTTAAAAGAAAAATCGAAATATGTTGTTGCCATACAAGATTATGAAACGATTCTTCGTCGAGGAGATTTAATTGTCTTAGAAGAAAATACACGTTCGGCGAATACAAATGGAACATATATCGGTTATAATGAACGTACAGGCTCAACCGGTGAATTTCCGAGTGAATGCGTTTATATTCTACCAACATTATCGAAACCACCGCAAGATATCCTTCAAATATTTGCATTACAATGGACGGATATTAATCAGCAAGTACAAAACGAACATTTGTTCGGTTTAAATGGCAATTCGAATGGGGAATTTCTTCCTGAACAAGGTTATACATTGGAAAAATATGCTGAAATCAATTTTCGTTTGCCACCGAAACGAACATGGTCGAATACATTTACACGACGAAGTGGCGTCAATGCGAGTCACGAACGTCTTTGGGCTTTTCAAAAAGAACCACTTCGACAACCATTATTGAAGAAATTACAAGAAAAATTAGAATTAAGCGAAGAAGCTTGTTCATGTTTTATGAATATTTTGAAATACATGGGCGATTATCAAACGGGCATAAGACGACGAGCAACAAATGAACTAACCGATGCCATATTCGATCCGGCTCTTAAACATGTAGATTTCGATATATTTGATGTCATTGATTGATTGTTTTGTTTTGTTTTAGGAAATCTTAAAAGATGAAATCTATTGTCAAATTATCAAACAATTGACTGATAATGGCAATCAATCAAGTGAATCTCACGGTTGGGAATTAATGTGGTTAGCAAGTGGTTGTTTTGCGCCAAGTGCTGTCTTACTAAAAGAAGTTAATCTCTTTCTTCGATCACGTAAACATCAATTAGCTGCCGATTGTTTCGCTCGTTTACAGCGAACACTCAAGTAACTTAACCTTTCGATTTGTCTTTTACAAAAAAAAAACATTAAATTCGAATATCTAGAAATGGTCAACGTAAACATCCGCCACATCAAGTCGAAGTCGAAGCTATTCAACATATGACAACGCAAATCTATCATAAAGTTTACTTTCCCGATGATACATCCGAAGCATTCGAAGTCGATTCATCGACTCGTGCGAAAGATTTCTGTCGAAATATTGCCGATCGATTGAAATTACAATCGAGCGAAGGTTTCAGTCTATTCGTTAAGATTCTCGATAAAGTTATCAGCGTGCCTGAAGGCGACTTTTTCTTCGATTTCGTTCGACATTTAACTGTATGTTAAATCTTTATTCAAACAATTCAAACATGTTTTCTTGTTCATTAGGAATGGATTAAGAAAACTAAACAACGTGAAGATCCACCGAAATATACCTATCAAATATTTTTCATGAGAAAATTATGGACCAATGCCATTCCAGGCAAAGATCGAATGGCAGATATTATCTTTCATTATCATCAAGTACGTTGTTTTCTTGTTTGTTGAAATTCATTTTCGATTTGTTATTTAGGAATTACCGAAATTAATTCGTGGTTATCATAAATGTTCGATTGACGAAGCTGTTCAACTAGCTGCTTGTATATATCGTGTCAGATTCGGTGATAATGCAGGACAATTTGAGAACATACAGTAAACTCGAATAGTTCGATGAAAATTCAACAAAAAAAAACGAAACTGATTGATGTTTAGATTGAAAGAATTTCTACCAGCCGATCTTGTTGATAAACTTCCGTATGCTGATTGGAAAAAGGTTTGTTTGAGTCCATCGAAATGAATTGATTGATTGATTTGAGTTTTGTTTTCAGAGAATAATAACTGCTCATGGACAATCTCGAAATGTTTCATCGGAAGATGCCAAAATCAAATTTTTGAAAAGCGTCTATCAATGGGCGACATTTGGTTCGGCATTTTTCGAAGTTAAAGTAAATCGAAATGAAATTTAGAAAAATAAATCCGCATTCTTCGTCAATCGTTTCAGCAAACATCTGATCCAACATTTCCTGAACAGTTATTAATCGCAATCAATAAAAATGGAGTTAATCTCATTCATCCGAAAACAAAGGATTTATTAATCACCTATCCATTTACCAGCATTTCGAATTGGTCAAGTGGAAACACATATTTCAATATGGTAAAAGCATTTGACATATTTTCTCATAACATTCTCTTTGTTTTTCAGACTGTTGGTGACATTGTTCGTGGCACGCGTTTACTCTGTGAATCGCCTTTAGTAAATAATCGATTTCAGTTGAATTTTTACAAAAAAAGACAAACATTTCTTTTCTCCTAGGGCTATAAAATGGATGATCTACTTACGTCTTACATTAGTTTAATGGTTCAAACAATGCATCGTCAATCGACGAATGGACCTTTATCTCAATGAAAAAAAAAACTAATCGCACACATTTTCTCTTGTTCGACTAACTTTGACTTTATTTATTTTTTCTCATTCATTCGACCATCTTTGTTTTGTTGTTGTTATAATAACTTATGCATATATATACATACATACGTACATTCTATTTGCAATCTCATTGACGATGGATTCTGTTTTTTCTCTCTCTTTTTCTCGTTTGTTTCTCGCTTTTCATTTCAATAAAAAAAATTTCCATTATGATATCAAAACTATCACGACAAAAAAAGCGTTTTCGTTTGCAGCTGATGTCAATACCGATTAAAGACTAATCCAACAATAGGAACAGAGAGAAGAAAAAAAAACAAACGCATATAAATGATTAATTTAATTAATAAGCAGTCCTGTTTGAAAATCAGTACGTTAGTTTTCCGTTTAACTACGCACTTTTATCTTGAGATTTTCCACGCTGTACAACAAAGAAAACTTATTTTAAGAACATTTCTTTTTATCTTCGCTATAAAAGCTTTCCTTCCTAATTTATAATATTTTCTTTTTCTTTTTCATCAGCAGCATGCGAGCAGTGCGTTCTACATCTTTTAAGTTTATGAACAAAATAAAAAATCTATCTCGAGTCTACTAAGATAAAACAACTATGAACTACGATTACATAGTGTCAAATAAAAAGATTATATATATTTATTTTTTTGAAGAAAAGAATATAGAACAATTTATAATTAAATACTGGAGTCATTTTTCCCAAGGCTTTCTTCATTTGAAATTGTTTTTTTTTTAAAGTTCTTCATTTTTCATTTAATTAATCTGCATACAAACATTGAGCGTTCGTTTTTTTTCTTTTCTTGAGTCATTATTTATCACATTTACTGTTAATCTTTTTATTGCATGTTACATTAGTTTTAAAAGCTTCGATTAGCTTTTATCTCTTCACTAAAATCAAGATTGACATTCTAATTAAATATGATAGATCACACATTCTCAGTCAAATTCTCTTGCGTTTCTTCTCTGTTTGTGTGTTTTTTTATTCATTTTGCCGAATGATATTTCAAAAAAAAAATGTTTATTACTATTTGCTCATGTCGAGTTTATTTCGTAGGAGTCGAACAGAAAACGAGCGGGGGAAAGAGAAAAATAAATGACAATTGTTCGAGTGACTATTTACGAATACCTGAAACAAATGACAAGTACTTTAAACAAACACAAGAGAGAATCACAGAACTATTGCCATTGATTCATTCTGAAAACGTTAGTTTTTCTCTCTTGTCATTTTTCTGACGTTTCACTCGCATTTTCTTCTTCTTCTTCTTCTGCATGCTCTCCGATGATGTTTCATTTACGATCATTCTTTATTGTATCTCGCGATTTTTTATTCTCTTTTAGATTAAGACGGATCTTCCATTCAACAAACACACACACACACCCTCAAGAAATAAATACAAAGAGCAAAACTAGCTTTCAAACGGTTGATTTATTATCAAAAATAAGAATATATATTTGGATTTTTTATCGTATCGTATCGATTGATTGATTGATTAGATTACGAGAAACGTTATGGCTAATGGTTGTTGTACAAATAATTCGTGTGGTGAACGAGAAACACAATTACGTTTAGCTCGATTACGTGAAGAATTATTAACGAATTTTAATAAACTCTTACTGGATCGGATTCGTTTTTTGGAAGAGACAATTAATCAACTGTCATCAACACCCTCATCTGCATTGACAACATCAACACTGTCGCCAACAACGACAACAACGACAATATCAACAACAGATCGACTATCAATAACTCCGTTAGTTCTTCGACGCTGTTCATCAACTACAGCTTATTTTCTACAAAGTCCAACAACAACAGCAGCACAAAGTCCACCGGAAAATGGTGAATATGCACGTTCATGTCCATCGAGTGTTGATCTCTCATCGAGCAATGATCGTCGACGACGATTTTTTTCATCGAAAAAACACGCCATACACAGTCGAACATCGACAGAAGGTAGTAGTAATTATTTGTCAATACCTTGTGATGCACAATCATTAACATCGGCCAATGATCCTAATGCGAGTACGAATCTTAATAATGAAAAAGGCCGTCTGGAATCAAGACGCTTTGCATGTGAAGTCGATGATAATGAAGTGCGTGCATTCAAAGCAATGGTGTATATGGAACAAGCCCGGAAACAAAATGCACGACCATTAACTCGTTTACGACAAGCATTGGGTATATCAACTAATTCGAATGCAGGGTCCTATACCTCGAATTATCCGAAAAAACATTCCAATACTTAAATCGATTCTTTTCTACTAGTTTCAATTTCGTATTAATTGTGTGAATTCAACCAACTCGAAAGAAAAAAAATCATTTGAAATGTGAATACATGTATATATAAATATATTGTTTTTTGTTCTATTACAAAGAAAACATTTGCTAAATATATACACTCAATTAAGATAATCGACACATTGAAGAAAAGAAAGCTCCTACTTTGGGAATCAGTAGACATCTTTGAAAGTCATAATTGGTTTATTTCTAGACGAGAAAAATAGAGTTTATGTTAGATTTCCTGATACGCAATCAAGCAGAATAACTTTATATCAGGAAATCAATTGAACTGTTGAAATCTTCTTTTTCAAGCATCAATAATTATCCGAAGTAATTTATTTCATGAACATCTTTCTCGTTTATAAAAAAACATACGTATTTATTGTTTTATAGATTCAAGTGTATTAAATAAATCTGCTACATTAATAAAATACAATCTGGGTAGTAACGTCTTTTTATGGGTTTGTTCTATAATTGGTTAACTTTCTGATCTATTGAAATACTGTTAATTTTCTCGTTGTAATATTTCGTTGTAAGCTTAATGTATATTACATATGATAAATTCAATCTTATAATGTGAAAACGGATGGTGAGGAGACATGTTGTAAATTTGATTCATACCGTAACAGTTAATAATGAGTAGCAATTTTGGAGGAATAAAACAGTTGCTGAATTATACTAAAGAATGCTTATCATAAATTTTTGGAACATTATAAATCGAATATCCACTTTTTGTTTAATGAAAGATACAATAGGATTATTATCATTTAAAGATCGTGAAGCATAAATTCAAATTTCGGCCATTTGATAAATATTTTTTCCTGTTTATATCATATAATTATTACTGTTGTTAGCTAGATTACTTGAATTAATCATGTAGTGTATTAGGCTGGTATATTTAAATATTGATTTGCAATCGGTGGTATCGATTTATGCAATTGAGGGTGAGGGTGTGTAATTATGAGGAAATCGAGATCTCTATCATGATACATTTTGTATAAAAGTGTACGAAATAGAGAAGCTATTGAACCGAGCGACATCTTTAGTTCCCCAAATCATCTAAATATTTGTTCTCCAATCCCGAAGAGGAAGAATGAAATACTCGAGCAATCAGATTTGTTTAGTTGCTGTAATACTTCAATTCTATTTTTCGGTTTTCGAAATAACCAAATTCGATAGTATGCGTAAAAATCAAAATAAAACACATTTAACAGTTAACATGACCTGAAATCTAACACTTCTAAACAAAGATAAAGAAAAATCGGCAGTTTTTCTTATGAGTGTCAAGGACAAACTATTTTTTTTATTGTTTCTAGATGGCTAATCTATCGTTTAAAACCGTGTCTCTTTCGAATTCAACAATGACGAGTGCTGCTCGTCTCGGTGACCTTGTGAGCTCGTCCATATCAAAAGCAATTGAAACGCCAGCAGCTATGCTCTACGTACGTTCCGGTGTTGTTCCCGATGTAACTTACGATTTAATACCTGACAATGTTACACGTTTACTTGAGATTCCTCTAGCTACTCTCATTTTATCAATGAACAATTTAGAAAATGCCGGGTCCTACGCCGATTTTGCTCGTTTATCCGATCCAATTTTTTGTCCATTTCACGATCCTCTTGTTCTCTTACGTCCTGGTGGCAGTGGAAATCTCTATTCAAGTGTATGGACTAAATCTGGACGACAACAATTAGACATTGATCGATTTAAAAAACTCATTCAACTCATTCAACCAACATCCTACGAAAGCATGTTCGATGGTGACACACCGGTTGACAAAAGCACAGAAAAACGTCTTGTCAAAGATCGTGAACGAAGTCGACGTTTCCTCGACAGTTCACTGGCAGATGAAGCAACAACATCATCGAATTTGATCGTTCCACTTGTTGGCGGACAAGATCAACGTCATCGACAAACCTATTTAGATGATATTCTTCAGTTATTACCTTCGCATCAAAATCGAATCTTAGGTTTTAGCTTCGAAGGATTCCATTCATTTGGTCCAACAACAGAAAATATCAATTTAAATGCACTCAAACCATTAATCGAAGAGACTCGTGAGAAATTCACCGAGCATAAAAACATTCTTTTCACTCTTCCACTTCTCTGGCGGCCAGATAATGTCATTCGTGGAGTTGATTTAGGTCTTGATCTCTTCTCAGGTGCTTATGTTCCTCATATCTCCGATCGTTTCACTATCCTATCGTTTCGTTACGATGATAAAATGCCTTCGACTTCAACTTCGACTGACTATTTGATTAGTTCGAAAGAATATGCTGATAGTAAACAACCGCTTTTCACTGGCTGCAAATGTTACGCTTGTCTGAATTATACACGAGCGTATGTTCATCATTTAGTTCAAACCAGAGAACTACTCGGTCGAACGTTAATTACAATTCATAATCTTTATCATTATCACGCTTTTTTTCAACAAATACGAGCAAATCTTCGAGCAAATACGTGGAATGACTATCGAACGATGATACTCGATCAATACACCAACGATCAAGAACCACCACAGAAACGACAAAAACGATCGTAATCCTTTTTGTTTTGCTTTCAAAGAGAGAAAAAGAAATCCGGAGTGTTCCGTTAAAAACGAATGCAATAAAATCTATGATATTTACAAATCCGCTTTGATTTTACTGTTCGATCCATAGTTACAGCCAAAACAAAGTAGAATATTCCCTCTCTCTCTCTCTCTCTCTCTCTCTCTCTCTCTCTCGTTCTGTTTTTTTCTTCCCTTATGAAAAAATGCGAACTTAAATACCAATGACTAGAATGTGCTTTGGAACATTTCGATACGACGGACTTTGCTCGGTAGTGAAAAATCTGGTTCGTAAATATCGTTCGATAGATATCTATCAAACGCACATTATTTTTTTGTCGATTCAGGTGCATAAATCTTGAGTATAAACATCGATTGGTGATAAGTATCTGACGACCTTGGATTTTTTGTTTTTTGTTTGAAGAAAAAAGAACGCACCGAACGGAAATTTGCTTTTTATTATTGAAAATTTTGTGTTATTTTTCAGATGATAACTAAAATCGAATCAAAATGAATACTCAACGGTATTTAAACTCGAAATCTTATCTCAATAGCAATGTACTTGATTGAAAAACGAAGAGAACGAAAAACATATTTTTGTTTTTCTCGAGTTGTGCGCGTTGTTGTAGGTGTGGTGTATACAGACTACGTTTTCGTTTCATTTATTTATTTTCTATGCAATGTGTTTGAATCGATGTTGTGTTTAGCGTTAATGGTACCGAACATTCCAATACAAATCTGAATAATAATCAATCGAAAATGTCTACTCTCGGTAACTGTTCGCCTTCATGTGATGGAAAAATAATTCCAGGTTTGATAGTTGAGAATTGGCAAGTAAATAAAACAATCGAATTGATTTAGTTTTTCCTTGGTTTGCAATTGATATCGGTGGAACGTTGGTCAAACTTGTTTATTTCGAGCCACTTGATTTAACAGCCGATGAAATTGAAACTGAAGGAGAGATACTCATGAATATTCGACATTATCTCACATCGAATCGAGCTTATGGCGAAGAGGGTTTTCGAGACGATGCACTTGAATTGAAAAATATTCAATTAGGTGGTCGCCGAGGAAATCTGCATTTCATTCGTTTTCCAACATCGAAAATGACGAATTTTATTGATCTTTGTGTGATGAAACATTTGCATACGTTAACTTTCAAAGTATTTGCAACCGGTGGAGGTGCTTATAAATTTGAAGAAGATGCCGTTCAAGTATTTATTCTTTCTCGAAAGACGATTTTCAAAACTGTGGTTTTTTTTTTGAAGAAATTAAAATTGGTTTGGTGTAAATGTGATGAACTTGATACACTTATCAAAGGTTTACGTTATCTAACGAAACTCAATCCTAATGAATGTTTTTATTACGAAGAACCACAAAATTCAGCCAATCCAACTAAACATCCGTTTCAATTTAATATAAAAAAACCTCTTGTTCTTGTGAATATCGGCAGTGGCGTGAGTATTTTACATGTCGAATCCGAGACTCAATATCAACGAATCAGTGGAACGAGGTTAGTCATCGAATTAACGGTATTCAAAGACAAATTCGTTCGGTTTTTAGTATAGGTGGTGGAACATTTTTAGGATTATGCTGTTTATTAACAGGATGTTCGAGTTATGAAGAAGCTATTCGCTTAGCTAGCGAAGGTGATAGTACAAAAGTAGGCGAAGATCTTTTGGTTGATAAATAATCGCCGAGTTTTTCAGGTTGATAAATTAGTCAGAGATATCTACGGAGGTGATTATGAACGATTCGGTTTGCCCGGTCATATTGTTGCGTGCAGGTACGTTGATTTACTTTTTTTTTCATTGCTTTGGAAATCAAGTTTAATATTGACAGCTTTGGCCATATGAATTTATTGGAAAAACGTGAACAAGCATCGAAAGCAGATCTTGCACGAGCGATATTAGTCACGGTTTTGAATAATATTGCATCGATTTCGATGATGTGCGCTCGAACTGAAGTAAAATTGACAATTTTTGTTGTTGTTTATCTTTTGTTTTATCGTAGAATGCCGATCGAATTCTATTTAGCGGAAGTTTTCTACGTATAAACGAGTTGTCAATGAGGATCTTAGCTTCTGCAATGGATTACTGGTCGAACGGGCAAATCAAAGCGATATTTCTCGAACACGAAGTACATTCGACTGATATGATTCAATTGATTTCAAATTTCTTTGTCTTCTAGGGTTATTTTAGCGCTGTCGGTTGTCTAAGAGAGTTTATAATGGACGAAAATGATCTCGTTCCTTCGTGTCACACTTAAAAATGTCTTCCAAACCGTACTATTATGTTTGTGATATATTGTTATTGCCAATCTGAATCGTTGTTTGTTTTGCACGTCTATTCAGCGCTTGTTAGTTTTTCTGTGTCCGTTGTTTCTTTTTTCCATAGATTAAAAATACCATTTGCTTGTTTTTTTGTTTTCAAGATATACGTATTTAATCGAAAAGAGAAAAAAAAACAGACAGTCTATTCTTTCACATGGTGTTAGCCAAGCATTTTTTTGACTTCTTATGTCTAGCTGAATGTTGTTCGAATTTTTGGATACCTAATAATACGACAGGTAAAAGTCTGTTCATGCTTGTCGATGTCATTTCTTTTTTGTTTGTCAGAACTTAATATTCGATTCACACAGAAATTGGTCGGACAACCGCTTGTTCATAAATTAGTCTTAAATTCAATAACTTCACATCTGACAAATCCGAACCCATCGAAAGCTTTAGTACTTTCGCTGCATGGAAGTACAGGCACAGGTCTGTCGATGAATTTTCGATTTATTTTCAATGTTTTCTTCTTTTCAAGGGAAAAATTTTGTTGCTAAACATGTCGTCGAAAGTCTTTACCTTGAGGGTTTCAAAAGTCGGTTTGTTAAATTATATGTTGTTTCAAGAGACTTTATGCATGACGATGCTGCACACATTCGTGAATATAAAGTATGAGATTTGTTTTTGTTCTCGAAATGAAACACGATGAAATAATGATTTTGTCAGGACCGTTTGACAAAAGATATCGAGCGGATAACAAGCTCTTGTGAACAAGCAATGTTTATTTTCGATGAAATCGATCAAATGCCTAGTCAATTGTTAGATGTTATTATGTTTTATCTGGATTTTCATAGTCCAACTCGATCGAGAAATATCGATTTCCGAAAAACAATCTTTTTCTTTCTTAGGTAGAGTAAAAAAAGATCATTTTATGGAATTGAAATTCAAAGTTTCTGCTTTAGTAATTCTGGCGGAGAGAAAATCATTGATTTAACCACGAAATTTCATCGATCGTCTATTTCTCGTAACGACTTTCCGATTCTTGATTTCGATCAAATTCTCTCGAATGCTTCATTGCACGATAAAGGTTTTCTTTCTTCGAACTTTCAATCGTTTTTTATCTTCATCTCTAGGTGGTTTTCAACATGCGTCAATCATCAAACAGGATTTAATCACTTTTTTCGTACCGTTTCTACCTCTCGAACGCGTTCATATCCGTTCGTGTATTCGACAACAATTAAAAAGTTTGCTCGAAGATGAACCATACGAATACGAATATTCGGAAGACAAGATTGTTGATGAAGTTCTAAGTCTCATCGAATTTTCAACGTACGATTCGTTTGAATACTCACCATCGGGTTGTAAACGTGTTGAACAAAAATTACGTTTCGAGTTCGAAATTTTAAGATCGAAATTGAAACGAAAAGAAAAACGTGTTCACGAAAATTTGTAAATCTGTTTTTTCTTGTTACTTTTTCAGATGAAATTATGACGAATAAACAACAACAAATCGAATCTCTCAATAACGAAGTACGCAAAGAGAAAACTTCGTTGTTTCATTTTGAATTTTATTCTATAAAATTAGATTCAAATCTTGCAAAAGAAATTAGATAGTAAAACCAAAGCATTTGCTATTCTAATCAACGAACTTGAATCGTCAAAACATGAACGTGATCAATTTAAAACACTCGCCGATAGTTTACAGGAAAAACTCGTTCAATTAAAACGACAATTGAATAATACACAGAAGAATACTGATCCATTGAAAACCCTTCAGCAAACGCAAGCTGTCTACGAACATCCGAATGATGTAAGTCGAACGATAGACATTTGTGTTCGTTTCTCGAAAGTCTACTCTTAAGGATAATTATCGAGTTAAAGAAGTTCAGGTTCGTTTTTAGAATGGATTTATTTTGAAATACTAACGCATGCTCTTCCGGTTTTTTTCTGTTTGCTCTTCTACTAAAATTCATTGTTTTAGTCAACTGTTCATTTACTAAAATCCGCTCTGAAAAATGTTCAAGATGAAAAAGAACTTTTGCAAAATAAAATCGACGAACTAACACACGAATTAAATGATGTTAAAGGCGATCTTATGGTAAAAACTAAAAATTCATCACCCTCTCAAAATTTCGAATATCCTTTTCGTTTAGATTTTTCGACAAAAACGTCATCGTGCTCGAAATAGTAATCAATCGAATGGCAGTGATATTGCTTCGCCAACGAAAGACAATCATAACGACGAAACAAGTCTTCTATTGACTCGTTTGGAACAATCAAACGAACGCGTAATTCGTGTTTGAATATCTCAAAAAAAAAGATGCGAATGTTTTTGAGTCACTTTAGATTACACAGCTGGATAACGACTTGAAGTTAATCGTTTGTCAAAAAGAAGAATTAGAAATTGAACGTGATTCGTTTAAGAATAAATATACCAAACTTAATCAGGAATTAAATAAAATGTGTAATGGAAACGAAAAACAGATCGTTGATATCGAACTTGTTCTTTCAGAAAATCGGTAAACATAAGTCAATTAGAAATAATAATAATCGTTCGATTAATTTTGTATATTGATTTAGATATTTGAAAGAGAAAATCAAAGATCTGACAGAAGAAAAAAATCGTACTTTAGCTAATGCAAATAAATATAAAGTGATTCGATTGAAATCCTGTCGATGATTTGTCAATATTGAAGTTCCTGTGTGTTTTCTAGGAATTACTTCAAACTCATCGGTCTGCTTCCAATCACCTCGGCAAAGTTCATTCTTCCGGAGATGTTCTCACGCATAAACAAGGTTCTTTTCTGTTTAAATTTTCTCTATTCGTCATGGTTGAATTCGATTTTAGTGCAAAATCTGCTGAAACAAAGTTATATCGTTCCAGACACGCCTGAAACCGAGAACGATCTGAGATCCATAGCCGAAGCTCTATTCGAAAGTGTCAAAGACAAAAATGTCATGATCAATCATCAACGAAAAACAAATAAAATTCTAGCAAATCGTGTCGCCGAATTAGAAAAACTACTTTCCGAATCGAAACTCAGTAAAATAAATAAAAGTCTTGTTATTTTTCTTCATTGATTTCCTTCAGATCAAACAAGTTCAATAATCAATTTACTCGATCGTTCGCCCACATCGTCTCCTTCCGATAATGTCACATCTCAATTTGTCAATAGTCTCGATGATCAACAGCAAACGTCTCCAACACAGATCTTAACTTTCTCACCCGCATGGGCAACATCTCCGCCATTGTCCAGTCGACTATCTGAAGATGATTCGAATACGAAAACGAAAACAATGAAATATCCAACGCCCATCCTCATGAAAAACACACTCGAATGCCATCAATCGAGAAATCTAAGAAAAAAATCCGAAAGTATCGAATTAGAAATGGACGATCCATTACAATCGCCAACATTGGCGAATTCAATTGCTTATCTAGCCGAACAAGATTTAATTCCACCTAAATCACCACTCAGTGAATCAACCGAACAACAACAACAACAATCTCATGATTATTCAAATCTCACGTGTTAATAAACAGACAAAACATCTGACATTCCGTTGTTTATGTATTTTGTGTTTTAACTAGTCACCTTCAGTATTCGACCTTCTATTTAAATAAAATAACTACACTTATGACCTTAATCAAGTGATTGATAGTTTCGTAGATTTTTTTTAGTTGTATTTAAATTGAAGGATAAAATCAAATAGCATGAAAAATAAAAAAACACTTTTAAATATACATCGTCGAGTCTGTCCTTGGAAATACATGTAATTTTAGGTTGACTAGGTTTCGCCGAACAAAAGAAGAAAACGAACAGATGCAATTATCAAGGTTTATACAAGAGAATTAATCAATACATCGCAATATGAGTTAGTTGAAATGTTTTTTCTTCTTCTTCTATTCGAGTGTTGTGGCTTGTATAACCTCAGTAACTAAATCAGGAATACATGCAACATATTTATGCCAACCTTCAGTTTGTGTAATAGCTTTTAAATTTCCACTAACTATAAATTGAATGACACGTGATTTTAAGTCTTTCGAATGATGTTGATCGGCAAGTAGAAGAATTTCGGCACATGTTTCGACTGAAATCGAATTCATTAAAGCCATTTCAGCTTGTAAACGAAGATCTTCTAATTGATATTTATCAGCACAACGATACAATTCGACAGTCGACTTTTTAATATCGTTAACTTTGCCTGTGTAAATATATTCGAGCATGGATTGAATCGTTTCTGAACGAAGATCATTGATTTCAATGATATTCTTCGTATTTTCAAGATTTCGACTTGAAAACATCGCAGCAAAGACAGGTGATCGAGCAGCAAGTATAAGTTTATGTGCATGAAAAGTTGCTACAGCTGGTTGAGTGACCATTTCATCATCGGATTCGTTGGCATTCAATGATGAATTTCGATTAACTTTTATTTGTAAATCGCTCATTTTCGTTGATGGATTCGATAATAATTGAGAAAAATCTCTCACAAGTCCTTCTAAACCTCGTGTCGTAAAATTAACACTTTCAGCATCATCAAATTCTTGATATTTTGTTTCTTCGGTAATAGCATCATCCATAATTGTTATTCGTACGTAAATTTTTAATTTATCTTCATCGAGTGTATCATTCTCGAGCAATGTCAACGTGTCATATTTAACATAATTAATAAAACCACGTGAATTACCACATTTATAAACAGAAAATTGAGCATCTTTTCGCATTTCAGTTAATTCACATTTGCGATTGACAAGTGAATATTCGGCTTTAGCTTTGATATCATGTTCACCTTTGATATATTCGAGAAAGATTGACATGTAGTTTGATGATGCACCATAATTGCCTTTAGGATAGCAAACAAGACGCCATTGTGTGCCAGCACTAACACCTGATACAGGACTAAATGGTGATGATGACAGACAGATGATTGGCTCGGGATCTTCGAGATACGATGAGAAATTTTCGACGATCCACATATGAGAAAATGAATGTAAAGTTCGTCTTGTACAACAAACACTGTCTAAACTGTAATCATTTCGCATCAGTGGAAGAATATTCGAGTTTGTTAGTCCGCCTGATGTGGAATCAGTCGAAGCTAACGAATGATTCGATGATGATTTGAGAATTGTGTTGTACATTCTAGAAAATCAACGAGAAATTTGATTGAATCGAAGAAGAAGAAGAAGAAAGAAACAATAGAATTAACTATTTGTAGAAATATATCTATGCTTACGTTGCTCGATTTTGCCTTCTACGCATTGTACTTCGTTTTGGCTTCTTTCTTTTCTGTGTGGGGAGCTCGTGGAAAAAAAACGTTGAGAAACACAGGAGACTCGTACAGAAAGCTTTTCTCTCGTTTTTTTTCTTTTTTTTTATTCTATGACTAAGGTCTATACGCACAACATTGTGATCGAACGCTCCAGTGAGTGCATGCGCCACTCCCTCGCTCTCCTCATCTTCTTCCTTCTCTTCAGTTGTAGTACAAGGCGTTCTTCGTTTTTTTTCTCTCCTTTTTTTTTGAACGCACAACATATAATGAAAAGAGAAGAAAAGAAAGGAGAATGAGACGGCAGATGACACTGAAATTGTGAATCAAGAGCAGACGCAAGCATAACTATACAGTAATCGTAGTAGTCGATGTACACGTATTGATATACACAAAGAGAAAAGAAGCGTATAATTAGTTCAATGAAAGCGAGACGATTGAAAAGGCTAAACAATCTTACGTGTGTCGATTGATATTGCTTCTTCTGAGAGTGATTCTCGATAAATCAGCAAGCACATCTGCTGCTTCATCTCGTTCATTAAAATGTCTATGAATCCCAGTTGTCATGATTACTTAAGCAATAAAAACGATGATGACGCTGCTACTGCTACTTAACCCGCTGGATGATAGAACAAGATCGGCTATCTGTTGATGTAATCTTGATCTCACCAATCACAAATATGCAAATCTCGATGAGATGTTTTATAATAAAAACACAGCGGTGATGATGATGATGAATAGAATCTTGTGATCAACTATTTCGATACGCGTTTTCTTATTATATACATCTCGATTCGCCTACTCGCAAAAAACAGTCTCGACGTCGATATTATTCTATCCTCTATTACTCTCTCCTTGCTCCCGCTCTCGCTCTCGCTCTCTTTCTTTTCCCCATTCGTTCGCCGGTTTTTTCGTTAGAGAACGCCTTGCGCGCTTCTATCAGCGTCGCATCGCATTGCGTTCCTTTCCGATTAATAATACCAAACTAACCGATCATGTGAGAATAATAAACGGCAACAGCAAAAAAAGAGAGACAGAGAGCGAAGGAGAACGTACGAAAGAAAAAAAAGATGAAGATGAAGCACATCTACTCTTGAATTTGATCTCTATTAAAAGTACAATTTGCATTTTTGGCTTCGGTTTGTTTATCAACAAAACATATCGATGTCATTCATCATTAAAGTATATTGATTAAAAAATAATCACAAAGAAAAATGCAGCTGGTCAATTGAAATAGTTTTTATTTCTCTTCATTTTGACAAATCAATTACCCCTGACAAGTATTGTGAGAAAAGAAGAAAAAAAAACTTTTATCGGATCGATTTTCAATGATTTCTCAATATTGATTGACACTTGTATTTAAAAATTTAAAAGAAAGAAGAAGAAGAAAAAGGCTAACTATCAAATCAATTCATTTTGTCGAAATTTTGCTAGATGATATATCGTGTCAATCAATCATCGACTCATCTAGAGTTCGATAGACGCCATGCATGCTATTTCCTATCCTTAATTCCATTGAAAAAATTCTATTCATATCTTATCTTCTGCACCTACTTCATGCAAGACCTTTTCCCTTCTTTTTTTTTTGAATGAACGACAACAACAAAAAAAAAACGGCCTTTCATTTTGCTAATTGATTTCTTATTCAAAAGCAGACCTAATCCCCATCAATGTCAAATCAATCGTAACGAAGGTAAGGTATTTATCCTGTTCGAGAACTAACCATCACACAAAAGAGACAGGCTCTTTCATTCTCAATAGCTTTCATTACTTACTGTTTGTTAATTATCAAACGTAACTAGTGATTACTCAATCTCACACATATAGCCTGACCTATGCCATTTATGTCGAAAGAAACGAGATTTTTCCTGGTCTAGTTTATCCATCGGCATCTTTTCTCCTCTCGTGTACTCGATTATTAAGGTCTGAATGCATGTATATTTGGTCTCTGTTTATCTCAACAACAAAAACAGAAGGCAAAGTATCGTCAACGACGTGTCAATACATACTGTCATGACATTTCTCGTGCGACTATTGTTGCTAGTCAAATATTTAACGTATTCAGTTTTTCTTCTTTTTTAAAGTATCTCTTCTGTTCAAAGAAAAATATCTTACCTTTGCTTTTGTCTTTATCAATAGAAATGCAAACGAATATTTATTCAAACTATAGACTGAACAAAAGAGACACAGAGACAGAGAGAAAATAGGACGACATACATAATGTACTGTAGAATATTGATAATGATTACTTTCTCGTCTCATCACATTTTATATGTTTTCTTCTTAGTTATTTATTTTGTGACAATGACAAACGAAATGAACAGTTAGGCATATAATAACGAATGGCTATGTCTTCTGTATGAAATAAAAGAGAGAGAAAAAAGCGACAATCCGTTCGCGATGAAAGATTAATCGAAAAGGAGAACAAAAATTCAAACTCGTCCTTTTCTTCTCTACAGGCTTTTTCGATTGCATCGCATTACAAGCATTTACCATTGTTGTTGCTGTCGTAGTCACGTTGACTCAAGGTTCATACAACGAAAGAGAGAAAGAGAGAAACTTTTTTTTTCAGTTTTTATTTTGGATTGATCAAATATAAGAAGGTCGTCGGATATTAGACAGGGTCTCTTTTTTTTTCTCGTTCTTTGTAAAGAAAAACATTTTCAAAGTCTCAGACAGATTTTACTTCTCTTTGTATGTCAAATAAAAATTAATAATAATAAGTATGTACATATATTACATACATTTTCTAATCTTTCTAAAAACAACAAATCTATCCTTCTTTGGTACTTCAGACAAACATAAAAAATTATATATTTATATTTGTATATACACACACACACACAACAACCCTTGCGGTTTCGTCTAATCTAAATTAACAAATTTCCAATAACATTCTTATCAATGAAAGAAAAAAATGGACCTATTCAGACGGAAATTGTGTCTCTTATCTTATCAAAGATAGGACAAACCTAGACATAACGGTGTAATTTATTATGGAAACTCGAATGTGTTCAATTAAAATAATTGCGAGAGTTCTAAATAATTGATTAGTTAAAAAGTGATTCTCTTTGATTTGTTACCTATTCGAGATGTTTGTGTCTGTGTGAATGTTGCTATGAGTTGAACAAAAAAATTCGATACGTGAACAAGTGTTTCCTTTCGACACCTGTTCTTCAATTGATTGAAAGAGAAATTCTTGATCATATTAGTTAGTTTTCTTCTCATTTTTCAGATGAAAGAAAAGGAAAAAACGACATTTTCTATTTGTGTGTTTCTTTTTTGACATGAAGGTTACTAATATATATTGATGCCTCAACGACAAGTCTTGCAACAGTAATAATATACAAAACTGCTTGTTTATTCGTATCATTGATGGTACACTGATAATATAAAAGCCGAAACGTCGACGTTACAAACTGTCTCAAATGATTATGCGTCTACCAATCGTTATTTTCACATGTTTTCTCGATGTTGTCTACGCTTTACAATGTACAAGCAATTGTTCGATGATTTTATCAATGTCTGAACAATATCAATCGCCGACAAATTGTAGTTTAATAACAGCAAATTATTGTTCGGTTAAATTAGTCTTCTGGTATGAACATCGAAATTATACGGTGTCATTTTTTGGCGATGATTTTCTCGAACAACACAATATGGGCGAAAGTCGACAGTTTATTATGATCGAAACGGGTCGAAAGAAGTTTTTCTCCTATGATATCTATCATCATTGTCGAGAGACTGATGATTGTGCAGTCGAATTTGCTAAGGACAAAATAATTCAAATGACAAACCGAATTTATAATGTATCGAAACTATATTATGATTTAGGACATGTTCTACGTCGACGGCTAACTCTATCACAAAACCTCGCGTGTTTCGATATGAATGATGCTGTTCGACAGTGTACTGTTCCTGGCATGTCTGGTTCCTGTCAAATTATTGATGATCTTATCAAACACAGGTTTCATCGACGATTGTGTCTTCATACAATTCACGAATCTGCGAGTGTTAATATTTATGATTCCGAAAGTTTTGCTATGATGACGATTAAATGCACACATATGCTTTGCAATGGACCGATTACAGTTGCTGCTGTAAAGAAAATTTTGAATAAAAATAATCTCACTGATATTCACGGTCGATTGCCAGGAACCAGTGTACAAACACAAATCAATCGTTATTTATTCCTGATAACTATTTGTTTGACTTTTTGGATGTAATCGGATGTTGCTCAAGTGCAAATGATGACCGGTTTTTATTAGCAAATACGATTCCTTGTAGAAAAACGATTCATTTTTTTTATACAATTATTATTATTATTACGAATAAAATTTTCAGTCACTTTTCTTCCAGTATGATAAAGACTCAACTGTCAAAAAAAAATCATCTTCTCATTTTTCGACTAATCACATAGATCAAGTATAACCTATGGTCAATATGTCTTGCGTAACTGTCAATTGATCATCTCTTGAGTATTTCCTTTTTGCATTTCAATTTCAAATTTACATTTTCGATATTCAATTACAAGTACATAAAACTACATTTCTGCCCAAATTTCAGCATCGAAAATATTCTATTTATCTGAAAAAACAATCCTCTACAAGAAACATTCTTCATTTTGTATATATAATTGTTATCAATTTGAAATATTACGTTTTTTTTTCTTCTTTTAATGCCAACGTTATTATTTCACATGTTTATGTCATTCGTCTTCTCGCCTCCCCCGACATACCATGTTTGCGCCATGGCTCTATTTTACCGCCATTTCTTGTTTGCACGTACAGTTGATCAAAGACTAGTGTGGTAATAGATATACATATACGTATATATATTCGCATCGATATATAATAGCACGCGTCCATCTTTTTTTTCTCTTTCTCTCTCCTGTTGTAACCCTGCGGGTCATTTGAGAAATCGACAGAAGAAGAACGAACGAGCGAACGATCGAATCTGTGTGTATGTGTGTGCGAACAGTTGACTCGTCTGGCTGTCCGGCCGTCCTGTTCACTCACTCTAGTCGTCTCTCTCTCTCTCGCTCTGTAGAGACATGTACAACAATAAAAAAAAGGAGAAAAAAGAGGAAGAGAAATGCTGACCTACGTTGTACATGTGTGCAGATATTTCATTTGAACGTATGATTGCTATTGCATTTCTTTTTTTGCTCTCTTTTAGATAAATAAAAAAGCAAAATATGCTGTACGATTTAGTAAGTAGCCTTATATCGACAAAATAGTGAAGAAGAATCTCGTTTCTTATCTAGATCGGCGTCTACGGCAAAGTTGGCCAGAGTGGACGTAATGTAAGTAGTTCTCTTGTTTTTTGTTTCGAATAATTGGTTTTTGATTAGGACGATGACGTTTACGATCGGTATAGTCATCGTTGGACAATAATCTTGCTCGGTGTGTTTATCATTGCGATCAGCGCTAAACAATTTGTCGGTAAGTTTGACAAATTATTTCTTCACACGAATTTCAATTCGCATTTTAGGCACACCGATCGAATGCATCCCGCCAGCTGATTTTGCTGGTAATCATAAAGCCTATGTCGAAAATTTCTGTTGGATTCATTACACCTATTCCGGTAAATCGAAAAAACCGATTCATTTTGTTATTTTTACAATTGACTTTTCTTTTGATTTCAGTCGATGATAACACCGCATTGACGCGTAGTTTCGTTCGAGGTGCAAATGGTTCGCATAAAACTCCGTATTACATTTGGATTCCGTATATATTCATTGCTGCAGCTCTGTGCACTTATCTACCAGCATGGTTATGGCACGTGATTGGTCATCGAGCGACATTCGATGTTCCGGCAATGATTAATCAATTAGCTAAAATGAAATTATCGAATCCCGATGATCGAAAATCGAATTTAACCATCATGGCTAAACATTACGAAAAAGTTGAACAATATTCTCGATCGAATATTCGTGTTACGGACAATCTGTTCAAACGAACAATGTCAGCCTGCATGTTCTTTGCTGGCGGTGGTGTTCTTACAGGCATTTATTTTCTGATTAAAATTTTCTATTTAATCAATGCCATCGGACAATTCTTTCTCATGAATTATTTTCTCAAGATTGATTATTGGTATTACGGACAGAAGGTTCTTATGGGCGTGTTTAGCGGACGTGATTGGATGGAAAACAAGGTCTTCTTTCCACGAATTGTCTACTGCGATTTTGCTATTCGATATTTAGGAGATAATAATCTCAATTATACCGTAAGAACGATGTTCTTTTTTGCGTTTTAATTAGCAAGACAATTCTATCGTTTAGGTTCAATGTACATTACCAGTTAATCTCTACAATGAACGTATATTTGCCTTTTATTGGTTCTGGTTAATTTTCTTAACCTGTGCAACATTCTACGGCATCGTTATTTGGCTCGGTCAAATGAGTTATCGTGGCCGTCGAAGTTTCTTGAAGAAACACTTGCGTATCAATCGAGAAGTTGCCATGACTCAACATGAACGACGTTTGTTCGATTCATTTGCCGATCGATATCTTGGCGGTGATGGTATTCTTTTCCTACGTCTTGTTGCTAAGAATACGAATCCAGTCGTTGCCGGTGAACTTCTCGGCATAATGTGGGACCGTTTTGTTACACGTGAAAACGCCGTTGTCATCGTTGCATCCTTGGGTAATAACAATGCAACGGGCAAAACACTTGATGCGGACACATATCTGAATGGCGGTGGTCCGGGCAAATTCGTCGATGATCGTACTTTACCTTTCAATCAACCATTGAAACAAGATTAAGAAATCAAATCTATGAACAATCTTCTTCTTCTTTTTCTAGATATTAGTTGTCATTAGCATAACCTGTT
>ERZ781399.1361-NODE-1361-length-22030-cov-4.276041_pt1 | contig 22030 bp, 23 predicted proteins | sample MGYA00511014_ERZ781399 | MGnify/ENA primary metagenome ERZ781399 (study PRJEB29847, sample SAMN06458254) | wastewater metagenome | isolation source: Wastewater bioreactor | place: South Africa: Cape Town | study: EMG produced TPA metagenomics assembly of the...
CTGCAGCAGCACGACATCATTCGATTCTCGATGCTCATCATCATCACGCAGCCGACCTTTATTCTCGTCATGCTCAACATCATCAGACATCGGCCACTTCGCTTGTTGATCATACAGCTCGTGTAAGTTGGAAAGTTTTTTTTCTCGCCCCCCCTCCCCTTTTCTTTATTCCAAGAGCCTTGATGTTGTTCATTCAACCACGAACAAAAGTGGGCAGGCAGTTTAATCATGTACATTAAAACACTTGATACTAGCAGAAAAGAGTGCATCGAATATGTGAACTAGTGACAAAAATTGTGATTGACTTCAAGTGCATGTGTGTGCATGTTCATTGACACAGAAAATATCTTTTTCTTGTTGCTTTAGATTTTAAATGGAGCTGTATCAACGGGCAATGGCAATGGTGATGATTTACAATTGAGTGATTCGCCTTACAATCGATCATCAGCGAGTCGAGGTAAGTTTCGTTTAAATTCTCGTTTAAATTCTATTCATTTTCTTATTATCAGATGGTCGACGTTCAGATCCACCGAGAGACTCAAGTTCATTCTCGTCAATGTGCTCTGGCAATGGAAGTAGTGGTTCCATGTCACCAACAGATTGTTTTTGTTCAGGTATTTTTCGAAATTCATTCAATCGATTGACCAAACAAACCAATGATTTTTTTTTCTTTGATTTGACTAGTTCCTGGTCGATTAGCTCTGCTTAGTTCGACATCAAAATACAAAGTAACAATCAGTGAAGTTCAACGACGACTTGGCGGACCTGAATGTCTCAATGCATCGTTACTTGGCGGTGTTTTAAGACGGTAAGAGACTAGACGATCCGAAACGAATTCGATTGAGAATCTTATCCTCAACAGATGTAGACAGACGCAAAAATGATGAGTTTGCCAGTCTGTCGAGATGTCAACTCAATTAGTACGATGCACTCTCACTTTAGTCATTTAATTCGACAAAGAAATGCCTAAGGCATTTTTGTTTTCTGTCGTTCTCATTCTTGATGGTGTTGATTGAATTAAGCGAGACTTTTATGGGTTAATTTTTCTATTTTGTTTTTTTTTCTTCTCATATTACTTTAGAGCGAAATCGAAAAATGGTGGCCGAGATCTTCGCAATAAACTGGAAAAAATCGGTGTTAGTCTTCCAGCTGGCCGTCGAAAAGCAGCGACAACAACTTTACTTACATCTCTTGTCGAAGGTACGGAGAAAGAAATTCGAGACGCGAACTTGACCGAAGACACACGCGCAGACGTTGTGTCTCTGATGGTCAGAACGGAAAAGCTCGAGGCGATCATCATCGTCTTCAATTTTCAAACAAAGAACGATGTCGAATTGATTGATTTCTGTTGTTTTCTAGGCGAAGCACATCAATTGGCCAGCGATTTTCGAACTGTTTGTGAAAGTGATTTTCCAACAAAGATAACAGCTGATTATGTCGGACGATATCATTCCGATCCGAATGAGATCAGCACACGACGAAATATGGTTTTAGCCGCAAAGTAAGTTCGTCCTTGAATGGAAAATATTGACACGTGTTCTACTCCGAAAAAAATGTTCCGGTTCCGTTGATATTTCCTGTGATAAATAGATTTGCAATCAACTAATTTCATCTCATGTCATGCAATTTGAATAAATAATTATTGCTCTTCTTTTGTGTGTGTAGACAATTAGCCAAAGAATTCAGTGATTTACTTAAACAAGATCGATCACCTTTAAATATTGGCACGTCAACAAATGCAACAAACGGTCTCACTAATTCTCGACATGCATCTAATTCAGCATCAACATCTTCGTCGATCGCTGGTCATCGTCATTTGCACAGTATTCCTCCCAATCTCGATCCTCATGTTCAAGAAGCGCTCACACACTTTTCTCTAATGACACACGGATTCGGTGCACCAGCGTTGACTGCTGCCGTCGATATCTTTCAACAATATCTAACTGAAATGTTGAAATTCTACGAAAAGAACTATCCCATGTTCATTGCAACAACATCTACATCGTCATCTCTAAAAAATGGAACTGGTGTTATCGATTAACTCTGTTTTGTTATCATATACTTGCCTTCGTTCTTCTTTTTTTTGCTGCCTATTGTATTTTTTTTCTCTTCTGCTCTTTTGACAAATACATATACATATATAAACATATTCGATTGAATGAACATGTGCCAGGTGGTAGTTTTCTCTTTTTTCGTCTTGTAATCTCAATCTCCGCCTGCGAGAGACATGTATGCAATCAACCGAACTAATCAAACTTTTTCTTTCTACAAGAAAATGCTTTTCAATGAGTGTATCAAGTAACACAGTGAGAAAGACACAAACGAACAGATATTTATTCTCGATTTTAAGAGTTGTTTGTCTGTTGATGCCGCAAGCTATCGAACTTGTGCCATATGTATATAAACGAAACAATTATTGATTTGTTTGGTACGCAGATTTTATCGATTGATTTCGTTGTCTTTGCCTTTCATTAAGATGAAGATAATCGATTTTTTCAATTGAGAGATAAAAATCGAATGAAAGAAAGAAAGTTCAGCACGAGATTTATTTTCTATTCATTGTCAATTAAACACACCAAACAAAAGATGAATTCGAGATAAAAAACATCAGTCATTGATACAACTTTTACTTTCTGTTTGAAACTCCTTTTTTGATATATCAATAAGTGATTGTGATCGATCTAAGTTCGAAATAAATATATTCATTCTTCTATTGAAGAGCTTTTTGATGACATTAACATTATCGATTCTTTTATTTCTTTCGTCGAGACTCGATAGAATTTATTTTTGTTGTTGTTGTTGTTTCTTCTTCTTCTTCTTCTTCTTCTTTTCCTCCTATTTTTTTCTATTCTATTCGCAATCAATGGGGCTAACGAAATTATATGTTGATAAGTTTTACGAAAATATATATATATTGTGCCGACACGTTAGTTCGACATGTCAATTTTGATTTGTTAGGAAGACGAAAACAAAACTAAATAAGAAAATTGCCTTTTCAATCGATCGATCATCTACAAATCGAAAGTAATGTTGTTTAATTGAATGATAGATGTTATGTGACAGACGTCTTTCAGCTGTGTGTTTGTTTCTTTCAAACTAGTTGATTTGCATGTTAATCAGCAATATATTTTCATCGTGAGTAGAATACGACGAAGACAAACACGAGCAACCAGTTTGAAGATCAGATTTTGTGCCAATAAATCGACGATTAGTTTGATTGCTTGAGAGGTATTCCCGATGGGTATATGCGTTGTTAATCGAGTTGACTTTTGGCTTAGGCATTCGAAATGATTTTGATTTTAGACATGTTCGAATAAATAGTTTTTTTAAGAGTTAATTATTTTAAAAGGAAATTAAAACATAAAACGGTATGAGACGTTTTTTTTTTAATTTTAATTAAAGAGAAATGTGCGTTAACAAGTTTCTATCGAGAAAAACTCGGTTATTATTTGAGTCATGGATTTTGAACGTGCCAGTTTGTTTTCTTCTTAAAAACTATAAAACGCGACGTTGAGTGATGAATTTTACTTTGCCATGTTGTTTTTTTCTCAGATAAATATTGACCATATTTTCCATCATATTCTTAAGAAAATAAGTCAACTGATTTATTTTTATTTCTTCTTTTCATTTAGTTTTTTTTCTTATGTCGACTGACAATGCCGATATTGACAATGCCGTTCGTTCACGTTCGTTGTTACGACAAGTACGTGAAACTATCGGTGGCATCAATCGAACAAAACTTCGAACGGATAAAACAGCTGATTCATATTCATTAGCATATCATTTCAATAAACGAGGCTCGTTGGAATCACCTCGAATGAATAAAAAATCGACGCCAAATCTTCTTACAAATCATTTCTCATACATCAAATCGCATATCAATAAAGTCCGAAAACCACAAGATAATTTCGTAAGTCAAAGTTTTGCTTTTTTTTTAATTAAATCAAACAGTTCTTGCCTATTTCCTGTTTCTTCAGACAAATACCTTCCTGTCTGACAATATAAAAGGCCAACCTATCGAGTAGTTCGTTTGTTAGTCGAAGACAGAGAGAAAAACAATCGGATCCGATTTCGCGAGTGTTGAGTCTATTAATCGTTCGGGTTGCATTTTGAAGACAAACGACAAATGTCAACTTTTTTTTGTTGTTGTTGTTATTGGGCTTCACTTTTTCTTTTTTTTGTTTTTATTCTTCAATAGAATATTAATAGAATAAGAAATGTCGTTGTACTATTCGAATTGATCTTGAATGCTCGTGTCCTGGGATGGGAATTTGAGGTTTGCCTTTTCTTTTTCTTTTATCGTTCATGCTATTTAGTTAATATACGAGAGAAGTTTTTTAATAATTACATCGCATAACACATCAGTCATTGTTTCATTAAAATCCTTCTCTGTCTCTCTCTTTCCGTCTTTTAAATCATTCATTTACTAAATGCTAATAAGATCCTATCGAATAATTTAAGACTAACTCTTTATTTGCTCACATGCTAAAACAACTATTGAAGATAAGTTCTTTTTTTCTTTCCTGTTACTGTCACTAATCATCTGTTGCATTTTTAACATCCGTTCTATTCACATCGAATTGTTTCGCTTGGGATAGGGAAGAGAAAAGGATGAAGGGAAAATGTGGAAGAGAAAAAAATAACCGAGAATATATTATTTTCATTCGAGGCTAATGATGTTCAGATATTAGATAAACAAAGAGGGAGAGAGAGAGAAAAATAAAACGAAGAAGACAACTGATTTTTTTTATTTGATAAACCAAATGATGAATCACCCGGCTAAGGATAACAAAAATGGAATGATGAAGTATTTCTGCGCTTGTCTTAAGGTGATTTAAGTGAAATTTGAATATTCTTATGCATTTTTTGTGTTCTAGGAATCGAAATCGATCACACCTTTAGATTTAAACGCCATTAACAGCGATCCATGTTTATCTGAATCACTTTTGAATATTGACGAAGCAATGATAAATCAAGAGAATTCCATTGATCATTTACTTTCAGACAGTGATAATACGCAATTATCACCGAATCAAACTCAATTAGTAGATCGTGCACGATCGCCATCGTTGACATCCGTTATAACGACTAGTTCCGAGAAAATCTATTGGCTTGAATTGTGTATCGAACGTGGCAAAGATCTTTCGATCAAAGATTTCAATGGTACAAGTGATCCATACGTGAAAGTTGCTTATGGTACCGATGAAGTGTATACAACAGCGATTGTACATAAAAATTTAAATCCTATTTGGAATGAGAAATGTTCGTTTTTTGTCAATGATTTAACTATTCCGATTTATTTTTATTTATTCGATTACGATCGTATTGGACGTGATGAATCGATGGGTTCGACCAAAATCGATTTAAGCAAATTACCACTTGAAAGCAATTATTGTGCGACACTTGATCTCGAAAATGAGAAACGTACGGATGGCAAAACGGGCATGTTAAAAATCAATATAACAATCTCACTGAAAACATCACGATTTCGAGATGAAATCCTTCGAACAACTAATCGACAAACGTCACTAACAGCTCGTTCAGGTTTAGCATGTCGACGAACCATCGAAATATTCGTAATTCAAGCAAGAAATCTGATTAATCCCAATGGTCTCAATCGACAATTAAATCCTTATATCCGATTAAAATTTGGAACAAATAAAAAATATCGAACACAAGTAATTTATTGATTTTTCTTTTTTTTTCTATTTCATTTTTTTTCATTAGACAATCAAATCAACATCGAGTCCCAAATGGCATCAATCATTTATCTACGATATTACCAATGAGATTCCACCATTGGAACTAACCGTTCTCGATGACACGACTGGTTCAGGCGAACTTATCGGAAGGTAAATGTGTTATGAATGAAATCGTTGAAAAATGTGTTTTGCTTGAAGAACAATTTGTAATCTGACACATTTGAATGAAGAACAAACTCATCGATTATCGGTCGATCTCGATGACAATGTCGGTGTAATTGATCTTTTTGTGACTATCAGCGGAATAACACCATACATCGATGGACTAAGTGAAACAGATTCATCAGCTAATATTTCATTCGATGCTCTATCGTCGAAAATAACCGAAGAAGATACGGAGAATTATGTACGTTTCGAGAGAGAGAATTGACTTTTTCATAGATTTTGTTTTTCGAGTAGAGTTTTCTCAAAACATTCAAATCAATGGCTCCGATTACTGATGTTGGCAAAGTTGAGATTAAAAGTAAAGAAATTTGATCTGAAACGAACAAAAATCATTTTTGCTCTAGTTTATCAAGCGAGAGATCTGAGTGCAAAAGATATCAATGGTAAATCGGATCCGTTCTGTGTTGTCGAACTCGATTCGACTCGTTTACGTACACATACAATCTACAAAACACTCGATCCAATTTGGAATAAATCATTCGTTTTACCAGTTCAAGACATTCATTCCGTGATCGAATTGACAATATTCGATGAAGATACAAATCAAACAACTGAATTCATCGGCAAACTCACTTTGCCTTTACTAGCAGTAAAAGATTTTTTTTCGTCGTCGTTTCTTTGAAATATTCTTTTTCGCTTTCTAAAAGATTCAAAATGGAGAAAGAAAATGGTATCTATTAAAAGATAGAAAATGTATTCTACCGACGAAAGGTGTGATTGAAATCGAAGCAATGTTGATTTACACGAATGTAAGAGCGATACTTCGAACGTTTAATCCACGACAAACTCGTTACTATCAGCAAGACGGCAAATTTCGTGTTGGAGTATGTTTTTTTTTGGTTTGTGAAGATTTTCAATCAAACTCATGTTTAGGTACTAAAACAACACATAAATCGAGTGAGAAATCGATTGAAACAAGTTGTTAATGTTTTGAAATTTATTAATTATTGTTTTCAATGGGAAAATCCGTTGTTAAGTTTTTCGACATTTATTTTATCGATGGTTATCGTCTGGAATTTTCAATTGTATATGTTGCCATGTGGTATTTTACTTTTATTTGCATGGAATGCGATTGTCGAATATCAAAAAGGATCACTAGGCTATTCATTTGCCACATTAGAAGATGAAGTAATGAATGAGAATTTCAGAGAGAAGGAATCAATTTGGTTTTTTAGACTGTATCAACTGTCATACAACCAGTAGCAATGGATGAAGATGTTTTAGACGGAGATATTAATATTAAAGTTTGATTAAGAAAAAAAAAGAAAGGAAATATAATTCGAATTTTTGTTTAGGAACAAAAACGTTCGTTGATGAGCGTGATTCATAATGTTCAAGAGACAGTTTTAGAAATTCAAGGTTATATCGATGAAGTTGCTTCGACTTTGGAACGCATTCGAAAGTATTTTGAAATCAAATGATTCGGCTTATTAAGAATTTATTTTTATTTTCAGTCTTTTTAATTTTACTGTTCCCTGGCTATCTCTTCTTGCAATAAGCATTCTTCTTCTTGCGTCAATCATTCTCTATTATATTCCACTACGATATTTAGTGCTCGCATTTGTCATTAACAAATTTACAAAACGTTTTCGTAAGCCCAAAGGTTACATTGATAATAATGAACTCGTTGATTTTCTCTCTCGATTACCATCGGATCCTGAACTGGTTTGTGTTTTTTTGATTTTCATTTGAAATCTTTGTTAAATCCGTCTCGTTTAGTTACAATATCGAGAGCTGAAGGTCATACCACGGTTACCATCGCCGAAGAAACCCAAACGTACAACGGCTAATGACAAAAAAATGTGATAGAACTATTTTCATGATCAGATAATTGTTTCTTTTTTTGTAAATAAAAGAGATAAAAATTGATTTCGTTTGCTTGTCGTCATTGGCGATATGTATCGATGTTTTTGAAAGTATAAAGCTAATAAACTCCGACCGAAACGTTGCCGAGTTGTGATGTCAATCGGTGGACAAAGCCGAAAATTCGTACAGTTCGAAGGCGAAGGAAGAGAAACGATATCGGATGGTGATAGAGCGAATCTCGTTTTCTGATGTTTGATTTTTTTCACATTAATCACTGGTTTCGTTGGAGGACATGCAAATCGATGCCCAATTGGAACGGCATCAATCAACTGAAATTTCGGTAGCCGAGGAAGACAAATGGCAATTCGATTTTCACACATTTGTTTTTATTAAAGAAAAATAAACTAGCGCGTGATTAATTAACAAGAAAAAAAGTAGCGCATTGAATCAAATTAAACGTTTGTTTTTGAGAAATTCTCGACCTTTCTACGAAAAGAAAAATAGATCAGTCTCAGAAATCGAATTCGAATGAAGAATTTTACTGCAATCTGACGAGCGATGTCCTGTTCATTTTCGAGTGTTTTTCCTTTGGCAAAATCTTTTTTCACTTTCGATAAATAAAAATTCACATCTGTATATTTCAATGTTTGAGCATATCTTAATAAATCACGATAGAGACGAAGAACTTCAAGTTGATGTCGACTCGACATTTATTTATCTGAAAACAAAACAACACAAGAATTGACCTTCTTTTTTTTATTTATTTATTTCATCTAGTTCAACTAATCAAACGTCCTTTTTTGATTAGACGTTTCTTTATTTTAGCTTTTTTATCATCTTTTCGTTTTTGTAAATTGCTTTGTCGTTTTTCTTGACGTTCTTTCATTTGTTTATCGGTCTCGGACTTATTCTTCTTCCATTTTTTCGCTGAACGTTCGCGAAGTTTAGCTTGTTTCTTAATTGTCTTTCGTAGAAGTTGAGGATTATCACGAATTTTCTCGCCTTTTGCTTTGGCAAGAGCTGTTTTCCAGTGTTTCGAACGTAGAAGTGCTTTGCCTTCTTCAGGATTTTCTTCCTTCAAACGATTGATTTCGTTTTGTTCGTTTTCAACTTGTTTCAATTGATTGATCAATTGTTTTTGTTTCGTCGGTTGTTTTTTGCCTTTTTTCTTCTTCTTTGAATCGATATCAACGGAATCCTCTGATTTAAATTCAAATCGACCGAATGTGATTTGATTGGGAACAATCGATGGTTTCTCGGTGGTTGATGTCGAGTTTTCAACGTTCGATGGAGTCGCTTTCCATTCTTTAGTTGTTGTTTTGACTCGTTTTTTTGGTTCTTTGGATTTGTCTTTCGAACGTTGACGTTTAGCTGCTCGATCGACATCTGTTTGTTGTTGTCGATGAGGCATTTTATCGCGAAGTTTTTTTAGTAATTCTTCTCGACTAACTGAAGGCGTTGTGGATTTTTGCTTTCTGCTTTTGGTTGTTGAATTCGTTGTTTCTAAATAATGAAAATCGATTGAAAAGAAAATTAAGGTGAAGTTGCTTCGAACTTTGATGATGACTAAGAAATCGATAGATTCCTGATGTCGATCGAATCGATTGCACTCCGGCAACTTCGAGTAGTTTTTTATTTCGTTTTGTTGTTGATTCTCGAAGGAATTTCTCTTTCATTTCATTATATGTTTGCAACTCGTCTTGAGCGACATAAACTTCTGGACGAATGAAATCCACTAATGAATGAAGAATTGTATTGAGATTGAGAAACTGTTCGACTTCAGGATGACGATTTTTGCTATCATCAACAATCGGATTCACATCCGAAGAATTAGCTTTGACTTTAACCATTGATTGATTTTCAAATGATATCAATTCGAATGAATGAATGCGAGTAAAATGTATGATGACTCACTAAGAACTGATTGGCTTAAGAGAATTATTTAGTAGAAATTCACATGAATTTTTCGAAAAAAGATATAAATTATTTGTTTGCTTGAAAAAAATATGCGAATTTGGAATTATTGTAAGGTCTTTATTTCAAAAGAGAAGTTGTACGGCGACATCTACTCAGAATAAGTTTTTTGCATTCGTAATATATCTTTTATTCATGATTAATACAGCTACAGAAGGAAGATATAAGAAACATCGCTTATATTAGTTTCTTATATAAAAAGTTTCCATTATCAGAAGTTTATCGGGATATATAATTATAATTATTGATTTATATCCGGATTTGTCGTCGGTGTTTACTGATAGTAATTCTTGTGCTAACTACATCTGTCCTTCATATTTAAATTGTTCGTTAATTTTTCCATAACTATCCTTGTTTCTAGAATTTCTTAAATGTTTTGATATTTGTTGGAAAAGAGTCTTATGTTTTCTGTTGTCTCGTTGTATTCTTGCGGGGATGGTAAGACTGTATACTTTGAATTTTTTGAAGTCGACAAAAATAGAGGACGCTTGAAATCATTGGTAATCATAAATGCTATCTGATTGAAAAATTGTAATGACGTCTATCGAAAGCGATTCGACTGGTCAATGTCATTTATCCAATAAGATTCAAGCAAAATAGAAAATAACAGAACAGCTGTTTGTTTCGATCGTTAATAAACCTGAAATAATATAATCGGAGAGAGAAATCTAATTGGTTTGTCTCGAATTCGAATATTGTTCAACGAAATGCTTTCACAACTCGATGATGTCTTTCTACTCAATCTAAAGAATGATTTCCAGTCGAATTCATCATCAACAATCAATTCTTCAGAACTAATATCCAATTATTCACCAATTGAAACGCTTACATCCGAGCTCGATTGTCTGCCACATATATCTCAAGGTAGAACACATTAAATAGCAAATAAAACACGCTCCGAATTCTAATTTTAGATCTTTCTCTTCAAGTTTCATCATCTATTCCAACACATTTCGATCTAATGAATCCCGATGATTTCGTACTTGCTCATTCTCTAATAAAAACATCGGTTGTTCAACTTGAACGAACGACCAATGAGGATCTTGAACGATTAACAAGTCAAAATTCAAGTAAACTTTCAACGAACTCATCGACAATCAACATCGATGATTTGCCCCGTGTACGTGGACCTAAGTCAACTCGTTTTACATGTCCTATTTGTGGTCTAATCACTGTATCCATGGAACGTTTACAACGACATGTCAATCAACATGGACAAAAACTTCATCTCGAAACTTACAAACCTGAACGAAAAGTTTCGTCATTAGTTTGTGAAAAATGTAAAGCAACATTCTCGTCGGCATATGCTTTAAGAAAACATCAACGTGTACATACACGAGGTTGGTTATTCGATTGTTTTCACTTGAAATATCATGTTCTTCTCAAATAGATAAACCATTTTCATGTGATTTTTGTGGTTCAAGATTTTCTCAATGGGGAAATCTTCGTCATCATATACAAAGACATCTCGGTATTAGTCCCTATGCGTGTCCCTATTGCAAGAAGACATTCATTGCGCCCTGTAAACTCGAAGTACATATACGAGGTCATCTCGATGAACGACCTTATGTTTGCGACCGGTGCCAAGCAACATTTCGATGCAATGACGATCTACGAAAACATTTGATTATTCACGCTGATTACAAAGTAAGAAAAACACAACAACAAAACAGTTCGTTTATTCTTCTTCGTTTTCAGCCGTTCGTTTGTTGGATATGTTCGAAACCGTTTTTTCACGCGTCAAAATTACGCATGCATTTGAAAGAAAAACATGATACTGATGTAACAATAAGGAAAAAAGATGTGTTAGAATCCGGTACTGAATATGAAATCATATTCGTGAATTCCGATGAACGAACGAAAGAACTTCTTTCAACATCAATCGATGAGCCTCCATCAACAACAACAACAACAACCACCGCCACACTTTACGAACCAATTGTTCAATCGAACGACAAAGTCTCGTCGATTGTCGATGAAACATGTGATGAGCCCGTTAGTAATTATCAATTATTGAATGAACTAAGTGTCAATGATATCGAAACATTTGTTAAAAACAATCCGTTTGTTTTAACCGATACTGATGTAAGAAGTTGTAGTTCAGGAGCAGGAGGAGGACATCATCAACATTTTGATGATTTAAAACTAATCGATTTTCCTGTTATGTGAGGAAAAGAAAGTAAATGTTTAGTCTCGTTTTTTGTTATTGCATCTATTCTATAAAAAAAAAAAAAAACAAACCACAGAGCGCACAAACATACATACATACACACACTCTACATAGAAAACAAATCCAGATGAATTTTTTTATTGTTTATTTTTTTCTTGTTTTTTCATTTTTCTGTTCGATTTCAGTTTGTAATATCCTATTCTTTTTTTTATTATCATAATCGATGGATGTTTGCCGTTGAAATCGATGTCGTTTAGTCGTTTTTGATTGATCATTTATTAATGATGAAGCATTGTTTGTAGTGTGTCGAAACTATAAAGAAGAAAACAACAACACGCCCATTGAATCTCATTCAAAAACATGATTCTTCTCTTTCAGAACGAACAAAGATTTTTATGAAATACGGAAGTAAACATTGAAGATAAACATAACAACAAATAATAGTGCTTGTCAATACGACGAGAATTATCCAGTGATGTTCTTCTTCAAATAACATTGATATATATATATATATAAATAGCGCGTTTTTCTTTGTCTCTATTGAATTTTTGATTGTAGATTATGTTTCGATTAGAGATTAGTTCCGATGGCTGTCTAGCTGTGTCAAGGAGACCAGGACGTGTTGGATTGTTTACTAGTTTGAATTGCCAGTATCTTGACATTGATCTAATCGAATGTGAGCAAGATTTCATCCGATTTAGTCCTAATGGGCAACTATTTCTTGTGAATCGATCGAATGAACAGATTTGTATTTATAAGAAAACGAATGATCATTGGATTTCACAAAACATCATCTCAGTTGATAAGCCATTTGTTGCAGTAGATCTAACGGATAGACATTTGTTTTTGGCTGATATTTGTGGAGATATTTATGAAATTGATTTACTGGTTGATCAATCGAGCAATTGTATTCTAAGAACATCATTACAAATTTCGAATTTATTGGTTTTTCGATTTCTTGTATTCACTGATCAACAGAATCGAATCTGTGTTCATCATTATCCAAATACATTATGTATTCAAGGTTATTGCCTTAGTCATACGAATGCCATATCTCATTTGAAATTGCTCGAACACAATTGTCTTCTATCTGCGTCACTCGATGGTAAGAACATGAAAACTCCCTCGAAAACGATCGATCAATCGATTTGTTTTAGGTACAATTCGTTTATGGACTTTGCCTGATTGTAAACCGTTGCTTATTTTTCATTCAAAAGCATTCAGTTGTTATTCGAAAGAGATTTTCTACAAACAAATATCAAATTATTCACAAATTCAATCAAAAATCGTGGAAAATCCGTCGGATAACTATTCAATATGGAAATTAGCTTTAATTTCAACATCGGCTGATGTTTATCTTGCTTTTTCAATATCTACTCGATCGATTTATTTAACAAGTTTAGTTAATCTCGAACGATTCACGAATAAAGAACGAAAAGTTCGATTCGACGCTAATTTTGGTCAAATTGTTGATTATCAATTCGACAAAACTGAACTTGTAATTTTATTCGATAGAAAAAATTTATTGAAAATCGATGTACCATTGATTTTATCATCGAATCAAGCAGAATTTTTCCTCGAATTGAATCACTCGATTCAACAAATTAATCTCGTTTTACAACAAAACGAAACTCATTTTCGAAAACGTCAAATCGATGAACAAGACGAACAACACAACTCAAACAAGAAAAAGAACTCAGCACGTATTTTTGATAAGTAACAGTAAAGTCCAATAGTAGACGAGCACACGTAACATGTACCTACTACAACCAACCGATTGGACTTTGTAACTTTCATTCGTTCTTTACGTTCTTTGTAAGAGGTGTGTGTGTGTGTCTGTATACACGATATAAATATATTGTTTTTTTCTCTCTTTGTGTTCTACGTTTGTAATAGTCTCGACAATATTTTGAATCTTCTAGAAATAAACATGAATTCGTCGATTCGACGTGCATCGAATTGTTTCGTATTGTTCAATCGAAGAGTTAATCAACGTACGGCTGCAACAGCAGCAGCTGCCACTTCTGAATCAGTGAAAAATGAACAAAAATCTCAATCGAAAGAAAACAAAAATCAGCAACAAACGAAAAAAGACAAACAACTGCGAACATCGAATTCGTTTGTAATGAATCTTTTTCGAGGACAATTCTATCCGTCGGAAGTCTTTCCTTATCCGAATGTTCTAAACGAAGAACAAAAAGACAATGTCAAAATGTTAATTGATCCGATTTGGAAGTTTTTCGAAGAGAAAAATGACGCAGCAAAAAACGATCAAATAGAAAAAGTTTGTTGATCGATTTCGTTTTCGAAAAAAAAGAACTGCTCTACCAATTTCGTACAGATTCCTGATGAAGTTATGAAAGGTTTAAAAGAACAAGGTGCATTCGGCATTCAAGTTCCAGTTGAATTAGGCGGCTTAGGTTTGATCAATACTCAAGCTGCACGTCTTTTCGAAATTGTCACAGGTCATGATTTGAGCGTATCGATTTGCGTCGGTGCACATCAATCGATTGGTTTCAAAGGCATACTTCTTTTCGGCACAGACGCACACAAAGAAAAATATCTACCGAAATTAGCAGCCGGCGAACACATAGCAGCGTTTGCTTTAACTGAACCATCAAGTAGAATTGATTCGAACCGACTGTTTTCATTTTTCAATCTGTTTGCGTGTTTTCAGCGGGTAGTGATGCGGCTTCAATTAAGACCAAAGCTGAACTATCAGCCGATGGTAAACATTACGTTTTAAATGGTTCGAAGATTTGGATATCGAACGGCGGCATTGCCGATATATTCACTGTTTTTGCGCAGACGAAAGTTGTCGATGATAAAACAGGTCAAACACAAGATAAAATGACAGCTTTTATTGTCGAAAGAAAGTTCGGCGGTTTGACACACGGTCCACCCGAGAAGAAAATGGGCATTAAAGCGTCGAATACAACTGAAGTCTATTTCGAAGATTGTAAAGTGCCGGTTGAAAATGTTCTCGGAGGAGTTGGAAATGGATTTAAAGTAGAAAATCGAAATTGTCGAAGAAGAAATTCTCGATTTTGTTTGCTTTTAGGTGGCAATGAATATTTTGAATAATGGACGATTTGGAATGGTTGCCGGCCTGTCTGGAACAATGAAAATGGCGATTCGAAAAGCAATTGTAGGGTTACGAACCGAAAATGAAATCGGTAGTTTATTTTTCGAATAGGATTTCGCGAAAAATCGTCGTCAATTCGGTCGAACAATTGACTCCTATGGTAATGTTCAAGAAAAGCTAGTTCGTATGGAAATGCGACAATATGTAACCGAAAGTTTGGCATTTCTTTTGGCTCAAAATATGGATCGTGGAATCCCTGAATATCAATGCATGTTTTCCTATCACAAACAAAAAAAAACACAATCGAATTTCGATTTTGTTTTTAGGTGAAGCAGCGATTGGAAAAATCTTCGCCTCGGAATCAGCTTGGTTTGTTCTCGATGAAGCTATACAAATTCACGGTGGAATGGGTTTCATGCGTGCCACCGGTCTCGAACGTGTCATGCGTGACCTCCGTATCTTTCGAATTTTCGAAGGAGCCAATGATATTCTACGTTTATTCGTTGCTTTCACCGGTTTACAATATGTTGGTTCGCATTTACGCGAACTACAAAATGCTGTCAAAAGTTTGAACTTCAACGTTCTTGTTGGCGAAGGTTCGAAACGATTTCGTCGAGGCATCGGCATGAATACAGGCCCGAATGTGAATCAACATATTCATTCCTCACTTCATCCATCGGGCGAACTTCTTTCGAAATCCATCGATCGATTCGGTACAACTATCGAACAAGTTCTCATTAAATACGGGAAATCAATTCGTGACGAACAATTTATCGTTTATCGTATTGGCGATGTTGTTATTGATTTATACGCCATGGCTGCTAGTTTATCACGTTGTTCGCAATCATTTCAAAATCAAGTGCCAACAGCTGTTCACGAATCACATTTAGTTCGGATCTGGTGCGAAGAAGCTCACGACCGAATTGAACAAAATCTTAATCTTATTCTCAGTCCAGCGTTTGCTGCACGATCGAAATTAATGACTGAATTAGCACGTGAAATCGTCGATAAAGAATCGACTGTGCCTGTACATCCATTGGGATTTTAAATAGTGCAATTTCTCAAATATAAAACACATTCGGCTTCTTTTTTTTCTTTCTGATCTTGTATGTCTAGTAGAAATATATAAAAAATGAATCGATTTGATTCTTTTTTTTTATCACAGTTGGAGTTCGATTCGGAAACGAACTGCGTAGAAAATCAATAGTTGAAGGGCTCGTCGAATTTTTGATCATGTTTTTATCCGATAAATTGTACTTGTCTGGAAGTCGTTCGAAATGACATTGCGGTATATAAATGAGATTTTTTTCTTGTTAAGTAATCATTACTTATTATTGAAAAAGTAATGTCGATCGAGAATTGCTTATTGACATTATTCGTTGTTGTCGTCATCAATCTATTTCTTGTGAATTCATCGCATTTTGATGGTGGTTCTATTAGTTACAAAGTAGTTGGTACTAATGGTTCGAAAGTAATCGTTCGTATAACGCAATCATATACTTATGTTTATCCAACAGTTTATTGCAATAATACGTATATTGCTAATCAATGGCCTATCAATTTTGGTTTTTTTAATGATGCTACAGCAAAATTAACTTGTATTAGCGGGTGTGCAGGAGCTGGATATACAGCGATACCTGTTGCAACGAAATGCACTGATTATTCGGCACCGATGGCAATCACTGTTGGCCAACGAACCGACGATGTTTTAGTTAATAATGGGTCGAATTTTCTTGTTGCTTATCAAGAAAGTGCTTTTCGTACGCTCAGTTTGCCCGGTAGTGGTAGTAGCAATTATGCATGGAGTGTATCGGCACAAATTAATTTAGTTATGAGATCCGATGGAACGTATAATACGCCTCCGAAAGCTACGATGATATCTCCGATCTATATTCCTGCTGGTATTCCACAGACGATATCGATACCAACAATTGATGAAGATAATGATAATGTTCGATGTCGATTTGCTAGTGGAAGTAGTGAATGTGGTGATGTATGTCCGCCATCGTCATTACCAACTGGTACAAGTGTTTCGACAGATTGTACTCTGAGTATTACGGGAACGACTGCTGGTGATTGGTATGCAGTCGCCATTCAGGTACAAGATTATGCTACTAATCAATCGACAACTGCTTATAGTTCAGTGCCTGTTCAATTTCTCGTTCATGTCTATGCTCAACCAACTTGTGCTACACGACCGTATTTATATGGACCATCATTCGATGGATCATGTACATCTGTACAAGTCGGGGTTCCTTATACGTTGATCTTATATGCAGAAAACTATTGCACTGCTAATGGCGTTACGATTCTTGATATTGCAACACAATCATTTCCAATTGTTATTAAGGAACCTATTGTCCAAAACTCAAGTACGCTTTCATCAGTTACATTGACATGGATACCTCAAGCAAACGAAGCTGGTTCACAAGTATTCTGTTCAGTTGCTATCGATAGTCAAAGTGTACAATCAAATCAATATTGTCTCACTTTTGATGTTGGCGAAGGAACGATGGGACAGTGTCCAGGCGTAACCTCAACGTATGTTTTCTCGTCATTGATAATCAAATTTCGATTTTATTTTATAGAACAACAACGACAACAACTACTACTACCACTGAGACTACAACTACAACTACTACTACGACGACGACTAGTAAGAATGTCACTCCTATTGTTGTGCCAACAATACTAATTCCAGTTTGGTGTTGCTGTTGTTGTTGTATTTGGTATTTTGTACGGTAATTATCTACATAAAAATTCAACATCTAAATTCATTTATAAACTTTAGACCTTGTGCAGCGCTTGAAGATGAAGAAAAAAAGAGAGAAGTCATAACATATACTATACTTGATCGATATAAAAACATTTATGATAATGCAGACAAAGATAATCCATCTTTTATAACATTACCTTATGAAGGTCCTGGTACAGATCCAACAAATTCCAAATCATTTCTCAATGATCTTAATTCATCTTTACCAAACACAAACGATATTAACAGTCCACCAATAAATTATGATCTCTATCCTCCACTATCACCATTACCACGATATTTACTTTCTGATGAGATTGGCACATCGAGTGCGCCTGCAACTATACAATGTCTTGCTAATCATGAAGATACTCAACGACCAGCCATTCCTTTACATATGAGACCAATCAAACGACCTAATTCAGCATCGAGTCTTAAGATCGAATTACAAGATGATCAAACAAAAGAAACGTATATTCGTTCAACAGTCCGACCATGGACGAAACATCCTCGATGGGTCATTCGTTTGTCAGAACCCAAACGAACCTATACTCCAGCATCATCGATCAGTCGAGCATCGAGTCAAGAACGACGTACCAATAGTGTCAATTCATCGATTAGATCGACTTCTACTATACCTCGTTATGCTTTCTACGAGGAATAACAATGTACATATCTCATTTTCTTTTTCATAGGAAAATAAATAAATATTTGTATTCAAACTTCATTGAATTTTGTTTAATTCACTGTCTCATGTCAACGATTATACAAACAATCGAGAGACAGAGAGAGAGAGAGAGAGAGAGAGAGAACAGACTGATTTCATTTTTTTTCTTCTTTTGTCATCATATGTTTTAAACAAACATATTCACAATAAAGAAATATCCAAGAAACCTGACATTAACTATTGATTCTTTTTTTTTCTCTCTTCTCTTCTCTTCTTCTAGTCCTATAAATTGATTTAAAACTCAGTTTGATAGATTAAAAAATGATGATGTTCATACATTTAAATAATTGATTTTCATCAAATAAAAGAAGAAAAATCATCGATGAACATGTTTTTTTCTCTTCACATGTATGTTTGCGTCAAATACTAGTTAAAGAATTCATTGTGTTCGATTTATTTACATTTTTATAAGAAAAAAAAAGTGATACTTGAATCTCATGTTTGCCAAAGATGCCAATCAATTCTTTTCTTTCATATTAAATTGAAAACTGTAAATTCATTACATCATTGATATGTCTCTGTTCTTCTACATGCACGTATAGAGATGAAGAGAATAACTACTTATTGTTTTTTTTTACTCTATTGTCTCTTGTTCGATTTTAACCGTAGGAGTTTCAAGCTAATTACTCACTTGTAGATCAAAGAAATATATGTATATGTATACCTTGGATATCGAATAGAAACAATAGATCCGTAAAAGGCTTTACGCGTTTTTTCTTTGTTTCTTTCTTCAAAGTTGATAATCATGGGTTTTAAATTCGATGACGATCATCTATGCATACTATCGATTGACACAAATTCACTATTCATTTTCCTCGTATATGATTATTAAAACGAATGTTTTTTCTTTGAATAACTAGTATGAAATTACAGTTAGATGATAATACCGAGTCAGATTGTTGAAGATGCAGCTATACTAAGCGGAATCGTATAAATCAACCGCTCAGTAAAGATACATCTCAATAATGAACGGTGTACGTACGTATGTATTGTATGTGTTAAACTCGCACGAATGAATGTTAAATGTGCGAGTGAGAAAAAAAAAAGTAAAAGTAGTAGAAACAAAATGAGATGTTGATTTAAAGAAAGAGAGAGAGAGAGAATAAAAGAAAAGAAAGAAGTAGAAATAAGAGAGAAAGAGACAGACAGAGAGAAAAGTTTCTCTTTCTCTGTTTTTCTTTCTCCTTATGTATTATATGTTCTGAATTCCAATAACAAGATATTTGGACACATTGTCTTTTTAGTTAATTTTGGCCACTTGACTTTTCCTATTTCTAATGAGTTGACATCGACATCATATTCTGGATAGCTAAATAAGCAGTTGAAATAAAAGGCAAAATAAAAGTAAACGAAACTGTGTTGATGCTTGTCGTGCGTCTTCTATCGATTTCCATCTGTCCTATTACTGTAAATTCTTTGCTGATTACACAAATACATTATTAAAGAGTGTCACGCTCCTTGCGTCGACAGAATTTACCTGCTGCTCTGAGTGGTCAATCGAATAGGTTCATTTCTATTATCATTGTTCAAGTGTAGATCTTTCTTGTTTCGAGGGTGTATGTTTGTAAGAACACCGTTTTTCTTTTTTAGTTTCCTAAAGGCGGAGGAAAAGAACGAGGTAAGAGCTCTTCTCTCTCAAGTGTGACGACGAGCAAAGTGATTAAATGCAACTAAGTGAACAACGCGCATACAGCCAAACGTTTATTTTGAGTGTGAAGATTTTTCTTTTTTTGTTGTGCTTTCAAAGATTGAAAATGGCGTTTTTTTTCTACTCCCTTCAAACTTCTTTTTTTTTTTGAAAAAAAAGGTGCAATGTCCATCGTGTCTTGAATCGATTTGTGTCCGTATGAATTCATCGATAAGTGTTTTCTTTCATTTCCATCATAACAACTTCCTTTTGCTTTTCTTATTCACTAGCAGCAACTACTACTTTTCAGAGAGAAGCATACATTTTTTGTTCTATATATATATATACACACGCAAACCATCAAGCGTTTCGGCTCATGATTTGAAATGACAGACGTGAAACGAGAGAAAGAAAAACGAACGCGCTTCCGTTATTCTACCATCATTGAAGGAAAGAAAAAACCATAGTAAGCAAAGTTTGTACCGTCATCGTCTACTTATCTATCCGGTGTATATATATAAATGAAAAACGGTGCAGGCAAAATTGAGGAAATTGACATCAACATATGAGCTGGAAGCGATGCAAGTGAGTGTGAAATGAATCAGTTGTTCTTTGTGTCAATTCTCTCGTCTTTCTACGGTGACAATTAGATTTAGAAAATATACTTTGTTCTATTCAAGCGTAGGAATGAAAATATCTTATTCGTATGGCGATGATGAAAAAGAAATTGACTTACTTTAAGTATAAACTCTCATGAACTGACGGTTCTCTTCTATGTTGATTTGTATACATGTATTTGGAAAGACTCAACAAGTCGACTGTTGTAATGAATGAAATAAGAAAATAGTTATTATAGTAAAAGCGTAAAGAAGAAAAAAAGAAGGAAAAAAATGAGAGAGAATTATGAAAATGTTCGTTAAAGTGTATGTAAGCGCAGCGCCGTCTGACACGCTCTCTCTCTCTCTCTCTCTATCGGTTTCTTTCACAATCTATGATGCATTTTGAAATTCCATTAAAAACGAGTGTGTTTGACACAGGGCGAATGAAGAGAGAAGAAAAGTACGACAATCGCTCTTAAAGAATCTAACCAGCTGATATGCATAGAATTTGAACAATATTCTCTACGGCCGTTAGTATGTTTCATTTTCTTTAGAAATTTGAAAATGAATACATCAATATATTGGAGATGCTTGTAAGCAAACAAGTTTATTTGACATTCGTCGACTTCTCTCTCTCTCTCTGTCTCTCTTTTTTCTCATTCATATTTGAATTGTTTATTTAAGACAATGACTTTCATTTTCAGAATGTCTAATCATGAGATGGCAAGTATTGTCAATGTATCGATACCTTGTTTGCATATTCACCGAACGATCGATCGATCGATCGAGTGCTGGCAAAGATATATAAATACTTGGAACAAAAGATTCTTTTATGATTTCAAACAAGGACAGCAAAGGAAAATGACGAACACATGATATTAATTTGATAGTTTTTAATGATGAATAAATATTCCTTCAAAAGGAAGTCAACAGATTGCTCTAGAGCTATGCAAGAAAAATCTTATTTTCTTCTGAAGTATATCGGGACAACGCGACTTTACTTTTGAAAATAATTAGTTTTTTAAATTACTTTTTTTCTTTCTTAACTTAAAAAAGTATCAAGATTGTGTAATTACACATGGAATGAAGAAAAGAAATGAATCTTAATTATGCTGATCAGGCATCCACAGGCAATATGTTAATGAAACAAAATCAATAGAACAATTTCGATTTAATTATCGAAGATTTTTCTTTGAATTGAAAAACGCGATAGAGGTCGACTGATACATTCGAAATCAACAAACCAATCCGAATGTAATCGATTCAAGCGCGAGAAAATAAATAAAATAGAAATCGAAATCTATGTCGGTACGGTTTATTTTGCCGTGTCATTGTCTGTCTATTTCTATTGTGTGTGTGT
>ERZ781399.1366-NODE-1366-length-21969-cov-4.427398_pt1 | contig 21969 bp, 40 predicted proteins | sample MGYA00511014_ERZ781399 | MGnify/ENA primary metagenome ERZ781399 (study PRJEB29847, sample SAMN06458254) | wastewater metagenome | isolation source: Wastewater bioreactor | place: South Africa: Cape Town | study: EMG produced TPA metagenomics assembly of the...
ATCTCGAAAATCGAGATAAACTTGATGCTTTGTTTCTCGATAAAAGTCGATAGAATTTCTATTCAAAATGTTATCAAATTACGTATGTTTGCCAGTGGAAAACGAGGCAACTACTATCTATTATTTGGCTTTGTTTATTAGCTAAAGATTTCGATTTGACAGTATAGATTTTTTATTTGCAAAAAATATAAAAGCACACAAAGTGAAAGAGAGATTATACAGGCACTTGTTTTTGTTGTTGTTCTTCTTCTAATTCTTGTCGATGTACTTTGAGCATAGCTTCGCGATGTATAGCTTCGAAATCGACTTGATCGAACAAAAATCTCGATATATGTTCAACAGCCGATTGAACTGTTTCTTGAACTTGAGCTAAATGTAAACCATTATGATGACTTTCGTCATTTAAATGTTGAAGTTGTTGAGCAACATATTCATCTAAATTCATTTTCTTTTACGAAAACAAAAAACAATCTGAATTCTTCTTTACTTTTAATTCCAAAATAGAAATTCAGCGCATCATGAAGTCGACCTTGTAATTCAATCAATTGTCGTGTATCTTTAACTCGAGCAACTGCATCCAATCGTTGTTCTAATGTACCCATTAGTTTCGTTTTGATTTCATAGTACGTATACAACACATCTCGATAGATACTCGCTAATTGTTTGTTCAATTTCAACGCTTTGTCAATCGAATTCTATAATTAATTCAAACAGGATTTTTAATACTGAAAAAAATGATTGTCTTTTGTCTACTTCGGTATCGGAGAGATATTCTCTTCGATCATGAAATAATTGTTTATTCAAATCTTTGGAGTGTTGATATCGACGTAGACTTTCTTGTAGAGCTTTAACAACTTCTTGCTCACCGGCTTCGACTAATGTGTAATGATGATAAACATCTGCCAATTCCGATCTAAATGATGAAAACAAACCGACAATCGATCAGTCGATTCTCTTTGAACACGTACTCAGCTTTCTGAATTTCTCCTCGAATTTTAACAGTTAGCGTTTCCATCATCGCACGAGATTCATCCATTTCAACGATATGTTTTTTCATATACGCTGTTTGACTCGTCATATAATTTACTCTCGTTTCTAATTCATTAGCTGTTGTCTAGAGAAAATCTTTTCAAAAGAAAAAAAAGCTAATTCAAAAAGATTTTCGATTTACTGAAGCTGTATGATGTCGTCCATCGACATCGGTTTTCTGTCGTGTTAATTGATCTTTATCTTTGACATAGCTTTCGTTTGTTTCTAAAAGATCGTGTTTCGTTGAGCCAAGACTAGCCTTTGTTTTCTCCTGAGATGATTCCAAATTAGCGACATTCGTTGTCAAATTATCAAATCGTGATTGAAGATTAGTTTCAACACGTTCAGCCTGAATAAGAACAAACTCAAAATCAATCATAATTCTTTTATTTTTACTTCTTCAGCACGAGCTGTTTCTGCTTCGTTCAATCCGTCGAGTTCGCGTTGATCATTGGCCAAATTCTTTTCCAACATATTGATCATCGTTGATTCATCATGAATCTGTCGACGAATACCTTCCATGGTCGACTAAAATTCACTTTTAAACGCCTTTTAAATGAAAGAAAATGTACGTTTACTCGAAGAGTATCTTCTTCTTTTTTCAATTTTTCAGTTTCTCGTTTCATATCCGTGCCAATCGAATCGTTGGTGTAGAAAGCTCGTTGAAGATTTTCGGTCACTGTTCGAAGCATTTCCGCGTCCCGTGTTCGTTGTTGATCGTACCGAGCTAAGGTCTTCTTATCACGATCGATTTGTCTGTCGAAAAGAAGAAAAAACGAATGAGAAATTTCATTGGAAAACCAACGTACACATTGATTTTGTTCAGTTTTCTTTCGTCTTCATCGATTGACGTTGTTTTCTCTCGTTCTTTTTTAATAATCTTATCAAGTTTTTCCTCGCGTTTCGATACGCTCGATTGAAGAACGTCGAGTTCTTGTTTTCGTTGATCATCACGATTTTTTTCATCGGCTCGTGCTTGAGCAAATTCATCGTTTAATCGTTCGATTTCATGTTGCATTCGTTCACGTTCATTGATCAAAGCTGCTAACTGAAAACTTATAAATTCAAAAAATTGTTTTTCAATTGAGCAAAATCGAACCTTTAATTTCAAACTCGCCGTATCCGATCTGGCTGCATCTCGTTTTTTAACTTCACGATTATATTCTTTATCGTTCTTCTTCACTGTTTGCTTCGCATCACGAATCGTTTTTTCATAGGCTTTATGTTGATCAATCGATGCTTGTAGTTTACCACTAAAAAAATGGCGAAAATTGATGAGAAAGAAGAAGAAAAGTCTATAAAACGAACGTGATTCGTTGTAAAGCTTTGGCAGCTTTGTCGATCTCAGCTCGAATTTCATCTCGTTCGGTTCCAGCTCGTTGATTAGCCTTCGTACATTTATCCAATGTATCCGCATTCTTCGCTCGACATAACGTCAGTTCATTCTCGGTTTCTTTCAATGCCTCATCGACTTTCGTTATTTCAACGAGTTCAACTTGAACTTTCTCAGTAATCAACGGAATCGTCTGCCGAATATTATTCACTTCAATGTCTAATTGCCGATGCCATGTTCGAGAGAGATCGATCTTCGAAAACATTTTCTCAGCTAATCGTGTATTGTAGGCGATGTGCCATTGAAGTTCAGTGATATCTGTTATGCATGCATCATGTTCTGAAAACGAATTGATAAAAGAATATTGAAAAAAAAGAGAGAGAAAGAGAACCTTTTTGTACAGCTAATGGAAGATCGTGCAAACGTTTGAGTCTCCAATGGTCGATATTGTCTCTCAGACGTAATCGAATGAGTTGTTCGCGTTCGCAGGAATTTATCAAACGTAAACGTTCTCGATCGAGTCGAGCTAAGAGCAAGAGAACTTCATCGAGTAGTTCGTCTTCTAATATTTCATGATGCGCATGATTATCAGTTACATGTCCACCTTTGCCAACAACTTCAAGTGCATCGCCACCCGATGAAGGAATTTGACTGAATGAAACTTCACGTTTAACCTGTTGTTTTGCTAAAATAGAATAAAGTTGTTGTGGTTGTTTTCGTTTTATTTTCAACATACGAGCTTGATTTCGATCTTCAATAGCATTCTGTACTAATTCAAGATGATTAATCGCTTTAGTTACACATGTCGAAAAGATTCGATTGAGCAAACAACTTTTCTTCCGATGAAAATCATAATCCGGCCAATTAGCTGGTAATTCGAAATCATCTTTTTCGCCACCATCAACACCTGAATCCGATGATGACGATGAATACTGATTATTCACGACTAAACAACACAAAAAAGTCGGTTTTTTCTTTTTCGCTTCAGCTAATTAACAAACCCGGTTCCATCACTATTTGATCTGTCAATCAAAAATCACCTTCATTCAAATTGAACTGCACATTCGGTTGCTTAGTAATTTCCAAATACAGATGTCGCTCATATTCTGCGAATAGATAATTAAAATATTTATTTCTTTTCTTTGTACTCAATGAGAAAATAAAATTATTTGATAAAATATTTCTTTGAAATCAAACAAACAAACGGATATCTTCAACGATATCTGATTTGTTCATTAAACACCATTGATTAAACGAAATCATTCTCTTCTTCTTATTTTATTATTATTTTTCTGTTTTATTTTTTATTCAATTATTATTATGTCGGAATCGTTCATGTTATGTATGTTCAGTGTAGCCATGTTTATCGGCTCATATCTATCCGGTTTAATTCCTCTAGCTTTTAATTTATCCGAAGTAAGACATCATCAATATCACAAAAAAAATGTGAAAATGTCTCTTTTTTGTTCTCAAAGACGAAAATGCGTTATGTAACTGTACTAGGTGCTGGCCTTCTAGTCGGTACAGCACTTGCTGTTATTATTCCTGAAGGTGTCAATGCTTTATATATGAATGAAATTGAAACTAGTCACGAACATACACATTCGGTTCATTCCGGTCCAACGGAATCTGTACAAACAATTTCACAAAAAACGAACGAACAAAACGAAACACATGAACATAAAGATATGCATTCGGCTATTGGTGTTACGCTCGTACTTGGTTTTGTATTCATGCTAATCGTTGACAATTGTAGTTCGAAAATTTTTCATCATCATGGAAGTCAAGTTGTTGATTCATCAGGTTCAGTTATAATTAACAAACCGAAAGCAACTTGGACAGCGACATTAGGTCTTGTTGTTCATGCTGCAGCCGATGGTATTGCTCTCGGTGCAGCATCGGCAACTAGTCGATTCAATGTTGAACTCATCGTTTTCATGGCGATTATTCTTCATAAAGTAAATTCAAATGTCAAACAAAAATCAGTTCGTTTTTCAATTCAATGAATTCTAGGCGCCAGCAGCGTTCGGTCTCGTTTCATTTTTAATGTCCGATGGCGTCGATCGAAAGCGTATTCGTCGACATCTGTTAATCTTTTCACTTGCAGCACCGCTAACCGCAATTGTAACATTTGTTCTACTCAAAAGTGTACGTTCGAGATTTTCAAAATCGAGACGAAATTCTTTTATTCTTCTTCAGCATGTTCAACAAAGTTATTCAATGAACGCCACAGGTCTTGCGATGTTATTCAGTGCAGGAACATTTCTCTTCGTTGCAACAGTACACGTTCTACCCGAAGTGCAATCCCATTACGATGATCGGCAATTTCGTGCAATTGAACTTCTAATTTTAATATTCGGTAGTTGTTGTCCTATTATACTTTCAATTGGACATAAACATTAGCAGACAGACGAGAAAAAACAAATATATATATGAGAGAATCGATATTGAACGTTGTTCGTTTGTTTCTTTTTTTAGATAGATAGAGAAAATGGGAGATGATATCTATGTTGTCGAGAAGATTCTCGACAAACGTATTGATGAAAATGGACAAACCGAGTATTTTTTGAAATGGTTTGGTTATGATGATGACGATGCGACATGGGAACCCGAAGAGAATGTGTTTTGTAAAGATTTAATCGAGCTCTATGAAAGAAATCAACAGATTGTAAGAAAGAAATTCAAAAAAAACAACAACAAAAAAGATTTTTCTCGAATTTAGTTGAAAGATTGCGAAGAAATTCTTTCGGAAATCTGCGAACAAATCGATGAACCAACGTTATTTTTTACTCCTCCATTAGCAGATCAATTCGAGAATCAGGAAAACGAAACGGCAACACGTCGTCGTAAACGAACAAGTACAAGTGCCAATTCCATAACTCGCAAGAAAAAATTACGAGCAAATTCAACTGATAATCAAACAAATCTTGTCGATGAAAATGCCAATGATATTCATACGAATTCTACGATTGATTATCTTGCATTGGAACCGGAACGTATCGTTTCAATAACACGTTCACATACGGCTAATCAATTAGATTTTCTTTTGAAATGCAAAGCATCTCCAACGAAATTATATTTCATTTCGAATGACAAAGCCAAAGAACTTGTGCCTGATCTTTTAATTGAATTTTACGAGAAACATATCAATTGGTTTATCGATCGACCACCATCGTCGAAGCCCAAAACTGTCAAACGAAAATCTTAAAAAGAGATCTTGTTGTTTGTTGTTCACACAATGTTTCTTTTCTTTTTTCTGTACATTAAAACACTTGTCTGAATGGATGTATTCTATATATATATATATGTGTTTTTCTTTGAAACTATCTAGATGAGATTAACACAGGTTGTTTATTCGAGTTTACAAGTCTTTCAAAATGCGACACGTATTGTCGATCCCAAACTCATACGAAATGTCGGCATCATTGCGCATATCGATGCAGGTTGAATGACTGAAAAAACGACTCACAGACGTAAATCGATTGTTTAGGAAAGACAACGACTGTCGAACGAATGCTATTTCATGCTGGTTTCATTCGTTCGATGGGCAATGTCGATGATGGAAATACGACTATGGATTACATGGAACAAGAACGTGAACGAGGCATTACGATAACATCTGCAGCGATTACAATACCGTGGAATAAACATCGAATTAATCTAATTGATACACCCGGTACGTTGTTTTCGTTTTTTGCACAGGTGAGATGCGAGAAACAATCAAATGAGATTGACTGAACAATTTTGTTTTTAATAGGACATGTCGATTTTACGATCGAAGTCGAACGATCGTTGAGAGTGCTGGATGGAGCAGTGACGATTCTCGATGCATCAGCTGGTTTGTTTATTTGATTTTTAAAAAGACAAAAACAAAAAAAGTGAATTTTCAGGTGTTGAAACTCAATCGTTGACTGTCTGGAGACAAGCAAACCGGTATCACATCCCTCGATTGATCTACATCAACAAAATGGACAAACCGACCGCGAATCTTTCGATGTGTTTAGACTCAATTCGACAGAAATTTCATGTCGAACCTGTTCTCCTTCAACGACCGATCGGTTTCGGCAAACAATTCGTCGGTATTCTTGATTTACTCAACGAGCTTATCTATCCGCCAACAGTTTCATCAAATGAACTCAAAACTCATCGAGAGAAATTCATCGAACAATTAGCTGATCTCGATGAAACAATCGCAGATATCATTCTCAATGATAAACCTCTAACAAATCTTCAATTAACACAAGCTATCGGCCGATTGATGGTCAATGATCAACGTTACGTGCCGGTACTTGTTGGTAGTTCGTTAAAAAATCTCGGCATACCCACGCTACTCGATGCGATTGTGAATTTTCTGCCGAGTGCACGAGTCATTACAGGTTCGACATCGAATGTCGGCACATTACTGTACATATTCAAAACGATTCATGATCGACAAAAACAACCACTGTCGTTTGCGAGAGTTTACTCGGGCTCAGTCAAACGACGAATGGCGTTGATCAATGCGCGAACGAATGACAAAGAATTGATACAAAAAGTTCTACTTCCATTTGCAGATAACATGGAAGATATGGAAGAAATCAAAGCAGGTTCGATCGCTGTTCTAAGTGGTTTCAAAGAAGTAGGAGAAGTTTGTGAAATCTGTTCATTCGAATGATTGATTTCTTAGGCATCAAGTGGAGATATTCTCGTTGCAAATCGAAAGCCTGATCTTGATATTCAATTACAAAATCTCAAACATCAATATTCATTTCTGCCTGATCCCGGTCTCGAAGCTCCGACGCCTGTTTTCTTCTGTACGATTGAAACCTATTCCGAAAGTAGTCAAAAACAACTCGACGTTGCTTTGAAAAACATTCGTCGCGAAGATCCATCGCTACGCGTTCGTATCGATGATCAAACCGGTCAGACGATCCTTCTCGGCATGGGCGAATTGCATATCGATATCATTCGTGATCGATTAAAACGAGAATACGGCTTGGAAACGTATCTCGGCCCGCTGAATGTCAACTATCGTGAAACGCCAACTAAACAAACCGAACAAACGATCGTCTGGAATTCGACAATTAACGAACGACACGCAACGATTTCGATTACACTTTCAATCGAACCCGTTCTAAGAGAAGACAATGGCGTTCAAAGTTTTTCAGAAATCGAACTCGTTCGAACTGATGAACAGAATTTCGAACAATTGAGAAAAGATCACGTTGGTAAACAATCCTCGCTAATCTTTCAGCTTGATTTTTTAGGCATTTCTTTCCTCTAGATGCAATCAACCATGGTGTTCGATTAGCTCTATCGACCGGTTCTATCAAAGGCGCGGAAGTTGTTAACATTCATGTTAAACTTCACGATCTTCAATTGACCGGCTCGATATCGCCTGCACTTTATTCAGCAGCTGCATCGGATTGTATTCGTGCTTGTCTTCGACATGCCGATTGCACTCTTCTTCAGCCCATGATGCGTGTTGAAGTAAAAAGTTCGCTTTCGAATGAATTTCTAACTAAAAATACATCTAGGTCGTCTGTGTTGCCGATCGAACGCAAGCTGTCTTGGACGATTTAGCTCGTCGACATAGTCAAATCATTGATGTTCGACAAGGTTCTCAAGATTCGATGAGTACAGTGATCACACGTACGCCACTTTCTGAATTAATTGGCTACAGTTCAACATTACGAACAGTCACAAGTGGTCAAGCAGATTTCACTTTAGCTATTGATGGTTATGAACCCACAGTAAATCATTGAGAGAAAAAAACTTTTGTTTTTTTGTATCTTGAGTTTTTATTTGAAATAAAAAGAAGAAAATTTCTGTTTTTGTTTTCTGTGTTTTTCGTGGTTAAAAATCTCTTTTGTTTGCTTTTATTTTTTCTCGCTTGCAGCTTGTTGTTTTTGTCGATCAACTTCTAATTTACTCTGTTCATCTTCATATTGTTTAATCAACGAATTTAATTCGTCTTCCTTTAACATTCGAATTGTCGTCTGATTGGTTTGATCATCATGTTGTAGAACAGCAATTTCGATTTTATCCGACGATAATTTCGTCGTATCCAAAGTTTTACTAAACACTCGAATAGCCAAACGCAAAGCATCGTTCAATTGTGTTTCACCGATTTTATATTCTTGTTTAAGAATCGAGATGGCCGTTTGAGAATTATGGCCAACACAAGTTGCTTTCCATCCGCCATAATTTCCACTTGGATCGGATTGATATAATTGATAACCGTAGTGTTTATCCCAGCCCATGTAGAGAAACGAAACACCGAATGGTCGTTTGCCACCGAACTGTGTATAGGCTTGTTTGATGTTGCACAAACGCGAGACAATATGCTCGATCGGTGCTGGCTCTTGATAAGTTAATAAATAACTATTTTAGAAAAAAAAAACAAAGGTAAAATGTAGATCAATTTTCATCTCAAATACCGTTGTGCAACCATTCGTAATTCGTTGATTAAAACGTTAGCATCACTGGTTATACCAGAAACTGAACAACAGAGATCGTCATGAATCTTATAGATCTTTTCCGAGTATTTGACATCGTCAAGTAACGGACTAACATTCCGTTTTTCACCGGCAAGAACGATGCCATTTTCAGCTAGGATACCTAACGATGCACCGGCATGTGAAATAGCTTCTAAAGCGTATTCAACTTGATACAAACGACCTTCGGGCGAGAAGATTGTCGCACGTGTATCGTATCGTCGAGCCATGTATGTGTATGTTTATCTACAATTGAGAGCGTAGCGTTTGTTTTTTTTTGCACAGACGAATGAATTATCGATTATTTGTCAATATAAATGAGATGATTAAACACAAAAGACAAAACATATTCGAATTGAAATACATTTATACAAAGAGAAAAAGAGAGAGAGAGAGATTCTTCGGCTATCCTAAGGATGAATGTCTGTATGACGACGTTTGGGTTTTTTCGGGTTACGTGAACGGCTTTTAGCCTTGCAAATCGGGCAGATCGGTGCATTTCGATGAATTTGTTGTTGACACGATTGACATGTCTTCATCGGCGGTGGTTGTTGTCGAAACGATGCTCGATCGACATTCGTCGGCAAACCTCCGATGACCTTCGGAAGATTTAAACCTGTCGAAGTTTGTTGTTGTTGCTGTTGATTTGTTGTCGATGTTGGATGTGCTGTACTTGTCGTGTTAGCCAATTGCGTTGTTTGATGATGATGAAATGGAAGACCTAATGAAAGTGTTTCGTGAGCATTGTCTAGGCCAGTTGAGATTCGGTTGGTTGGAAGTTCGTGTTCGTTGGTTTGCTGCTGTTGCTGTTGAGTGAGCAATTGTATTGCAGTCAGGCCGGTTTCATCATCGTCGTGATCAGTCAAACGATCGAGATTTAACATGTCTCGGATTTTATTGATTTCTTCTTTGATCGGTTGATAATCTTTCAAAAGACGTTTGCTTTCTTGAAGAGCACGAACACGTTCTTCTTCGGCTTGTTTGATTGTTGTTTCCATCTAAGAAAAGACTTTCAAATCGAAATCATTTTCGAATCCTTCGACATACAATGTTGATATCTGCATGGATCAAACGTAGTTCTTCAATGTGTGACATACGTTCTTGCACGAGAATGTCCAATTCTTTTCGAAATTCTCGTAGAGCTTGACTTTCGCGTGTAATCGCATCGTTATTCTGTTGTAAATGAGTTTGTAAACGTTGAAATTGATTTTGTTTGTCACTAAAGAATTTTACACGTGCAAAAAATCTCTTCTTTAATTGAATCGACTAACCCTAATTCTTTAATAAGATCGAGTTTACGCATTGACATGACTAAATCTCGTTCATCGATCGATGGAGTCGATGACGGTGTTTTTTCGTTTGTTGTACTTGAATTTTCCATGAGAATGAAACTGACAGGCAAATCGATCGATGATGAATAGCTTTGCTTAGCTGACGAACGAACGAACGAAACAAACAAAGGTCAAATGTTAAACTAACCAATGAGAAACAGAGGTCGCTCAACCTCAAATCAATTCAAATAATTTCGATTTATTTTTCAATCAAAATTTTCAATAAAATTCTCAAAAAAAACAATTCGAATCGAAAAAAAAATGAAATAAAATTTTTCATAGATGTAGTTATTTGCTAATGAGTTTTTAATGATCGATTCGCATTGTCAATGCATTTGTTATTAACAAAATAAATGTCAATAAGAAATTCTCAATTAGATGGAGACATTAACGATGAATTCCTTGAGGATACAATACAAAAAAAAGATCAAATATGATTTTTCATGCGAATAAATAAACATAATGCTCGCATGCTTCTTTGCTTGAGTCCAGGAAAAGATTCAGCGAGAAGGAAAACACAAACTACGTCATATCGTTGTTGTTGTTGGTTTTAAATACGGTATTCTATTTTTTAACTAATTAAATAGAAAAACATGTCTCTTATAATAGAAATAACTCGAGCTTACAATGTAAGTACATGTCATTAATATAAATGAATAAGAAAGACAAAACGACCCAGTTACCAGGTAGAGTAGAGAAAATTGACGTATTCGATGGTAAAAATAGATTGTTTTAGTACCATTTTGGTGCTCGATGAGAGTGATGATAACATTTATTGGATTTCTGGGAATGATTGTTCATTTCTCTCAAAAGACAAATGTGAGCATTGCATTAGTTTGCATGGTTAATCATTCAGCAATTGAACGTCACGGGATCGTACATGAATTGAACGAAAAATGTTTAACAACCAATCGAACAAATCATCTTGTAAATACAACAAAAAAAAAGAAATATTCAATAGATTTTCGTTTAGGATGGACCGTATATTTGGAGTAATAATATCCAAGGTATTATTCTAAGTACATATTTCGGCGGATATATTATCACGCAAATTCCAGCGGGTTATATCGCCGGTCGTTATGGAGTACGATTTCTGTTCAGTGGCGCGATATTCATCTCGAGTTTAGTGACCATTCTCATGCCGTTTGTTTCGTCGATTCATTGGATATTATTCAGCAGTCTTCAGGTACTTGTTGGTCTTGCTCATGGGACGATTTGGCCGTGCATGGCTGTGATTATGGCCCATTGGGCACCGGCGAATGAACGAGGCAAATTAATGGGATTTATGAATGCAGGTGGACAAATCGGCAATGTTTTGACATTGTCTATCGGAGGATTGATGTGTTCGTGGGATTTTCTCGGCGGTTGGCCGTTGATTTTCTATTCTGTAGGTTCGTAAACACATACATATGATTGTAAATCGATGAAATATGTGCGAATAATTTAGGTATTTTCGGATTAATGTGGAGTTTTCTTTGGTTGATTGTTTATTCTGATTCACCTAGCCAGAATCGTTATATTAGTAATATTGAAAAGAATTTTCTCATTGAAAATACTCATCAAAGAAGTGCTCAACAATTTCAAACGCCCTGGAGATCCATTTTCCGATCGTCATCCTGCTGGGCTTTATTTCTTATTCATACATGTCATAACTGGGGCACTTACACATTCCTTACATCGATTCCGAAGTATATGGATGAAGTTCTTGGCTTTGATATTAAATCAGTAAATAAGATTGAAAATCGATTTTTGTTCTATCGAGACAAAAAACTGAACTTTTGATTTAGAATGGCATTCTCTCGGCATTGCCCTATGCCAGTCAATGGTTGAATATAAATCTTTGTGGTTTTCTCGCTGATTTTTTCATTCATCGAAAGTATCTAACCGTGACTCAAACGAGAAAATTATTTAATTTCTTCGGCAATTTTCTTCCGGCATTATTCATCTTTCTTCTTGCGTTTATGACCTGTTCATGGAAATATCTAGCTGTAATTTTGTTAACACTCGGCGTTGCAATTAGGTATTTGATTCGATTCTCAATTTCGAATTCAACCATTTTTTTTCTAGTGGCTGTTGTTTTGGTGGCGGATTTTCTCTAGTAGCAAATGACATCGCACCGGCCTATGCTGGACTAATCTTTGGAATTTCGAATACATTCGCGACTATACCTGGGATTTTAAGTCCGTACATTGTCGGAGCATTGACAGAAAAGGTAATGCGAAAAGTGAATTAAAAAATCAAATGAATTCGAGTGTTTTAGGATCCGAATAATTGGCAAATCGTATTTTTTCTGTGTACAGGCATTTATCTAATTGGTATTTTGATTTTCTTACTACTCGGTTCAAGCGAATTAAAACCATGGGCTACAAACAACCGATCGTTCTCCAATGAAGACAAATCAATTACTCTAATTTAAATAATTTATATTGACAAACCAAAAAAAATGCATTTACATATAATGCTCGACATTTTCAGCGAGATTAAACTGATTATAATAAACAAAAAGCAAGCAGAATTAGTTTCTATTCCCGATTGATGACTATGAATCGACTTGAATAACGAATTCAATTGTTGAATCAGTTTGACTGACTGGTTCGATTTGACCACTAATCATCGAACATTTCTCATTATCATCATCGCCACTGCTGCATAAAACAAGTTCATATTTTAAATGTGAAACTGTTTTATCGCGTGGAATGTAATCCAATAGCATTTGATCGGACATACTACGCATTAATTCGCCATCACAAATTTTAAAGCCATCTGTATCTTCGATTGACCATGTTCCCGAATTCGTCTCTCGTAATTGATGAGTATCAGGCGTTTGAATTGTTAGATAAGCTTGTTTCGAACCGAATGTTCGTTCTTCGTTCAATGTTTCACTGAGATCGAATCGACACTAATCCAAAAAACACAAGAAACTAGAAAATTATGCGTTTGTTTTTCGAAGACAATCATACGCGAACGATCGTTCCTTGGTTCAGATCGATTCGTTTGACATGCGAATTGTTCTTGTCTGCAACGAACATGTAATTTTCGAAAATAGCGAGACCTTGTGGCGAATTGAACTTTGCTGAGTTCGATTCTCCACGTTTTTTTTTTGTGTCTGTATCGATGACGAAATAACTCGAGCAAACCGAAGTTTTCATGTCGAAACGTTTGATTTTGTGATTAAATGTATCGGTTATATACAATTGCGAGCTTGGATAATGATAAGCCAGGCCAATCGGATGTTGAAATCGCGCATTGTAACCACTACCGTCAAGATCACCGAACGCCGAGAGATTCTAGATGAATGAGAGAGAAAAATAGAGCGAAAAGAAGGTGCTTAGTTTAATGTACAGTCGGATCGGAATCACCGCCGATGAGATTATTAACACTTCCTGTTTGTAGTGAAACAACACGAATACTTGAACTGTTACTATCAGCAATGAAAAGAACGGGTTCACCGTTCATAGTTCCATTACAGATGCCGCGTGGTGTCGCAAGACAAGCAGTCATTGGCTCTGAACTGTTTCGATTCTCTTCGAGTCCACTACCGATGATAGCTGAACAGGAATTCTTTTGTAAAATTCTGCAATCGACAAACAAAAATTCAAATCTTTTCTTTTCTATTCAATTGATTTACATGTCATTCCACCATTGAGTTTCCTCGAACGCATACGCCCAAATCTGATGATGACCAGCCATTGATATCAACAAAACCATTTTATTATCAACTAAATTTCGAATTCTAACAAAAACAATTCGTATAAACACCTAAATCTGCTTACAAGGAGATTCAATAACGCAAAGATCCCAAGGCGAGGCAATTGGCTGTTGAGAACGTTTCAAACCTCCGACTTTATCACTTCCTAATCGACCCGTTCCAATCAACGTCAATACACGACGTGAATTTGGATCATACTAAATCAACAATTCGTTTACATTCTCGAATATCAATCGATATCTCACCACTCGAATTGCGTGATTATTCGTATCAGCAATATAAATGCAATTGTTATATTCAACTAAACCATGAGGACAATCGAACTCAACTTGTTGAATTTCTCCATCGGCTAAACCCGATTGACCGTTGCCAACAACGTCCTACGAGAGATGAAAGATCGATTTTTCTTTCGAAAACAAAGATTTTTTCATTTACAATAACTTTCCCATCGACTTCACAGAGAATCAATTGATTCGAACCAGCATAGGAAATACACAATTGACCGTTGCTCGTCATACAAATATGGCTTGGATAGGACAGTTTCATTGTTTTATTCTCGAAATCTTCCGGTGAATTTTTCACAGGCGGAGACGCACGAACTGTTGCTTTATAAAACGAAAGAATCGGCAAGAGAAATGTTTCCGTATGTTGAACATGATTTTCCCCTTCGAAGATCAACAACGGCAATGCATCCGGTCCGAAGATTAAAACTGTCGGGTAGATTTGACATTCGACTTGTTTCCAAACCTGTAGCGCACTGTCATTGAACGTATTAAACGGGATCGATTGTTCATTGAGAAAATGTCGAATATTCGCTTTGTGTTTTTCGTGTTCATATTTCGGCGAATGAATCCCGATGATTGTAACCTAAAAATTCAACAATTCAAACATCGATCAACGCTTTTGTTTTTTCGACATACGCCAGCAGTTGAATATCGTTTATCAATACCGATTATTTTCGGCATCATATTCGACGAATGAACATCCGAAAATGTCCAAATATAAACAACGAGAATTTTCTCGTGAATAACATCTTTCAATTGAAAACCAGGCGTCGTTTGCACAGCCTGAAGATCTAAATTGACAAAAAACAACATCGATTTTCTTTTGATTTAATCAATCGATTACGTAAAACTTTCTCGTAGATCTCTCGTGTATATTGTTTGAGATTTTCTTCATCTTCTCGTTGATGAATTTGAATTAAATACGCGTTTATATGTTCGTCGAACTTCGTTGGATCTTTGGCAATACTCGAAAGAAGATCAAAAGTTAGATCTCGAAATGAATCTGTAGTAAATTCGTTTGTACGCATGATTGTGATAGCTGAAAAGACGATCGTTGAGTGCATATATACTCATTGCCATCCAATTAAAAGACATCTCGCGCGACATCTATTTCTCGTAGAATAATTTTCGACAAAATCAATATTCGACAAACAATAAAAATGATTTTTTCTTTCGAATTTCTCCTTTCTTCATTTGTCATTTCGATCTCATCGTTCTTTTGTCTCATCGAGGTCATCAAGTCGATTAAAATGGCACAACATAGCACACAGACATCGATAAAATTCTCTCTTGTTTATCGTTCGATTTCAAATGACTACGAATAGTACAAATCATTCCTCTCCAACAACAACATCAACCACCGATGTTCTTCTTCCACATCCATTGAATCACGTCAATCACAATCACACCGATCCATCGAAATCTTTGAAACGAACACGTTCATCCAGTCCAACATCGGACTCAAATAACAAAAAAACGCGAAAGAAACGAAACACAACCGATATCGATCAAAGTCTTGGGTAATTAACGCTCAGTTTAGCTTCTTCAAGATCATTTTTGTTGTGATTTTAGAAGGCATTTATCTGCAGATAAATTGCACGTTTATCCGTGGCCAACCAACGAACCACATGCTGATCTTCATGTTTTACAAGAACAAATCTGCGATTATCTATCATTGAAATCATTCAAAAGAAAATATCCTGGTTTGTTCGAAGAAAAGAAAAAAGGTCGAACTTTGACAGTTGAATTTAGATATCTATCGGCGAATTGTCGATTTGCACGAACGTGAATATTTAAAATCTCAGAATGTCGTCACCGAAAGTCAATGTGATCTCGGTTTAACAGCACTTAAACTCGATGAAGTTCTGGAATTAATGTCTGTCGATTATCCCGATAAATGTCATGTAAATTCAATCTCTTCGAATGATTTCTCTTTTATTTTTCTTTCTTCTAGCAATTCAATGATGTTTGGCAACAAAAACGTCGCACATTAATGTCAACGAATAATAATCATAACCATAATAATCACAAAACTAATAACACACTTCTCTCAACATCGATTTCCAGTCAACTCGCCGATAATTCTGATAAAACTCGTTCAACTGTATGTGAATTTGCTTATTTTCGGATCGAATTTTGAATTGTTTTGTTTTTTATCGTAGAAACTCTCGAATACAATTCGTGGTGATCTTATTCGTTCAGCTATGGAATACAATACGCAATTGCAAAAAGAACGACTTCAAGAACGCAAAGCTTGTTTCGATTTGCAAACAATGGTAATTCGAAAAAACTCTAAAACCTCTCTCATTTTCCCCTCATAGCAAATCCATTTACCAGCCAATCGTCAATTTCGTTTACCGAAACATCTAACTCAAATCGGCTCGTATCCATTAGCATTAGTGCCTGGTCAATACCAAGATTCCTATCGAAAATACCAATCTGAAGAGCTGAAATACATGCCGATTAACACGGCGGTCTATTACTATCCCAAACCGATTTCTCTTGTTCAATCGGATCGATTTTCTCAACAAGTAAAAACAAAAATTATTTGACATTAAATCAAAATTCTCGTCTAGACAACCGCCGATGACGACGACGAAGAAACGCCTCAAACAAACGGACTTGTCAACGGTTCGAAAACCCCATCTAGTCAATTGATAATCTGTCATATGTGCAAAACAACCCACGACAACAATCAAGACGAGTTCATTCAATGTACAAATTGTCTCAATCGTTATCATCCGATTTGCATCGACATGAATTCGGACATGTTGAACATAATCAAAACTTATTCGTGGCAATGTATCGATTGTAAAAGTTGTGCAAAATGCTCGAAAACACATGACGAAGCGAATATGATGTTTTGCGATCGATGTGATCGAGGTTATCATTCCTATTGTGCCGGATTAGAAAGCATACCTGACGGTTCCTGGCAATGTTCGTTATGCGATCCGCCTGTGTCGTCAACGAAAAGTCGACGAACACGTTCGGTTCAATCGCCAAGTACGACGCCACGTTTGTCCTCACGTCGACAACGCGACTCAACAACAACGGATCTGCAAACGAATGCGAACAGTTCATCAATGAATCTCGTTTTAACTCGTCAATAACCTAATTCGAGAAATGAATATATACATATACATAGATCGATTGTATAAATGGACCTTCAATATTCTTCTTCTTCTTCTTTTTTCGTGTTTCATTGTATAATATTTCGTCATGTCGATTGCCTAGATTAGGCAATCGATTATTTTCTATATAGAATTCACATTTCTTTGTTTATTTGAAAAATAAAACAGACACACACACACTTACTTACAGAATGCTGACCAAAGGATTTTTATGTGTCTTTATTGTTATACTTTAGAATGTCAGTCAATGCGAATCAACAAATTCGACCGATTATCGAGTGTTTTTGTCAGATCTTATCATCGTCGGGATTTTCGACGGTTACACCGGAGATATTTCGATTGGCGAAATTCGATCGAGATGAAGCTGTGAGATTTGAATTGTTGAAAATCAACACCAAATCCTTTCGTTCTTTGTCTTAGACGGTTCCACTTTGGCGGTTAATCTACGAAATTCTTCATTTCAATCAGCCATCATTACCACAATTCGATCGAATGTCGAAAGAGGAATTAGTTTCTTCGATTAAATCCGAACTGTTCACTCGCGGTTATACATACGAACAGTTTCTCCAACTTGACAGTCAAATGAAACATGGGAGTCAGCAGTTACTTGTTTGTCTCGGTTGGCTAATCTATCATTTGAAATTAATCGAAAGTTGTATGAAAAAATGTCTGCAAACTGAGTCTGTATTGGATTATGATGATACGAGTTCGTTGTATAAGAATGAGAAAATCTCCGATGAGAAATTTAATTCGAAAGAACAAAATCAAATCAAACAGGCAATGAGAATTAACTCGAAATTACGGTTTAGCTTAAGACGATTACACGGACTTGTTATTGAAAATGCAAATTTACAGCACCAAGTAAAAATTCAACATTCTCAAAACAAACGTAAATCGAATTTCGTCTAGATTCACCAATGTCACAATATGTCCGCACTTGAAGCACATCTTTGCCAACATCCTCATTTGTTATCTCATGTATTCGAGTTTTTATTTTAAAAAACAATAGAAAATCGAAATCTGTTTTTAGTATTTAATCGAACTTGAAACTGAGCAAAAGAAATTGAATGATTTTCTCTTTTGGAATCAACATGAACATGTTTTCTGGAAATGGATGGTAAAACTAAACCACTGATTTCTCATGAATTTGTTTATTTTCTTCAAAACAAAACAAAAGGAAAGTGTTCTCGATCAAACAACGCCCGATTACGAGCCAAATGAAATCTTCGAGCCATTAGCTCAAACTGATTATCAACGTTTAGCCGTTGAAAGACAGAAATTCCATACAGCGATCGATACACTCGATAGTGCGCTCGTTCGTCTTCAACAATTATGGATTTCGAATGTAAAACTCAGTTTTTTTTATTTCTCCTCAAAATTGATTTTTGTTTGTTTTCGTTGCAGAATGACCGTGCATCGGTCGAACAAGATCTTTCTCTGATTGATACTCAAGTAACCTCGTTATTCAATCAACTACTCGCCACAGATCCGTCGTCAAATATTGACAAATCTCATTCGAACTCATCGAATTTTCTTCACGAACCTTTTCGACTTGTATATACGAATGTTTCCGATCGAAATCAATTCGAACGTTTAATAAAACCGGTTGATTTCGATCGTGAAACTCAATGTTTAAATAATCTTCAAACGAATATCGATCAACAAATCGATAGACAACGAAATCTTCTCGACACACTTTCGAATCAATTTCAACATGTCATGATTGTCTAAATTTTAGATTAAAATCAACGATGGCAGAGAAACTCAATGAATTCGCTAGTAAATTACCAAAGAATGCGCCGAAAGGTCTCGGCATAGGAATGTCCGTTCTTCTCGGTGCATCAGCAGCCGTCTATGGAATCTATCGATCGATGTACACCGGTAGAAATGAATGAAATCAATGTGTTCTTTTCGAAAACTGCTCCGTGTTCTAGTCGAGGGTGGTCATCGAGCGATTATTTTCAATCGAATCGGTGGAGTTGATCAAAATACCATTCATTCTGAAGGATTACACTTCCGGTATACAAAAAACCAAACAAACATCGAATTCGAAAACTTTTCTGTGTTTTTTTTCAGAGTTCCGTGGTTTCAATATCCGATTGTATATGATATTCGTGCTCGTCCAAGTGTTATCCGTTCGCCAACGGGTAGCAAAGGTTCGTCACTCGCGTTTTTCTCTTGTCGTCAATTCACATATTTTCGTATTTGTTAGATTTACAAATGGTTACCATTGGTTCGTCGAGACATAGATCATTTTTCTTGATAGTTTTCTGTTTTGTTTCTTTTTCTCCTTAGCTCTTCGAGTTTTAGCTCGGCCTGACCAAACCCGTTTACCTAAAATCTATCAATCGCTAGGTACCGATTGGGACGAACGAGTTCTTCCATCGATTTGCAACGAAGTTTTAAAGAGTGTCGTCGCTAAATTCAACGCTTCGCAGTTGATTACTCAGCGACAACAAGTATCGAACTTGATTCGTATTGATTTGATCGAACGAGCTCGAGATTTCGATATTCTACTCGACGATGTTTCGATAACAGAATTGAGTTTCGGTCAACAGTATTCAGCGGCTGTCGAAGCTAAACAAGTCGCACAACAAGAAGCTCAACGAGCCGTTTTCACTGTCGAACAAGCTAAACAAGAACGACAACAGAAAATCGTTCTAGCTGAAGGTGATGCTGAATCAGCTAAACTGGTAAATTCAACAACAATCTTCAATCTTCACGCTCACTTTCGTATTTTAATTAGATCGGTAATGCTATTAGTAAAAATCCCGGTTACTTAAAACTACGTAAAATTCGTGCCGCTCAAAATATCGCCAAAACTGTACGATTTGTCATTTTTCTCTCTCTTTCGATTTTGTTTTTGTTTTTTTTAGCTTTCAACAAGTACCAATCGTGCTTTTCTTGATGCTCAGGCATTGATGATCAACATCGCCGATCCACGATTCGACGATTCAACGCAAGAGCTCGGTCGTAAACGACGTTAATGGTTTTTTTTCTGATTAGATTTATTTTGTTTTTCGCATTAGAGAAAAAAAAGAATCCGAAAAAGAAGAAATTGTCCTGTTTTTCTAGATTATGAAACATCGACCTACTCGTCGGCAAGTTCAAGAAACATCAAATACCATGACGAGTAAATCAACAGGTCAATATAAAGTGAGTAAAAAGGTACGAAATGAGGGTGTTGAGGGTGATTGATCTCTTTGATTCTCGTTGGCAGATCAATCGACCCTATCGGCCAACGCAACAACAAGAAGAAACCATCGAAAAACAACAAAAACGATTTGATAGTAAACGATTTTCATTGAATTGAAAACAAGAAAATCGTTTTTCTCTTTCAGCTGTCAATCAAATGCTTGAGAAAGTATCGAGGTAGGAAATCGAAGAAATCGATAGATTAATCATTGAATCGATTGTTTAGTAAGCCAATTAATCAAAATAACAGTAACAACAATTCCAGTCCAACTGGAAACGATGACGGATCGGAAGGTAGATCGAATCGATTGTCGAAAAATAACAAATAGTTTTGAATTTAGTATCAATTGTCGGATATCTCAAGGCAAAGCCAGTGAAATTTCAAACGTATGTTTTCAAAAAATCATTGTTTCATTTTGAAATCAATCATTTTCTAGACTTGATGAGTTACTTCAAAATTTTCCATCTGTACGAACAGCTCTTTTAAAAAAGTAACCATTCACTTTCGAATCTTTATTTCCAAACGGGTGATTTCTAGACGAGCAAGTACACCATCGTCAAATTCCACTGAAGTATAATCTTTGTTGAAATAAAAGACAAACGAAATCGAATTATTAACTAGACTCTCACGTCACGTTTATCATCTCTTCAACTAACTCCTTCTCCTCCGGTCACTCAATCGACAAAATCCGCTTGGCGAACACGTCGAACCTACAGTAACACCTTCGAATTCCGCAGAAAACCGAACGAAAATCGACTTTGTTTAGGTTTGAACGAGGACGAACTACGTCTCGCTCAAACGATCCTCGTCGGTGATGAAAACGAATCATTCGGTTGCATTGGCGATCAGCCGATAACTCGCAAAGATCTTCGAACACTTCGTGGACTCACTTGGTTGAACGATGAAGTCAGAATTCGCTTTCATTCATCGATAAATTCACTTTGATTTCCTCAGGTCGTTAATTTCTATCTCGCCCTTGTCGCACGCGACAGTGGTACACAAGGCAACATACGTGTATATGCATTCAGTACATTTTTTTATTCGAAATTAACCAAAGACGGACCAACACATACGAGTTGGGACCGATGGATGCGTCGAGGCAATGTGACATTTTTCGATTATGATCTTATTTTAATTCCTATTCATCAAGGAAATCATTGGACATTAACTGTAAAAGAGAATTTTCTATCAAAAAAAACATTTTTTTTCTCTTTCGCTGTTAGACAATCGATTTTCGTTCTCGTTGCATCAGCTATTACGATTCATTGGGTGGCACGGATGAGTTATGTTTAGGTCGTATCTATGCATTCGTCGAACATATGTACGCGACAAAACGACAGATCAATCCATTGCCCGATGGTTGGCGTGCACAATCGATGAACATGATTCCAGAACAAGCGAACGGCAGCGATTGCGGCGTATTTGCTTGCCAATTCGGCAAGTATTTAGCTCGCGAATGGCCATTGGACTTTACTCAATC
>ERZ781399.1367-NODE-1367-length-21956-cov-7.704260_pt1 | contig 21956 bp, 19 predicted proteins | sample MGYA00511014_ERZ781399 | MGnify/ENA primary metagenome ERZ781399 (study PRJEB29847, sample SAMN06458254) | wastewater metagenome | isolation source: Wastewater bioreactor | place: South Africa: Cape Town | study: EMG produced TPA metagenomics assembly of the...
TTCGCCGGCGTGTTCGCCGACAAGAACGTGCGCGAGGCGTTCCTGAAGACGATCCCGCGCAAGCAGATCGTCGACACGCTGATCAAGCCGGTCGTCCCGGATGCCACGCCGCTCGACTCGCAGCTGTTCATCCCGGCGCAGGCCGCCTACAAGGATGCGGTCAAGGCCAACGGCTCGGACGCGTACGCCGACGTCGACATCGAGGGTGCCAAGAAGCTGCTCGCCGGCGCCACCCCGACCGTGCGACTGATGTACAACATCAACAACCCGAACCGCGTCGCGTCGTTCGAGGCCATCCAGGCTTCGGCTGCGAAGGCCGGCTTCAACGTGGTGGATGCCGGTAGCGACAAGTGGAGCGCGAAGCTCGGCTCCGACGAGTACGACGCCGTCATCTTCGGCTGGATCAGCCCCGGTGTCGGCAACGGCACCATCCCGCAGATCTTCGCCTCCTTCGGTGGATCGAACTTCAACAAGTACAAGAACGACACCGTCGACAAGATCGCCAAGGAGATCCCGGTCACCCTTGACACGGACAAGATCGACAAGCTGACGATCGAGGCCGACACGGAGCTCTTCAAGGACGCCTATGGTCTGCCCCTGTTCCAGAGCCCGGGTGTGGACGCCTACGCCGACCGCCTGAGCGGGATCACCTACATGGGCAACCAGACCGGCCCGATCTGGAACTTCTGGGAGTGGCAGGTTTCGGAGTAATCCTCCGAGACTGACGATTCTCGAAGTGCGGGGGCGGTGGACCTTCGGGTCCACCGCCCCTTCCGCTTGCATGACAATCCATCCCGCCGAACCGGGCGGGGTAACGTAGACAGGTCAGCGGGCCCGACCGGCTCCGCTGCCCGCAGCTACGTTGTTTTCTCGATCTTGTGAAAGGGGCACCGTTCCCTTGCTCTCGTATGTCCTTCGGCGCATCGGTGTGTCAGTGCTGATCCTCATCGCGGCGTCGTTCCTCATGTACGTCCTGGTGGCGTGGTCCCGCGACCCGCTCCAGGAGCTCTACGCGTCCAACAGCCCGAACAAGGATCAGCTGATCGCCCAGCGGATCGCCTGGCTCAACCTCAATCAGCCGATCCCCGTGCGCTGGTTCAACTGGGTCGTCGGTGCCGCCCGGTGCGTCGTCCCCGGTCTCGGGTGCAACCTCGGCGTCACCATCCAGAACCAGCCCGTCGACATCCTTCTCGGCCGCGCCATGGGCTCGACGCTGCAGTTGGTCACCGCCTCGACGGTCCTCGCCATCGTCCTCGGCATCCTCGTCGGCATCGTGTCGGCGCTTCGTCAGTACAGCGCGGTCGACTACACGTTCACCTTCGCGAGCTTCTTCTTCTACTCGCTGCCCTCGTTCGTGATGGGTGTCCTGCTGAAGGTCTACGTCGCGCTCGGCTTCAACAACTGGCTGAAGGATCCCGTCTTCAACTGGGCGACGATCATCATCATCTCCCTCCTCTCCGCGGGTCTGTGGCAGGCGCTCATCGGGGGGCCTCGAAAGCGTCGGCTCGCCGTCGCCGGCGTGTCGCTCGTCGTCACCGGCGCCATGTTCTACTTCTTCTCGGTCACCGAGTGGTTCCTCGATCCGAGCCTCGGCCCCGTCGTCGGTCCGCTCCTGATCATCGCCCTGTCGGCCGCGATGGTGCTCATCATCGCCGGGCCCCATGCGCGCTACGCCTGGCGGACGGCCGGCAGCGTCGCGATCGTCATGGTGAGCGGCTACTTCGTCCTCCAGCCGTTGCTCGCAGGCCTCGGCCTGTCCCGCGCCGACGTGACGATCGCGCTCGCGATCGCCGTCGGCCTCGCCGCAGGCTGGTTCTTCGGTGAGCACGACCGGGGCGAGGCGATGCGCATCGGCGCTCTCGCGGGCTTCCTGTCCATGGGCGTCATCGTGCTCGAGCAGTTCCTGCGCAACTGGAACGCGTACCTGACGAACCCCCGGGTCAAGGGACGCCCCATCGCGACGGTCGGATCTTCCACCCCCAACCTGCAGGGCGACTTCTGGATCACGAGCATCGACAGCTTCACGCACCTGCTGCTGCCCACGATCAGCCTCATGCTCATCTCGTTCGCCGGATACACGCGGTATGCGCGCGGCGGCATGCTGGAGACGCTGAACCAGGACTTCATCCGCACGGCGCGGGCGAAGGGTCTTCCCGAGCGCATCGTCGTCGGCCGGCACGCGTTCCGGAACTCCCTGATCCCGATCACGACGATCGTGGCGGCCGACGTGGGTGGTCTCATCGGTGGCGCGATCATCACGGAGCGGATCTTCGCCTTCTCGGGAATGGGAACCCTGTTCTCGCAGGGGCTGAATGCGGGAGATCCGAACCCCGTGATGGCGTACTTCCTCATCGTCGCCATCTTCGCGATCACGTTCAACTTCCTCGCCGATCTCAGTTACTCGGCGCTTGACCCGAGAGTGAGGGCCAAGTGATGTCGGTTCCCATCAACGAGCAGCAGCCTCCCGCGGCGCCGGAGGCCGGCGGTCCCGCCGTTCTCACGAGTGAGGAGAAGGGCGTCAGCCAGGGCCGCCTGGTGCTGCGCCGCTTCCTCGCGCACAAGCCCGCTCTCGTCAGCATCGTGCTGTTCCTCGCCGTCGTGATCTTCGCGATCAGCGCGAGCGGTGCATTCGGCATCCCGGGCTGGTGGTCGAAGGACTACGCGAGCCTCTACCCGATCCACAACGGCGGCAAGCCGACTCTGACGCTGTGGCCCTTCTCGCTCGGTGAGCACCCGTTCGGGCAGAACACCCCCGGCAAGGACTACTTCGCGATGGTGATGCGCGGCATCGTCAACACGTCGTACGTGATGTTCATCATCGGTCTCACGGGCGCGTTCGTGGGCGTCGTCATCGGCGCGATCGCGGGCTACTACCGCGGCTGGGTGGATGCCGTGCTGATGCGCATCACCGACATCGTCATCGTCATCCCCGTCATCGTCATCGGTGCCGTCGTCGGTACGGCCGTCGGTGGCCTCGGACCGCTGACGCTCGCGCTGTTCCTCGGTCTCGTGGTCTGGACGGGTATCGCGCGTCTCGTGCGTGCGGAGTTCCTGTCGCTGCGCGAGCGGGAGTTCGTCGACGCGGCGCGTGTCGCGGGGGCATCCGACCTCCGGATCATCTTCAAGCACATCCTCCCGAACGCGATGGGCGTCGTGATCGTCTCGACGACGCTCCTGATCGCAGCGGCGATCATCCTCGAGACGTCGCTGTCGTTCCTCGGCTTCGGCGTGAAGTCGCCCGAGGTGTCGCTGGGGCTCCTCATCAGCGCGAACGAGTCCGCCTTCCAGACCCGCCCGTGGCTGTTCTGGTGGCCGGCCGTGTTCATCGTGGGCCTGTCCCTCCTCGTCAATTTCATCGGTGACGGCCTGCGCGACGCGTTCGACCCGCGGCAGAAGCGCGTCATCTTCCGGCGCGTCAAGGAACTGCCGGCGGATGCCACGGTCGTCGGGTCCTCCGAGGTGACGGTCGACGTTCCCGAGGAGCCGTTCTCCGAGCGCGACGGCACGGTCTCGGAGGTGAGCGGCGACGAGCCGCGGCCAGAGTCGGAGCCCGGCCGATGACGAGCTCAGCTCGTCGCGACCAGCGCCCACACGGTGAGTGCCGTGAGGGCCAGCAGTCCGCCGATCACGACGGTGTCCCACCGACGACGGACGGTGATGTCGTCGGCGGTTCCGCCCAGCACACCGCCGGACTCGACGAGCGCACGCCAGCGCTCGCGCACGATGAGCGCCGCGTCGCCGGATTCGGTGCCGATGAGATCTCCGACGCGCAGTCGGGAATCGCCGGCGGCCTGCGCCTCGCGGTTTCCGTCGCGTCGGCGCGCGCGCAGCGCCGTGAGGAAGCCCGGGGCGGGCGCCGCCCACGCGGCGAAGGCGTGGCGCGGCGTGCGCAGGGTGAGCGCGTAGCGCGTCTCGACCTGGATCAGCGCGGCCCACGGTACGAGGACGCTGTGCGTCACGTTCCGGAGGGTGACACCCTCCCCGTCGATGCGGACGTACGGACGCCACAGCGCGGCCCAGGCGACGAACGCCAGCAGTGCCGCGCCCGGGTACGCCGGCAGCAGCCGCAGATCACCCGAGGTCGCCGCCGCGACCACCGCCAGGATGCTCAGCACCCCCAGCACGATCGCCATGATGCGGTTGAAGCGCGAGGGCAGCGTGACAGCGGGCATCCGTCTATTGTCCCCTCTCTTCACGTCAGGACCGATCGATGAACAACCCGACAGAACTCCGAGACTCGGCGCAGCCGCTGCTCGAGGTGGACGGCCTGTCCGTCGACTTCGCCGTGGACAACTACTGGGTGCCGGCCGCGAAGGACCTGAACTACTTCGTCGAGGCCGGAAAGTGCCTCGCGATCGTCGGCGAGTCCGGCTCCGGCAAGAGCGCGAGCTCCATGGCGATGCTGGGCCTGCTTCCCAAGACCGCGCGGGTGCGCGGCAGTGTGAAGCTCGCCGGTCGCGAGATCCTGGGCCTCAAGCCCGATGAGCTGCAGCGCGTGCGCGGCAGTGAGGTCGCCGTGATCTTCCAGGAACCGATGACGGCGCTGAACCCGGTCTTCACGGTCGGGTTCCAGATCATCGAGACGCTGCGCACCCACTTCGGTATCACGCCCGCGGAGGCCAAGAAGCGCGCGCTCGAACTTCTCGAGCTCGTCGAGCTGCCCGACCCGGAGAAGGCGTTCAACTCCTACCCGCACCAGCTGTCCGGCGGTCAGCGCCAGCGCGCGATGATCGCACAGTCGGTGTCGTGCGACCCGGCGGTGCTCATCGCCGACGAGCCGACGACGGCGCTCGACGTCACGGTGCAGGCCGAGATCCTCGACCTGATGCGCGACCTGGGGCACCGTCTCGGCTCGGCGATCCTCCTCATCACCCACGACATGGGCGTCGTCGCCGACCTCGCCGACGACATCATCGTGATGCGCAACGGCGAGATCGTCGAGCGCGGTACCGTCGAGGGCGTCTTCTCCGACCCGCAGCACCCGTACACGAAGCAGCTGCTCGCCGCGGTGCCGCGCATCGGCGACACGGGGGAGGACGGCGAGGTCATCGACACGACCGCCGCCCTCGCCGGTGACACCGCCACGATCCGACTCGCCGAGGTCGCCGCGCGCGAGGACGCCGACCGCCGCTCGGGCCTCGGGGCGCCGGTGCTGCAGTTCGAGGACGTTGCGATCGACTACCCGTCCAAGGGACGCGTGCCCGCGTTCCGCGCCGTCGAGCACGCGAACTTCACGATCTACCCGGGTGAGGTCACGGGGCTCGTGGGTGAGTCCGGGTCCGGCAAGTCCACGATCGGCCGTGCGGCGATCGGCCTCCTCCCGATCGCCGAGGGGAAGGCGTCCGTCGTGGGCGTCGACATCTCGCACGCCAACCGTCGCCTTCTGCACACCGTGCACAAGGACGTCGGCATCGTCTTCCAGGATCCGTCGTCGTCCCTGAACCCGCGCCTTCCGGTCGGGCAGTCGATCGGCGAGCCGCTGCTGCTCGCAAAGCAGGCGAAGGGCGCCGCGCTCGAGACCCGCGTCAAGCAGCTGCTGGATGCCGTCGAGCTGCCCCGCTCGTACAGCTCGCGCTACCCGCACGAGCTCTCCGGCGGACAGAAGCAGCGCATCGGCATCGCCCGTGCGCTCGCGCTCGAGCCGAAGCTCCTGATCGCCGACGAGCCGACCTCGGCGCTCGACGTCTCGGTGCAGGCGAAGGTGCTCGAGCTCCTGCAGCGACTGCAGCGCGACCTCGGATTCGCCTGCCTGTTCATCAGCCACGACCTGGCCGTCGTCGACACGCTCGCCGACCGCATCATCGTGATGAGCCACGGCGAGATCGTCGAGCAGGGTGCGACCGGTCAGATCCTCCGTGCCCCGAAGCAGGCGTACACGCAACGCCTCATCGCGGCCGTGCCCGTGCCCGACCCGGCCGAGCAGCGGGCCCGCCGCGAGGCGCGTGCCGCGCTCCTCGCAGAGCACGACCTCTGACCCTCATCAGGGCTTTCGACGGATGCCACCGCATCCGCGGGTAGAATGGGGAGCGCTCCGCTCGGAGCGCTCCCCATTTTCTTCTCCATCCGAGGACTCTTCATGGCGCACGCCCTCCGTCCGGACCTTCGCAACGTCGCAATCGTGGCGCACGTCGACCACGGCAAGACGACGCTCGTCGACGCCATGCTCCGCCAGACCGGCTCGTTCGGCGACCACGCGCACGTCGAAGAGCGCGCGATGGACTCGAACGATCTCGAGCGCGAGAAGGGCATCACGATCCTCGCCAAGAACACGGCGATCACGTACAACGGCGTCCACGCCGACTCCCCGGTGACGATCAACGTCATCGACACCCCCGGTCACGCCGACTTCGGCGGCGAGGTCGAGCGCGGCCTGTCGATGGTCGACGGCGTCGTGCTGCTCGTCGACGCGTCCGAGGGTCCGCTCCCGCAGACCCGCTTCGTGCTGCGCAAGGCGCTCGAGGCCAAGCTCCCCGTCATCCTGCTGGTCAACAAGACCGACCGCCCCGACGCGCGGATCGCCGAGGTCGAGGAAGAGGCGCACGACCTGCTGCTGGGCCTGGCGTCCGACCTCGTCGACGACGTCCCCGATCTCGACGTCGACGCGCTGCTCGACGTGCCCGTCGTGTACGCCTCGGGCCGCGCGGGAGCAGCATCCCTGAACCGTCCCGACAACGGCGCGCTGCCCGACAACGACGACCTCGAGCCGCTGTTCGGTGCGATCCTCGAGCACGTTCCGGCGCCGTCGTACGACGACGAGGCCCCGCTGCAGGCCTGGGTCACCAACCTCGACTCGAGCCCGTTCCTCGGTCGCCTCGCCCTGCTGCGCGTGTTCAACGGCACGCTGAAGAAGGGCCAGACGGTCGCCTGGGTCCGTTCCGACGGCACCACCAGCAACGCCCGGATCACCGAGCTGCTGAAGACCCGCGCGCTCGAGCGCTACCCGGCCGACGACGCCGGCCCCGGTGACATCGTCGCGATCGCCGGTTTCCCCGACATCACGATCGGTGAGACCATCGCCGACCCCGAGGACGTGCGCGCGCTGCCGGCCATCACGGTCGACGACCCCGCGATCTCGATGACGATCGGCACCAACACCTCGCCCCTCATGGGCAAGGTCAAGGGCCACAAGCTGACCGCCCGCATGGTCAAGGACCGCCTGGACCGCGAACTCATCGGCAACGTCTCGCTCAAGGTCGTCGACATCGGACGCCCGGATGCCTGGGAGGTGCAGGGCCGCGGCGAGCTGGCGCTTGCGATCCTCGTCGAGAACATGCGGCGCGAGGGCTTCGAGCTCACCGTCGGCAAGCCCCAGGTCGTCACCAAGCGCGGCGAGGACGGAAAGCTCAAGGAGCCGTACGAGCACCTCACCATCGACGCCCCGGAAGAGCACCTCGGCGCGATCACGCAGCTCATGGCCGCGCGCAAGGGCCGCATGGACAACATGACCAACCACGGCACCGGCTGGGTGCGCATGGAGTTCGTCGTCCCGTCCCGCGGTCTCATCGGCTTCCGCAGCGAATTCCTCACGATCACGCGCGGTACCGGCATCGCCAACGCGATCTCCCACGGCTACGACGACTGGGCCGGCTCCATCACGACCCGTCAGAACGGCTCGATCGTCGCCGACCGCATGGGTGTCGTCACGCCGTTCGCGATGATCGCCCTGCAGGAGCGCATGAGCTTCTTCGTGCAGCCGACCGAAGAGGTGTACGAGGGCATGGTCATCGGCGAGAACTCGCGCGCCGACGACATGGACGTGAACATCACCAAGGAGAAGAAGCTGACGAACATGCGTTCGTCGACCTCGGACTCCTTCGAGTCGATGACGCCTCCGCGCGTCCTCACGCTGGAGGAGTCGCTGGAGTTCGCCCGCGACGACGAATGCGTCGAGGTCACGCCCGAGAAGGTGCGCATCCGCAAGGTCGTGCTGGATGCGACCGAGCGCGGCCGCGCCGCCTCGCGTGCGAAGCGCCAGGACGCCAACGCCTGATGCTCGAGCTGGCCGGCGCCACGTCCGATGAAGTCCGCGACTTCGTGGCGTCCGGCCGGCGCCTCGCCGTCGTCGCGATCGGCGCGCTCGAGGCGCACGGCGCGCACCTGCCGCTGAGCACCGACACGGTCGTCGCCGAGCGGGTGGCGCGTGAGCTGGCGGATCGGCACGACGGGGCGTTGCTGCCCTCCGTGGCGTACGGCGAGACGTGGGCCACCTCCGGGTGGCCGGGCACGATCTCGCTCTCGCCCGAGACGGTGCGACTTCTTGCGATCGACCTCGCCCGCGGAGCCGTGGCATCCGGTCTCGACCGCGTCGTCGTCGTCAACGGCGACTTCGGCAACCGACTGCCGCTCGCCGCCGCCGCGCGCGATCTCGCGGCGGATGGCATCCGGGTCCTGGTCCTCGATCATCCCGGGCTCGCGGAGGCGGCGGACGCCGTGCGCGAGTCCGCGCCCGCCGTGCCGGGGATGAACCACGGCGAGGAGATCGAGACCTCGATGGTGCTCGCCGTCGCTCCCGACCTCGTGCACCCCGACCGGGCGCAGCCGCAGTATCCCGAATTCCCCGTCGACTTCGGCACGCGGCCCGTGCGGCTGCACGAGATCGGCGAGAACGCCGTGTTCGGCGACCCCCGACCGGCGACAGCCGCGAAGGGTGAGACGCTGTTCGCCGCGGTCATCGCCGCGGCGTCCGTCGAGGTGGAGCGGTTCCTCGCGGGCTGAGGCTCAGGGCGCGTAGTCCTGCACGCGCCGTCCGTGCGAGCGGTCGGTGAGGGCGGGGAGCCGCTCGGACAGTTCGTCGACGGCCGCGTCGATGTCGATCGTCAGAAGCTGCCGATCCCGCACGACGATGCGACCGTCCACGATCACGGTCGACACGTCGCCCTGGTGAGCGGACAGCGCGAGGGAGTGCGCGACGTCGTGCACGGGCTGCAGGTGCGGCGCACGGAAGTCGATGAGCACGATGTCTGCGCGGAGCCCCGGGCGCAGGGTGCCCACGCGATCCGCGAGCCCGAAGACCTCGGCGTTCTGCCGGGTCGCGAGATCGAGGAGATGGGCGGACGTCGCCCAGGTGGCATCCTTCGACGTGAACTTCTCGATCATGCCGAGGAGCCGCATGTTCTCGAGGACGTCGAGCGTGATGCTGCCGGCGGCGCCGTCCGTGCCGATGCCCACGTTGATGCCGGCGTCGTGGAGGAGACGCAGCGGCGTGGTCCCTTCCTGCGCGTGCAGCAGATACGTCTTGGTGCAGGACGCGACACCGATGCGGTCGGCGTACGGCTGCAGCAGTGCGACGTCTTCGGGCACGATGCCCGCCCCGTGCGCGATGATCGTGCCGGCTTCGAGGATGCCGGTGTCGTGCAGGATGCCGATGGGCGAGCGCCCACGACGGCTGAGGCTGGAGGCCGTCTGCGTGAGGTTCTCGGCGGCGTGGATGTGGATGCGGACGCCGAGGCGCTCGGCATCCTGTGCCGTCCGACGAAGATCGTCGTCGTCGACCGTGTACGGGGCGTGGGGTCCCAGGGCCGTGGTGATGCGTCCGCCGGCCGCGCCGTTCGCGTCGCGGGCGAAGGCGACGCTGCGCTCACGCCCGGCCGCGCCCTCGGAGGAGAAGAAGGTCGACGCGAGGAGAGCGCGGATGCCGGCGGCCTCGACCTCCTCGGCGATCGTGTCCATGCCGAAGTAGTGGTCGGCGAACGAGGTGACGCCGGACAGCAGCAACTCGCCGATCGCGATGCGCGCTCCGAGGCGGATGTCATGGTCGGTGAGGTTGACCTCCATCGGCCACACGTGCTGGTTGAACCACTCGTCGGTCGGAACGTCGGAGGCCGCGCCGCGGAACATGACCATCGGCGTGTGCGTGTGACTGTTCAACAGGCCCGGGATGGCGACGTGGCCCGTCGCGTCGACGACCTCGGCGCCGGCGATCGCTATCGGGTCGACGTCGTCGTCGGGGAGGATCCACGCGATGACTCCGTCCCTCACCCCGATGCTGTGCCCGGGGAACTCCTGGATGCCGCCGCGGGCGGCGGTGTCGTCGCGAGGGAGGTCGGGGTAGCCGACGGACGGGCGGCGGGTCTCGGTCACGACGCGGGCGTGCCGCACGACGAGGTCGACGGGATCGGTCACGTTCACTCCTCAGGGGTCCGGGTGCTGGCTCCGGGCACGAGCTCGGCGGGAAGGCTGGTGCGGCGGCGGGCGGCGACGCGGGTGCGACGCGCGAGTTCGAGCATCTCCACGGCTTCGGCCCCCATCTCGTGCCACGGGTGACGGAGGGAGGTGAGCGGCATGCCCTGCGCGTCGGGGTAGAGCTGCAGCAGGCTCGCGATCTGCACGTCGTCGGGAACGCGCACGCCCCGCGCGCGGAGCACCGTGAGCACGCCGGTTGCGACGTCGTCGTTCGCGCACACGAGCGCCTCGTCGCGTTCGACACGGTCCCACAGGCCTTCGGCCGACGTCACGCCGGCGAGCAGGTCGCTGCCCCGATAGACCACCGAGGTCACGGCGGGACCGGCAGCAGCGCAGGCTTCGGACACCGACGCGATGCGCCGGGCGTCGGCGGGGGAGTCGGGGTCGAGTCCGATGACGGTGACGGTGCGCGTCCCGGTGCGGGCCAGGTGGTCGGCGAGGACCGCAGCGGATGCCGCTTCGTCGAGGCTCACGGCGCTCGGGGTCTGCGGGTCGAGGAAGCGGCCCACCTGCACGAGGGGGAGTCCGTGCGACATGCGCTGCGCGTGGCCGCTCGCCTCGATCGTCGGCGGGCACACGATCAGGCCGTCGACGCGGCGGTCGAGGAGGTCGGCGACGCGGTCGTCGTGGTCGGCGCCGTCGGGGGCGACGTAGCGCAGCAGCGCGCCGATGCCCTGCGCGTCGAGGTTCTCCGTCACCGATTCGATGAGCGCGGAGAGGAACACCGTGGCGTATCGGGGGAGCACGAGCCCGACGCTCTGCGTCCGGCTCGAGCGCAGCGCGCTCGCGACCGCGTTGTGGCGGTAGCCGAGGCGCGCGGCGGCCGCGCGGATGCGCTTGAGCGTCTCCGGTGACACGGGACGGGAGCCCGACAGGGCGCGGGACGCCGTCGCGGTGGAGACGCCGGCCTCCGCAGCCACGTCGGACAGAGTGGCGCGGTCGTCGCCCGGGTCCAGATCGCTCACACCGTCATGCTACGCAATCGATTGCGTCACGGAAGGCGGGAAACGTGAACGCAACACAGTCGAAATCGCGCGAGAAGACAAGCGTGACTAGGGTGGCTCTCGGTCGCGTTCCCCCGACTCAGTCCGACCATCTTGCAATCGATTACATTTCGACCCCGCACCCCACCCGAAGGAGTCCCCATGCCTCGCCCCCTCCCCCGATCCCTCATGACGATGGGTGGCGTGCTCACCGTCGCCGCCCTCGCCCTCACCGGCTGCGGCGGCAAGACCGCCGACACCGGCTCGGCCAGCGCGTCTTCGAGCGGCCCCACCGTCGCCCTCCTGTACGGCACGACGGGCGACTTCTCGTTCATGGACAGCGCCTACAAGGGCTTCACCGAGGCGGAGGGCGAGTACGACTTCACCCCGCTCGAGCTCTCGAGCCCCAACACCGACGACTACCAGGACCGCGTCGACCTCGCCCTGTCGCAGAACGCGGCCCTCGCGATCGGCATCGGCTTCCAGTGGCAGCAGCCCATGTCGGAGACCGCGCACCCCGACACCGCGTTCGTCCAGGTGGATGCCGACGCCGGTACCGTCATCGACAACGTGACGACCATCTCGTTCGCCGCCGAGCAGTCCTCGTACCTCGTGGGTGTCGCCGCTGCGCTGACGTCGAAGAGCAAGCACGTCGGGTTCGTGGGCGGCGTGGACCAGCCCAGCATCCAGAACTTCTACACCGGCTACGAGGCGGGCGTGCACTCGATCGACCCGTCGATCGTCGTCGACAAGACCTACCTCGCCCCGCTCGGCGACTTCACCGGCTTCTCCGACCCCACCAAGGGCAAGGAGGCGGCCGCGTCGATGTACGCCGGTGGCGCGGACGTCGTGTACACCGCCGCCGGCGGCTCGGGCCAGGGCGTCTACGAGGAGGCCGCCGCCAGCTCCACCTCGGACAAGAAGAACTGGGCTATCGGTGTCGACGCCGACGTGTACCAGACGGTCGCGGACTCCATCAAGCCGTACATCCTGACCTCGGCGATCAAGAACGTCGACGTCGCGGTGAAGACCTCGATCGGCGAGTTCCTCGACGGCACGCTCAAGTCCGGTGAGGTCCGCTACGACCTGTCCAACGACGGCGTCGGCTACTCGACCTCGGGTGGCTTCCTCGACGCGTTCGCCGACCAGATGGCATCCATCAAGCAGGACATCATCGACGGCAAGATCACGGTCCCGACGGCGCTGTGATGACCGACGGGCAGGAGGTGCTGGTGCGCCTGAGCGGAATCGTGAAGCGATTCGGGACGTTCGTCGCGAACGACCGCATCGATCTCACGGTCCGCGCGGGCAGCGTCCACGCGGTGGTGGGTGAGAACGGCGCGGGCAAGTCGACGCTCATGAAGATCCTCTCCGGTGAGGAGAGCCCCGACGAGGGGACGATCGAGATCGACGGCCGCGCGACGGTCTTCCGCTCTCCGCGGGACGCGCAGGCGGCCGGCATCGGCATCGTGCACCAGCACTTCCTGCTCGCTCCCGGGCTCCGCGTCTGGGAGAACATCGTGCTCGCCGGCGAGCCCGGGGGGCCGGTCTTGATCGACTCCGCCCGGGCGCGCCGCGAGGTCACCGAACTCGCCGACCGCACCGGGTTCCCTGTCACCGTCGACGCCGAGGTCGAGACCCTCGGGGTCGGCATGCGTCAGCGCGTCGAGATCCTCAAGGTGCTCTACCGCGATGCGCGCATCATCATCCTCGACGAACCGACCGCGGTGCTCGTCCCGGCCGAGGCCGAGGCGCTCTTCGCCGCCATGCGGGCGTTCACCGCAGCCGGTGCTGCCGTGATCTTCATCTCCCACAAGCTCGACGAGGTGCTGTCCTTCGCCGACGACATCACCGTGATCCGCGCGGGTCGGGTCGTCGGCACCGCGGTCCCCGCCGAGACCACCGCCCCGCAGCTCGCCCGTCTCATGGTCAAGGCCGAGATGCCCGTCGTCGCGCCGCGCGAACAGCCCGCATCCGACCGCGTCGTCCTCGAGACCCGTGGCCTCGGAGTGCGCGGCGACGACCAGGTCGCACCGCTCGCCGACGTCGATCTGCGTGTCCACGCGGGCGAGATCGTCGGCATCGCCGGCGTCGAGGGGAACGGCCAGTCCGAGCTCCTCGCGGCCCTCATCGGACGGGCGGATGCCACGGGCACCGTGCTCCTCGACGGTGACGACGTCACCGCGCTCAGCACGGTGGACCGCCGCGCACGCGGCATGGGGTACATCTCCGAAGACCGTCACCGTGACGGCATCGTGCTTCCGCTGGCGCTCCGCGAGAACGCCGTGCTCGGCTACCAGCAGCTCCCGCCGGTCCGGCGCGGTCCGTGGTTCCGTCGCGGGGAGGCGGCGCGCGCCGCGGCCGAGATCATCGCGGCGTACGACGTCCGCGGCGGCGACCCGTCCACCCGCGCGTCGGCGCTGTCCGGCGGCAACCAGCAGAAGTTCATCGTCGGGCGCGAGCTCCTCCGCGAGCCGCGTCTGCTCCTCGCGGCCCACCCGACCCGCGGCGTCGACATCGGCGCGCAGGCCGCGATCTGGAGCGAACTCGTCGCCGCGCGCGACCGAGGGCTCGCGACCCTGCTCGTCTCCGCCGACCTCGACGAGATCCTGGCGCTGTCGGATCGGGTCCTGGTGCTGCACCGCGGCCGCATCGTCGCCGAGATCGACGCGCGCGGAGCGGACGTCGGCACGATCGGCGAGTACATGACCGGCGCGCGCGGGGGAGAGGCCGCCGCATGATCCGTCGCATCCTCACGACCGTCGCGGGTCCCGTCATCGCGATCGTCCTCGCCCTCGTCGTCACGGCGGTGTTCCTCACCGTCGCGGGCTACTCCGCGTCCTCCGCCTTCGAGGTGATGTGGGACTACGGCACGACCCCCGAGTCCCTGGCATCCACCGTCAACAACGCCATCCCGCTCTATTTCGCGGGCATCGCGGCGGCGTTCTCGCTGCGCATGGGACTGTTCAACATCGGCGTCGACGGGCAGTACCGCATCGCGGCGCTCGTCGGGGCGGTGGTCGCCGCCTCGCTCCCGCTGCCGCTCTGGCTCACGCTGCCCATCACCTTGCTGGCGAGCATGGCGGCCGGGGCGCTCTGGGCGCTCGTGCCGGCGCTGCTGAAGGTGTACCGGGGTGTCAACGAAGTCATCACCTCGATCCTGATGAACGCGATCGCCACCACGGTCGTCGCGGTGCTACTGGCGGACGTCTTCCGCTCCGGCGGCGGGCAGAACACCGGTTCGGCGCCGATCGGACCCGACGGGTCCATGCCCGTGCTGCTGGACCTCGGGGGTCGCGTGCAGATCTCCGGCTTCCTGCCGTTGGCCGTGCTCCTCGGCATCGGGTTCTTCCTGCTCCACGACCGGACGGTCTGGGGCTACACCGTGACCGTGGCGAACCTGTCGCCGGATGCCGCGGAGTCCGCCGGCATCTCGGTCAAGCGCCGCATCGTCACCTCGCTCCTGGCCTCCGGCGCCATCGCCGGACTCGTGGGTCTGCCGCACGTCCTGGGCACCGCGCACCGCCTCGACGGCACGCTCCCCACCGATCTGATGTTCACGGGTCTCGCGGCGGCGCTGCTGGGCCGCTCGCATCCGATCGGTACGGCGATCGGCGCGCTCGTGCTGGCGTTCGTCGAACGCAGCGCGCAGGTCCTCGGCATCGTGAAGCTCCCCACGGAGGTCGGCACGCTCTTCCTCGCCGTCGTCCTGCTCAGCTCGGCGCTCGGCTACTGGGTCGTCGAGAACGGCGAGCGCCGCCTCGCGCTCATCGCCGCGATCCGGCGTGCGCGCGCCGGACGAACGAAGGAGGCGTCGGCGGTATGAGCGCTGTCACCACTGTCCCACCCGCCCCGCGGCCGACCGACGCGCGGCGTGTGCGCGCTCGCGCGGTCGTGTCGTGGATCCTCCTGGGCTTCGGGCTGATCCTCATCGCCTCGTGGGTCTGCGACGCGCCCGGCATCGCCTCGTCCTCGACGTGGGGATCGGCGCTGCGTCTGACGGTCCCCATCGCCGTCGTCGCGATCGGTGCCCTGTACTCCGAGCGGGCCGGCGTCATCAACGTCGGCCTCGAGGGCATGATGATCGGCGGCACGTGGGGTGCCGGCCTGTTCGGATGGTTCGGGGGGCCGTGGCTCGCCCTCGTCGGCGGCATCCTCGGCGGGCTCGTCCTCGGGCTGCTCATGGCGGTGCTCTGTCTCGAGCTGGGTCTCAACCAGCTCGTCGTCGGTGTCGCCATCAACGTGCTCGCGGCGGCCCTGGCCCGCTTCCTCTCCGACATCGTGTTCAGCGGGATCGACGGGGGAAGCGTCGCGCGGTCGCCGCGCATCGACGGCAACGTCCCACGCGTGAGTCTGCCGTTCCTCTCCGGCGGGTTCGGGACCCCTGATCCGCTCCGCGACCTCGAGGCGGGTGGCATCCCGGTCGTGTCCCAGATCGCCGGCATCCTCGGAGGATTGACGCGCGATGTGTCCGTGGCCGCGATCATCGGGCTCGCGCTCATCCCGCTGACCGCCCTCGTGCTGTGGCGGACGCGGTTCGGTCTGCGCATGCGCGCCGCCGGCGAGGAGCCCGCGGCGCTGCAGGCTCTGGGCGGTCACGTGCACCGGACGCGGTACCTCGCGGTCCTCGTCGGCAGCGGCATGGCCGGCTTCGCCGGCGGCTACCTCGTGCTGATCTCGCAGGGCTACGTCGAGAACCAGGTCGCCGGTCGCGGTTTCATCGGTCTCGCCACGCTGATCTTCGGCAACTGGATGCCGGGAGGGGTGTTCGCGGGGTCGGCGCTGTTCGGTTTCAGCGACGCCGTCGGTCTCGGTCGGCCCGAGACGTTCACGGCGATGCTGTTCGTGCTCGGTGCGGTCTTCCTGGTCCTCGCCGCGCTGCGGTTGCGCCGGGGACTCGGTGTGCGCGCCGCGGTGCCGAGCCTCGTCCTGGGCGTGGTGCTCCTGGTCGCCGCCCTGTTCATCCCCCTGCCGAGCGCTCTCGCGTCCGCCGCTCCGTACCTGGTGACCCTCGCGGTGCTCGTGGTCGCGGGCACGCGCATGCGTCCGCCGCGCGCGCTCGGTCAGTTCTTCCCCCGCCGCAACTCCTCGAGGTGACTTCTGTGATCCACCCCCACCTGTCCCGTGTCCACGTCTGGGACGGTGTCTCCCACCTCGGTGTCGGCACCGTGCGGTGGAGCGACGGCACGCCCGCCGGATGCATCGACGCGGTGGACGTGATCGAGCCCGACGGGACCGCGGAGTACACCGTGCTCCCGGGCCTCATCGACACGCACGTGCATCTCATCGGCAACGCGTCCGACACCCCCGCGGACTTCCTGGCCTGGCCGCTCATCACCCGCCCCGAGGAGCAGGTGCTGCACGGCCTCGCGCACGCCCGCCGCGCGCTGTCGGTCGGCGTCACGACCGTGCGCGATCTCGCGGCCGATGACGTCCAGTTCTCGCTCGCGCGGGCGCTCGAATCGGGCATCGTCGAGGGACCGCGGGTGCTCGCGCACGGCCTCGTGAACATGACGGGCGGGCACGGCGACCTCTTCATCCCGCCGGCGGTGGTGGAGCGCAAACCCGTCGCCGACGGTCCCGATGCGTGCCGGGCCCTCGTGCGGCGCTGGGCGCGCTCCGGGGCGGACGGCATCAAGGTGCCGGTGAGCGGTGGCGTGCTGTCGGTCGGCGACAAGGCGTCGTGGCGCAACTACACGGATGCGGAGCTCGCGGCCGTGGTCGACGAGGCGCACGCGCTCGGCCTGCGGGTGGCGGCGCACGCCCACACCGAGGACGGCATCCGTCGGGCCCTCGCGCACGGCGTCGACTCGATCGAGCACGCGACCAAGCTCACCGCCTCGCTCACCGATGACATCGTCGTGGCCGGGACCACGGTGGCTCCCACACTCCTCATCAACGACCGGATCGCCGACGGCACGGCCCCCGCCGCGCCCGCGCAGCGCGAGATCGCTCGGGAGCTCGTCGCCGGTCGCGATGTCGCGTTCCGTTCCGCCGCCGCCGCGGGGGTGGAGTTCGTCCTCGGAACGGATGCCAACGGCTTCCACGTCGACTTCTCCGACCAGTGGGACGAGATGCGGGCGATGGCCCGGGTTCTCGGGTGGGATGCCGAACGGGTGCTGCAGGCTGCGACCTCGCGGGCGGCGAAGGCGATCGGGCGCGACGCCGACCTCGGCCGCGTCGCCGAGGGCTTCGCCGCCGACCTGGTGGTCGTCCGAGGCCGCCCGTGGGAGGACGCCGCGGCGCTCCGCGCCGACGCCGTCGTCGCCGTCGTGCGCCGCGGGCGGGTGGTGGCGGGGTCGCTCCCCGCGTCCTCGACGTCGTGACCCCCGGGTGAGTGTCCAGGACACGCCGTATCGGCGCCCTCGCGAACGGCGTGTCCTGGACACTCGATGCACCGTTGCGGGGCGCTCGCGGGGGCTGCGCGGTCAGTGCGACTCGACGATGCAGACCGCGCTCATACCGGGGGTGAGGGCCTCGAACACGTGCGGGGCGTCGCCGGGGTAGGAGAGGTAGTCGCCGGGCGAGAGATCGTAGGGCGCGTCGACCGGGCCGATACGCCCCCGCCCGGTGACGAGCACCACGTGCTCGACCGTCCCGCGCGGGTGGGGGTCGGACACGCGGGGGCTCCCCGGCTCCGCGCTCAGCACGTAGATGTCGCGACGCGCGTGCGGCGGGCTCGCCGACAGCAGCACCGCGAGGTAGTCGGCGGAACTCGCGGGGACGGCGGCCGTGCCTTCTCCCGCGCGGATGAGCGTGGGGGAGCGGACGCCCTCGTCCACCAGCACCGCGAACGGCACCTCCAACGCCGACGCCAGGGCCCAGAGGGTCTCGACGCTGGGGTTGCCCCCGCCGTTCTCGAGCTGCGACACCGTGGCCTTCGCCACCCCGGCGCGACGCGCCAGCTCGGACACGCTGAGGTCGCGCCGCTCGCGTTCGCGGCGCAGGGTCGTCGCGATGCGGTCGCCGAGGTCGCTCATGCGTTCATTATGCTCGCCGATCGTTCGACTTGACGAACGAGCGCCCATCGTTCGAAGATCTGACCATGCGTTCATTACGTCGAACGATTCAGGAGCCGGCCGTCCGTCAGGGGCTCGCCGTGGCGGTGGCGACCAGCGCCTACGGCATCTCGTTCGGCGCGCTCTCCGTGGCATCCGGTCTCGACGTGTGGCAGACGTGCGTGCTGAGCCTCGTGATGTTCACCGGGGGCTCGCAGTTCGCCTTCGTCGGTGTGATCGCCGCCGGGGGACTCGCGGCCGCCCCGGCGGCGATCGCGTCGGCGGGTCTGTTGGGCGTGCGGAACGCGGCCTACGCGATTCGGATGTCGCCCGTGATCGGGCCGGGCCGCGTGCGCCGTTCCCTCGCGACCCCGTTCACGATCGACGAATCGGTGGCCGTGTCGCTGGCGCAGTCGACGGCCGCGGCGCGCCGCACCGGATTCTGGGTCACGGGGATCGCGATCTGGATCGGCTGGAACGTCACGACGCTCGCCGGTGCGCTCCTCGGCGACGTCCTGGGCGATCCGCGCGCGTGGGGATTGGATGCCGCGGCGGCCGCCGCCTTCCTCGCCCTTCTGTGGCCGCGCCTGCGGGGGCGTCAGCCCCTCGCCGTCGCAGTCGGCGCGGCGGCCGGCGCCGCGCTGCTCACACCGTGGGTGATGCCCGGCATCCCCGTCATCGCCGCGGCGGGTGTCGCCGTCGCGCTGGGGTGGTTCGACCCGCGTCCCCGTGCAACGCCGAACGCCGACGAGAGGGGGATGCCATGACCCTGTGGACCGCGGTGCTCGCGGCATCCGTGCTCTGTCTCGGGCTCAAAGCGGCGGGCTATCTGCTGCCGCAGGGGTGGCTCGACGCCCCGCGCCCCGCCCGTATCGCCGACCTGCTCACGGTCGCGCTGCTCTCGGCGCTCGTCGTCGTGCAGGCTCTGGGAGCCGGGCCCGCGATCGTCGTCGACGCGCGGCTCCCCGCGGTCGGGGTGGCGGCCGTGCTGCTGTGGCGCCGGGCGCCGTTCCTCGTCGTGGTCGCCGCCGCGGCCGTGACCGCAGCGCTGCTGCGCGCGCTCGGCTGGGCCACATGAACCCGCGCCTAGACTGACGTCGTGGGTTCAGGGATCGTTCGCGTCATCGGGTGGATCGTCGCGTTCGTCGTCGGTGCCTTCTACGGGACCGCGGCCACCGTCGGACATGCCTTCCGTCTCGGGTTCGTCCCGGTCGGGCTCATCCTCGGGATCGTGGGATGCGCGGGACTCCTCATCGCCCTGCGCACGCTGACGCAGGACCGGGTCAACGCCATCGCGGGCGGACTCGGGATCATCGCCGCGACGTACCTGTTCTCGCAGGTCGGCCCGGGCGGCTCCGCGATCGTGGCCGCCGCCACACCCGACACCGAATGGATCGCGATCGCCTGGACCTTCGTCGGACCGATCCTGCTCGCCCTGGTGGCCTTCTTCCCCGACCTGTCGAAGATGCGCCCCGAGCCCGCCGACGGATCATAGGACACCGGCGCGCGGCCCGGTCCCCGTCGCCGTCACGCGTAGACTGAGCGGGTGACTTACGTGATCGCCCTCCCGTGTGTCGATGTCAAGGATCGCGCGTGCATCGACGAGTGTCCCGTCGACTGCATCTACGAGGGTGAGCGGTCGCTCTACATCCACCCCGACGAATGCGTCGACTGCGGTGCGTGCGAGCCCGTCTGCCCCGTCGAGGCGATCTACTACGAGGACGACCTCCCCGAAGAGTGGTCGGACTACTACAAGGCCAATGTCGAGTTCTTCGACGACATCGGTTCCCCCGGCGGTGCGGCCAAGGTCGGTGTGATCGCCAAGGATCACCCGGTGATCTCGGCGCTCCCCCCGCAGAGCCACTGACCCGTGGGCGTCGCCGATCTCGCCGACTACCCCTGGGACGCGGTCGCTCCGTACGCGGAGCGCGCCCGCCGTCATCCCGCCGGCATCGTCGACCTCTCGATCGGTTCGCCCGTCGACCCGACTCCGGCCGTCGTGGCCGAGGCGCTCGCGGCGGCGACCGACGCGCACGCCTATCCCCAGACGATGGGGACTCCCGCGCTGCGTGAGGCGATCGTGGACTGGTACGCCCGGCGCCGCGGCGTCCCCGGTCTCACACCCGCGCACGTGCTGCCCACCGTGGGGTCGAAAGAACTCGTCGCCCTGCTGCCGCTGCTCCTCGGGATCGGTCCCGGGGACGCCGTCGTCCACCCCCGGGCGGCCTACCCGACCTACGAGGTCGGCGCCCGTCTCGTGGGCGCGGATGCCGTGGCATCCGACGATCCCGCCGAATGGCCCGAGAACACCCGCCTGGTGTGGATCAATTCGCCGGGGAACCCCGACGGCCGCGTGCTGTCGACGGACGAACTCGCGGATGCCGTGACCCGGGCTCGAGCCCTCGGTGCGGTGCTGGCCTCCGACGAGTGCTACGCCGAGCTCGGCTGGGACGCTCCCTGGGACACGGCGGGCGTCCCGAGCGTGCTGGATCCGGCGGTCGTGGGTGACGACCTCTCCGGTGTGCTCTCGGTCTACTCCCTCAGCAAGCAGTCGAACCTCGCGGGATATCGCGCGGCGTTCCTCGCCGGCGACCCCGAGGTCGTGGCCCGTCTGCTGACCGGTCGCAAGCACCTCGGGCTCATGCCGCCCGCTCCGGTGCAGCGCGCCATGACGGTCGCGCTCGGCGACGACGCGCACGTCGCGGAGCAGCGCGAGCGCTACGCCCGCCGCCGCGCGGTGCTGAAGCCCGCGGTCGAGGCCGCCGGGTTCCGCGTCGACCGCAGCGAGGGCGGTCTGTACCTGTGGGCGACCGAAGGGCGGGATGCGTGGGACAGCGTCGGACGCCTCGCCGATCTCGGCATCCTGGTCGGTCCCGGGCACTTCTACGGCACGCATTTCCCCCAGCACGTCCGCTTCTCGCTGACGGCCACGGACGAGCGCATCGCCGCCGCGGCCGAGCGCCTGGCGCCCTGAGGCGCGAGGACAGGAGGATCCCTCCATCGGGAGGGGGCATCCTTTGGCGATGTCATCTGTACGTCGTCGGCCCCGATAGGCTGTAGGGGCACTTCGAGCGGACCACCCTCCGCCGGGTGCCGTGTCGGGAATCGCACAGTCGGATCCCGGCCGCGGACCACGGTCCGGACGACAAGGGCGACCAGAAATCGCAAGGAGGCGCGGTGAGCGACGCGGGTATCGAGCACGACAAGGCCACCCTCTCGGTGGGGGGCACCACCGCCGAATTCCCGGTCCTCCGGGGCACCGACGGGATCCCGAGCATCGACGTCGCGTCACTGACCCGGCAGACCGGTCACACCACGCTCGACTACGGCTTCGTCAACACCGCTTCGACCAAGTCGAACATCACCTTCATCGACGGTGACCAGGGAATCCTGCGCTACCGCGGGTACCCGATCGAGCAGCTGGCGCAGCACAGCACCTATCTCGAGGTCGCGTGGCTCCTCATCTACGGCGAGCTGCCCTCGGCATCCGAGCTGGCGGAGTTCGACGAGCGCATCCGCCGACACACGCTCCTGCACGAAGACCTGAAGCGCTTCTTCTCGTCGCTTCCTCCGACCGCGCACCCGATGTCGGTGCTCTCGGCCGCGACCGCGGCGCTCTCGACCTACTACGAGTCCGAGTCCGACCCGCACAACCCCGAGCACGTCGAGCTGAACACGGTGCGCATGCTCGCCAAGCTCCCCGTGATCGCGGCGTACGCGCACAAGAAGAGCATCGGCCAGGCGTTCCTGTACCCCGACAACTCGCTGAGCTTCGTCGACAACTTCCTCAAGC
>ERZ781399.1375-NODE-1375-length-21872-cov-3.926525_pt1 | contig 21872 bp, 26 predicted proteins | sample MGYA00511014_ERZ781399 | MGnify/ENA primary metagenome ERZ781399 (study PRJEB29847, sample SAMN06458254) | wastewater metagenome | isolation source: Wastewater bioreactor | place: South Africa: Cape Town | study: EMG produced TPA metagenomics assembly of the...
TCAGAGAAAAAGAAGTTTCAGTGGGCAAAAAGTTACTTATAAAAATTTCAATGGGTAATTGCCCATTTGCCTCCCCCTTGATTGCGCCACTATGGCAGGAACATTTTAAGCTATTTTCATCAATTATCTTGTCGCAGAGATATAATATCAATTGAATTGATTTTCCTTTCATTGACTGATAATAGAAACATTTGTTTGCAATCATAAATAATAAATTAGTTTATTATTTATAATATCTTGTTTTTTTCTCTGAGACAAAGAAAAAAGAAAAATCCAACATGGCTTTCTTATCATTCGATATAAAAAAAACACGAAACACGTGACAAATGAAAAAAAAGATTTCATTCGAATGAGTGATAGTAGCCAGTTTGTTTCGTGTCCCGCGGCAAATCTAAAATGTTCGTGGACAGGCCCACTGAATGAACTCGATATTCATGTTCAATCATGTACTTTAGCAATATTACAACCGCTTTTTGCTCCTATACTTCAACAATATCAAGACAATCAAACTGAGGAATATCTTCGATTGAAAATTGAATACGAAAAACTTCAACAAGAACGTGATATACTCAAACAAAATCAACAAGCATCCGAACAGATCGTTCAGTTATTTCAAAATCAAGCCCAGAAAAACCAACAATTAGAACACGAAATTGAACGATTACAAAGATTTGTTATTCGTCTGTCGACTTTATGCACACGACCTACAAATACACGTGAATCACCAGCATCTAGTTCACAAGCAAATAATCAAAACGAAGATTCAACATCGATTAAACGAACGCTTCATGAACATGATACGCAAATTAAACTTCTAGCAAGAAGAAAAATTGCTGTACCAGGTAGAAATGAGAATCTTCTTTTTACACCAACGAATATTCGTTCATTTTAGTTACTAAACCATATCTGGATAAGAAAATGGAACAATTAATTGATAGTTTAATGACCGATACCGTTACAGAGTTGAATTTAAATAACAGAAACATCGATGATTATCGATTAACTATTATTTGTAAAAAAGGTCTCGCAGAAAAATCATGTACAAAATTATATTTAGATCAAAATCAACTTACAGGCGTAGGTGCAAATACATTATCTTACAGTTTGTACAATAATATGTGTTTAACTGAACTTGATCTATCGAGAAATCCACTCGGTGATCTTGGCGTTTATTCTCTTGCACAAGTTCTATCGATTTGTAATTCAACATTGACTGTACTTCATTTGTCAGCAAATCAAATAACTGATGAAGGAGCTGATTATCTAGTTGAAATGTTAAAAGTCAACAAAACACTTTCGACTTTAAATCTAAGTGAAAACCAATTAACTGATCAAAGTGTACGATTATTTTCGAATGTAATTTGTCAATTTAATCGAACTCTTCGATGGTTATCATTAGCAAAGAATCAATCGATAACTGATCAAAGTTTAACAGATATTCAGAATATGTTAAAGGAGCCATTAGGTTTGGAAACAATTTTCTTGAATGATTGCGGTCTATCGATGTCTGTAAGGACACAATTACAACAAATAAATGGGAAATGTGAAGTAAACATTTAATTTTATTTATTTTGTTTCATAAATAAATTATTTCGAAAAGAACGAACAAAATTCATTCTGTATTTGCAGAACACTCGAATGATTGTTTTTGTTTTTGGAAGGAAAACAAAACTTTTTTTCTTACGTTGTTGGTGTAAATGTGAATGAATCCCTGAATAAGTGATTAACTAGTAATATCGACTGTTACCGCTGTATTTTCTACAGTGGATTGAACATCAACAACTAGAAAAGTCGAAAGATAGACAAAAATTTGAATTAATCAAAAGATTTTACATACTTATAGAGGTTGTTGTTGCACTAGTGATTGTAGCTAAAAGTTTGACAAAGATTTCGGTCTTTGCTAGTTTTCAAAAAAGAACTTACTTGTTGTGACGGTTGTTACGACTGAAATTGAAGAGAAATTGAAAGAAAATTATCAATAAGAAATTCGCTTTCGTACCTTGTATTTTTTTACTAACATAACGATGAGAATAATCACAGTACCAAATAAAAGCAAAGCGAAGATCAATGCTATAATAATGGACGATGTTTTCGGATTATTTTCATTTTCTTGATTAGTCAGAAGATTGTTCACGTTCGATGTCAAACGAGCATTCGAATTCGTCGTACTGAAATCCGACAATCGAGGACTTCGCCTCAATGGCGAATATCGCACTGAATCGTGTGGCCCAATTTCATCAATAACTGTAAATGACGGATAGGGTTGCTGGACTTGTGTTGAATGAGATGATGTCCTCGAAGCACTTCGTTTCGGTACATAGAAAGCTTTGATCGGTCGTTTGTCCCACATAGTGTTTTTCAATTGATTCAAATCACTGACTTATTAAATACGATTCAAATAAGATAAACAAAGCGATTTATTTTTTAGAAAAAAAAAGAAGTGTGTATATAGTTCTTTTTTTCTTTCGCGAATGTTTACTAAATAAATATAAAAAAAAAGAATTTCTTTATCGACAGATGAAAATCAAAATATAAATGTTTGTATGAATACGAAAATATTTATGATGTGACACCAGAAGGTTTTGGCACAGATTTTAAATTGAATCCCCCACCGGTAAATCGCGCTTGGTCACTAAAAGCAAAACAAAAGAATTTATTTTAAAGATAAATTCTGAACAGATTTACGTTGATCGATTCGGTTGAATGAGATCCGCCGGTGGTTGTTGTAAAGTGACTCCATTGATCGTTGTTGTCAATGGTTGCATTTGTGAAAGACGTTGTTTTTCTCTAGCCATCGATTCTTTCTTCTTTTGAAAGAAATATTTCTGTCGAACTTCATTCAATTGTCGATTTAATTTATCGATTTCGTATTTATATTCATCGATTTGACTTTCGTACATATTCAATTCGCTTGCCAATGATTTCAATTGTTTCGTTTTGGCTTTCAATGTTTCTTGATAGATCGACAATTGTTCGGCGACTTCAGGACCTGGCTGTCGAGCTAGAATACGTTTCAATTCGGCGTATAATTTTTCTTTTTCTTGAATTAACAATTCTTTCTGAACGACTTCTTCAGTTTTTTGTATCAAACGTTTTTGTAGCAATTGTATTTTTTGTATTAATTCGAATGTCGATGGGTCACTGCCTTCTAATTTTCTCCATCGATGAACATTCATCGGATTTTCTAATTCTTCTTCTAACGCTCGGCAACGTGTTCGTTCACGTAAGAGTTCACGTTGAACATGAAATACTTCTCGTTTAAGTTCGTCGGTATTCGAAACTTTCTCTTGTAATGTTCCTTTGTCATGTCGTAATTTCTTCAATTGTAATTTCAATATACGTAAATCTTCTAAACGAGCTTTATATTGTAATTCGCCTTTGTTCAAAGTTGATTGTTGAATCTTAAGTTTTTCATAAAGAAGTGCTAATTCATCGTTTCGACGAACGAGTTGAGTACCGAGCACATCACGTTCTGCAATGACCTAATAATGACAACAAAAAAAGACAAAAGATGTTTGTTTTTATTCGAATAAAATAATAAACACAACAGCAATTAGACAAGACACAATTTGTTAGTAAGAATAAGAATAAGAAGAATTATTTGGCAATTACTTGTTGTAATTGTTTCATTTGTTTTTTACGCTCATCATTCGCTTCGGATAGTTGTTTATTCAATCGTTCGAATTCCGATTGTTGATTTGCGTATGCTTCTTCTTTTTTCCTTGCTTCGTTTTTCAATTGTTCAACATTCGCCATCAGCTGTTCTTTATCTTTTTTGACTTTATCGTGTTCGGATTGTGCACGAACAAGTTCTTGTTCTTTGCCTTGAATTTCTTCTTTCAATTGATCGATTTGATGGTTCATAATCTTCAATTTTCGTTTCATTTCGCCGATTTCATCTTGAGATTCGATCAAATTTTTCGAATACAAATTACGATCCGATCGAACGGCTTCGTACAAATTCTGCTGTTGTTTCAAACGAGTTTCTAATTCGGCAATTTTCTTTTTCTGATCGAACAGTTCTAATTCTTTTTTCTTCACTTCTTCCATCAATGCAAGAACTTGATTTGTCAATTGACCAGCTTCAGTTATATAACTGAAAAAAAAACGAGACACAAAAAATATTTTCTCGAATTTGACGAGAAGATCTTTACCGATCACGTTCTTTCTCCATTTTCAAGATAATCTTTCGTTGTTTACTCGCTTCTTCTTTGTAATTTGTTATATCTTGTTCGAGTGTTTTCTTCGCTTGATCGAAACTTTTGACTTGTTCGGTTTGTTTTTGATTATCATTGACTAATTTCAAATAAGTTTTATTCAATTGTTCACGTTCTCGTGTCAATGAATCGATTTGTTTCTTATTATCTTCATGCAAACGTTTGAATCGATCGATTTCTTGTTCGAGACCAGTTATTGTCGAACGTAAACGTTCACGTTGCTGTTCGATATCTCCAACTTGATCTTCGACTTGTCGAAGACGTTTTTCGACATGATCTTTTTTCTTCTGTTCACCGTCACGTTCTTTTCGTAGTTGAATCAATTCGTCTTCTTTATCTTTGAGTTCAGTAACACGTCGTGCACAATCATTGGCAAGTTTTTCATTCGTTGTCACAAGTTCAGCAAATTGTGTACGTGAATTTTCCAATCGAACTTGATGAATTTGATTTTCTTTCGACAAACGAACGTTATCTTCTTTCATTTGACGTAAATGTTGTTGAGCTTTTTTCAATTCTTGTTGTTGACTTTCGTATTGAGCTGTTTGAGTTTTATATTCGGCATTTCGTTGTTCGAGAACTTGTTTACTTGATTTTAATTCCAATTCAATTTGTTCCTTTGAAATAAGCATAGGAATTCGAAAGAGAAAACCGACCTGACTAAAATCTTACTCGTTTTTTTGCTTCTTTCATATTTTCATTTCTTGCTTGAGTGATTTTCTCTTGTAAACTATTGATTTGATCGTTCGAATCTTGAATTTGTCGTTCTAAATTATTGTGTCTCAATGCATTTTCATCGAGATCTCGACGTAATTGTGCGACATCATTCAATAGTTTGTCTCGTTCTTGTGTTAGCTCATCACGAATTTTCATCAGATCATTCGTTTCTTGTTCTTGTCCACTGTTAATTCCTGAACGATAAACAGATTCGTTTTTAAAATTTGAATTCGTTTTTATTGACGTATTTTTATACCTGTGCCTTGTTCGACTAATTTACTTAGATTATTGATTTCAATTCTTAAACTTTGAATTGTCTCTTTCGCACGTTGTTCTTTTTCATGTGCAGCATCGACCATTTTCCAAGCTTTTTCAATTTCTTTTCTCAACGATGTGATCGCGCTCTTATCTTCTTCACTTAATTTCATTGCCGATTGAACTTTAGCCGAATTCGTGACTAATTCACCGTTTAATTCTCGACATTTTTGCATCAAACGTTTTTCACTCTCATGAGATTTCAATAGAGCTCGATGGAGTTTCTCATATTCGGTACGAAATTTATCTAAACTTCGATCACCACCGACTAATTCGTTTAGAACCGCCTAAATCAGACAAAACGGAAAAAGAATAATCAAGAGAGTTTTCCGAAATTGTCTACTTGAAATTCATCTTCCATGACTTTGAGTGCACCGTCGTCGAATGCAATTTTTGGCATTGCTGATTTCTTCGATGTTTCAGCATCGGTTGATGGCATAGCCGAGCCAGGTGCTCCATCGTTATCTGGAGTTTCTCGACCATCCGACATTGTGCTGCGCTTGTTTCTAGAAGGAAAATTCAATAGATGAATCGAAGAAAAAGAGAGAAAAAAGAGAATTGATGTCTGTAAACGAGCATATTAGATTCTATTATAAATATTTGATCAATTAACTCGAAGAAAATTGCTTTTTTTTGTTATTGGTTTCCGATTGTCGACCATTTCAACATGATCGATTGCTTAGTTACTAGCAACGAACTCAATATCGAAGGATTTGGAAATGAAAATTGAAAGAAATTTTTCATTGCATTTTTCGAATTTTAATTAAAAAAAAGATTTTTATTCGAATGAAAAACTTAACTCGATTTTAATTTTAAACAGATGTCATTGGATGAAGTTTAACGAAGTAAAATCTGAATAAACGATCAGTAATTAATAATTAAAAGAGAATTTTTTTTATTAAATTTTCCCAAAGAAAAAAAAAACACACCCGCCTAGTTCAACATTGAACAGACACACACACACATATTCTCTGTCAGTTGCATGTCGGTAAATTTCTTGTCAGTTCTCTTTGTCGTGCGATTTTTCCTTACTATTTCCCAACCATTTGAAGTTGACAATAATGGTTATATTATATTCTGCTTATGCATGGGCCGATTCGGCAATCAAGCCGAGCATTTTCTCGGCGGATTAGCGTTCGCGAAATTACTTAATCGAACACTAATCGTTCCACCTGTATGCATAAAACGATCGATTAGAAATTCTTCTTTTCTTTTTATTTCTATTGAATTGATTGATTTTAGTGGCGAACGTATAAAAACATTCCGTATTCCGAATGGTTTCAAATCGAATCTCTTCGAGAATATCATCGTGTGATCGATGCTCGAGATTTTATGACTTATCTCGCGCCAAAAGTCTGGCCACCAGACTCCCGAATTGGTTTCTGTTGGTTGCCAAGAGATAAATCGAAATCTGACTGTAAAATGAAAGAAGGAAATCCATTTGGACCATTTTGGAATGAATTAAATGTTGATTTTGCCGATACAATTGCTTATAATATCGATTATAATGAGTATTCAGTTCAGCAATGGACTGAATTGTACCCATCGGATCGATATCCTGTCATAGCTTTGAAAGGAGCGCCAGCTTCCTTTCCCATGGAAGCACGATATCGACATTTGCAGAAGTATATGAATTGGTCAGACGCGATTTTACATGAAGTTCACGAGCAACAAAAGAAATTATTTGATAATAAACCTTATATCGGTAATTTCAAGAAAACAAAACAGTTTTCTAATCTAAGCAAAAAACAAATTTTGAATAGGAATTCATCTTCGAAATGATCTTGATTGGGAACGTGCTTGTGCCAATGTCGAATCCTATCAATCTCGTTCTTATATGGCTGCACCTCAATGTCTCGATTTACCTTCATCAAAACTGCAATATGTCACCAAAAAACTTTGTTTTCCTTCCGATGACGAGATTCTTCGTCTCTTAAAAAACATCGTTCTTCGCACACGAATACGCAATATCTATATTGCAACCGATAAACGACCGATGATTCAAGAAATCGAACAACATCTATCGGCACAACGTGTCATTGTCAAACATCTCGATCCAGCACTGCCGATTATCGATGCTGCTATGTTAGCACATGCAGATTTTTTTATTGGCAATTGTGTTTCATCATTTACATCGATTGTTAAACGAGCACGAGATGTACAAGGACTGCCAAGTGCATTCTGGACTTTTAGTAATTGAGAAAACAAAAAAAAACGAATTTATTTTAATTAGCATAAATAATATAATAAAATGTTTGATATGGTGGTAGAATTGAAAACGCTTGTCCTTGGCCGACTGAACCCGAATGACCATTGATTTCATGAGAATGATTTCCATTAAGTCCCAGCGAGATTTGCGTATACGAAAGTCCTATTGTATAAGCTTGAAATTGTCGGTAGCCTTCAGCATGCGCTATGTATTCACCGTAGTTATTCGAAGATTTCGATGGAACTGCATAAGTATTCGTACTACCTCCGTGGTTATGACCAGGATCGTAGATTTTATGGGCGTGTTCGCCATTGTACGAGTTTTCATAGGTACCAGAATCGTGAACATGCGGAGGTATTTGTTCAATACTGAGCTTATGAGTTGTTTGTCCACCAGTCAGACCGAGATCTGTCGCATTAAAAAGACGTATTTGTTCGGTATCAACTCCGAATGGTACTCGACCGCGAAGATCCGGCAACCGAAACATCGTTGAATTAACATCACCACCGTATTTCGTACCGGTAACAGAAAATAAACGTGGATATTCTTCACGAGAAATAATCGAACCATCGCAGATTAACCACGGTGAAGGTGGTGATGACGAACTCGCATATAATCGAATTTCACCTGTAAGAACATTTTGAAATGAATTATAATTTTTATCCGAATTCGTTTGAGATAAATTTAAATTGCTAATTGATGTTAAAACACTAATATTTTCTAAAGATGCAAAAAGTGTGTCATTATCTAATGATGGAAATATATTGAAAACATTTAATGGTAAATTTGATGCGCCCACTCGTCGAATGACAGCTCCATTAGCCTTTTCAGCAAGTAATTGCTTCGCTATGACAGCTACTTGTAATCGATCGACAACATCAAGTAAATGGAACACTTGAAATGATTTTGGAATAAATTTTTTTCCATACCAACTACCTTCGATCGATACTAGAGCAGCAGCTTTTTGTATATCAGATTCGGACACTGCATTTTGATTTGTTGTTTTATATTGTTCATTTGCTTTCTTCTCATTATTATTATTATTCAAAAGATAAATATTAGTTGTAAATAGATGATTTCGTATGATGACATCTAACGGTATATGATTCGGTTGAATGCAATCTTTTCGTTGATTAATCGAATAATAATTTTCTTTATTATTACGTTTTTTCGTTTCGGTTTCATTGAATGTAAAGATTTTACTCATTTCATTTGTAATTCGATCTGGATTGAGGTCAGCTGATTGCCAAACTTGTCCGTAAGCATTTGCTTTAATAGAAACTTGTTTTGCATGAGCAAGTGCCGATTGAAATAATCCACTGAATTGTTCTTCTAAACCGTGAGTTAATATCGATGTATTCACATTTGAATCTTCGATATAGATCATTTTCTTGACATTTATTAGATATTTTGCAATGAAACTATTCGCTTGATCTCGATGAATGTATGTTGCATTGGTATTGCCACCGTCAGCTTTTGTTTTACTAAGAATTGATTGTAAATTCGTAGCTGTGATGGTTAACATATTCGTTCGAACACGATGCATACCAGAGAAATGAAGTGAAATTTCGAGATCGAAATCTCCAGTTAACAGTCCAGCAGCAATGATTAATGTAACTTCTTTGATTAAACAAACAAAACGAAGAGTTAGAATATTCGAATTAGGATTATCGATATGAAATGGAGCAACAGCTGGAATTGGCGTTGAACCAACAGTAACAATATAAGCCGACAGAGAATCAAGCATTAATGGTGCAATAACCCATGATCGAGAGTATTTTTCAGCGATTGTTGGACTGAATTGATTAGCAATTGCTTGACGTGCAGCTGCTTCGACTTCTGCCGTGCCGAGAGCAAGTCGAACGCGAACTTCGAATTTATTTATTGTTACCCAAGGTTGAAAGAACGATGCTTGAATCGGTTGTAGAATAGGTACGTAGAAAAACGTCCATTTTTGTGGTTGATTGATGTTTTCATCGTTCTTCTTCGGACTGTAAATATACACATGTTGACCTTCGAAAAGAAATTGAGTAAAATGATGAACGTTGAAAACAACATTTCCAATCGTTTCTTTGTCCGATGAAAAACCACCGAGAAGATCGAACGTTGAATTTACTAATTGATTGAATATACCTAAACGCTCAAGCGGCGGGTGATGTTTTGAACTATTCGTAATAATCGATTGTTGTCCATTGACACAAAAAACTAAAACTACAATACTCAACGAATAAATAAAAATATGTAACATTTTTTTTTGCCATTGAAAATCAATCTTATTATTTAGTTTATATATGCATCTTATCGGAATTCGTATGTCATGGACAATAGATGTCTATGAGAATCTATTCTTGACATTTGAAATGACAAAATTGAATATGAAAATTCTATCCTTTGAAATAAAAGCTTAGTGTTTTATAAATTCATAAAACATTTTAATATACAAAAAAAGATAAATAAATTAATGAGTTAAAAATATAGCCAATAGAACAACGATCACTATAATACACACGATAATTACAATAATAATACTAGTAAGTAGCCATTGTCGATAGCTATTTGGTTTGTTTTGTTCTTGTTGACTAGACATGTACAATGGTAAGGATGTTTGACGTCCTACCGGATGAGTAGCATTCGGAGGTGAATAAACTTCATCGATGCATGTAAATACCGATCGTGGTGCGATTTGATTATTGCGTGACGGTGAAAGAACAATGGATCGTTGTGATTTTTTTCCTACTGGTGTTGTTGGTGGTGGTACATAGACGACTTTAACTGTCTTATGATGAGAACTCATGATTTATCTGAAATAAATTCACTTCAAAAAAAGAAACAGCTTTTTTCTCTCTCGAAAGATTGATTTTCGATAGATTACTCTTCGTCGCATAGCTTTTTAAGAATAATAAAACTTTCGATTGAATACTTGAAATGTGCAAGATGCTCTATTTACAGCTTCTTTCGATGTTTTCAATTCAACTAATAGCAATACTTTGATAAACATTCGTTATTTTGATTATTTTTTTTCTCGATCGTTTATAATCAGCAGAATTACGATGAACTTTTTTTTTGCTTCCGATGTTTTTTCTTTAATTCATGTTGTAGTTTTATTCAAAATATCTAGTTCTACATATGATACATCTTATCAGTCCGCCTATGAATTAGTATCGTAAATATTTCTGAATGCGATTATTAGACTGATCAGCTACATATAAATTCAGTTGATTATCAAGAAGAATACATGACGGTAGATTGAGACAGCTTGCATTCGAATAAGCGAACCCTGTTATACCAGCAATAGTCTGTCCATTGGATTGGCCCGATAAAAAGAATTGTATACGATGATTTAGCATATCAACGACATAAATATTTCCCATAGGATCAACGATTACATCAGTTGGATGTTGCAATAATGTTGCTGATTGACCAGAACTTCCACTTATACCAACAATTGACGTTGAATTGTACGCACCAATTGTCCATCGGACTACATTATGAGTTCCTGCATTTGTTATAAACAGACTGTTAGATACAACATCAAAGTGAAATCCATAGGGATATGAAAGTTGAGAACTACTTGCACCTGGTCCGTTTCCACCTGCAATAACATCACCCGATCGATTGTTTTTTGCATAGCGCATGATTCGATGATTGAAACTGTCTGCAACGAAGAGTACTTCTGAATCTTCATTTTGCCAAATTTCATATGGAAAATACAAGAGATTATTTGCTATGCCCGCTGTGCCTAAATTAGTCAAATATTCAACATAGTGCGCTCATAGACATTGATACATACCATTTCCAACTAATGTTTCGCCCAATAGAGCTCCATTTGACCAACGTTGGATTCGATTATTCTTTGTATCGGAGATAATTATATTTCCATTCAAATCAACATAAAAACCTGTCGGTTCATTTAGCATATTCGATGTAGAACCTCCCACTGCATTGCTTTGTCCTGCAACTGTCGTTGCATTTTTGGTACCTGACTTGAATTTCTGTACACGATGATTATACCGATCAGTAACATACAAAGAATTAGACAAATCCAATGCGATAGTCCATGGTGTATTCAAGCAATCCGATGCCGCACATGGAAAACCGGAAATTCCAGCAATAGTAACTCCAGTTGAATTCCAACGTAGTGAAAGTGTCTCCTCTACATTGTCAATGAATAGCAAACAAAAAAAACTCAAATATGCTCAATAATCATACTCGTTGCTACTGTTGCAGTTTTTGTTGGCGATGATTTTACTAACCATATCGGTAGTATAATAATTAATACCAAACAATTGATTGCTGCACCCAAAATTAAACCTTGACAAAGACGAGGTATTGCTGACCACCATTGCAATGGTTTTTGTAAACAGCTCGATCTGAAATTAACTACTATGATTGTAACTATGAATGAGAATTGCTCTACTTTTGTTTTTGTTGATTTTTCTCAGTAGATATAACTCTTACTGATGTGTGTGACCAATCACTCCTCTGCATTCTCAATGAATAATTTGAATAAAACATCAGTATGTCATCTTTCTTTTTTTTTCATTTGATTTAATTATTTATTCATTAAACGAAAACCTTGAAAAGTCATTTATTCAATGAGCAAATAAAACAATATAAAAATTCCAATATTATTGCGTCCTTTTTTGTTTGATAAATAAAACGAGTTCACACGTTATTCGTCATCTTTCTCTCTCTTTTTTTTCTTCTTCTTCCTCCTCCTTTTTTTTTCTTTTCTCTCAAAAAGCACTGCTTTCACATATCGACAAATAACATAACGCATTGCAATAAAGAAAAAAAAAAACCAGCACGAGGTGTGCACATGTAAAACATTGAAAATAAAGCTCGTTTTTTTTTCTTGCGTATATATACGTATGTCATGGCTAATGATCAAACATTTCTCAATGATATTTATTCTTTACTTTTGCCAGCTGTTCGATCAGGTGATATCGATCTATTAGATAAATATTTCTCAACAGTTCGAAATCCAAATGATTACTTAAATGAAATACTCGACGAAGAAAATATGCAAAAATGTACATTACTGGCCATTGCTTGTCTCAATCAACATGAAAATATTCTCGAAATGTTTATTAAACGTTATCGACCGAATTTAGAAATTAAAAATAATATTCTCTTTCGTGATGGTGATCGAGTCGAACAAATGTGTTCACAAGTATCAGTTCTTTGGATAGCGGCAGCTGTCAATCATTTTTCTATGGTTAAACTTCTTGTTGAACATGGCGCTAATGTCAATCATACGACACAAACGAATTCAACGCCATTACGCAGCGCTTGTTACAATGGAAATCTCGAAACAATTCGTTATTTAATATCTCAAGGTGCTGATGTACATATAGCAAAGGAAAATAATGATACGAATCTAGCTGTGAGTGTCTATTGTGGACATTTGAATGTTGCAAATTATCTCGTTAATGAATTAGGATGTGATGTTAATCTATGTGATAATGATGGTCGATCGCCACTTTACGATGCTGTCAATGGTGGTTCGTTGGAATTAGTACAGTTTTTAATTGATCATAATGCTCAAAATTTTCGAGCGCCTATAGATCAAATGTCACCGTTGATGTGGGCAGCCGAAAAACGACGAGTTGATATAATGGATACGATCGCTTGTCGTTGTACGATAATCGAACAAATCGAAGCCGAAGAATTACTTGGCAGTGCGTTTATTTGTACGGATCTTGATGAACGAGATTTTGAACGAGCTTTTCTACATTTATGTCGAGCATTTGAACTTCGATTAATACATCATCTACCGAAAATATGTAAATCAACAATAACAAATGATTTATTTCATAATCGACAAGAATGTCGATCGATTGAAGAATTAATTCGAATTCAACATAATTCAACCGAATTATATGTCGAAGCGTTTCTTATTCGAGAACGTTTATTAGGTTTAAAAAATAGTGAATATCGTTATTCCCTTCGTTATTATGGTGCTGTTCTAGCTGATACAAATAATTTTAATCAAGCTATTGAATTTTGGATGTACGAACAACGATTACGACAAGAATATTCGATTGAAATCGATTCCGAACATCTACGTCATTTTGTTTCCATGTTCAGCGAAATGATTCATTTGTCTCTAACGATACCAGTTGATGCGTTGCTGCAAGTTATTAGAACGACAGTTCATGAATTGCAACGGCAAACAACTGATTTCGATTTTAATTTTTCTACTCTACTCTTTCTAATCACAGTTACTAGTCAGGTGTGTGTGCTATTCGGATTTCCCAGTGAATAAAGAATGAAATTTGTATATTTTTAGTTATTTAATAAGTTTAATATTTCAACGGCTGATCGTCGAAATTTCTATCGATATTTCAATTGGATTAATCGGCAAACATTTGTCACACAACTTGATTCATCATCGTTCTTACATTTATGTTTAAATAGTAACACAAAATCAGATGATTCTTTTATCGATCATACATGCCTGTATATATGAAAATCTAATCGTTTTTTTTCTTCGTATTTGTTCTTCTAATCTCGTTTCATTTTTAGATATCCATGTTTGTTTACAGCACGTACATTAATTTATTGTGGTGCCGATGTGAATGCTCGAGATGCCATACGAAATACTCCGTTGCATGTTTTGGTATCAAATGAAAATGGTTACGATGAAGAACTAGTGAAATGTCTTGTTGATAATGGTGCACATCTCGATTGTGTCAATGCTCTACGTGAAGCACCGTTGAATTTAGTTACGAATTTCAATATAAAACAATGGTTAAAATCAAAAATGACACTGAGTTTGAAATGTTTATGTGCACAGATTATTCAGAAAAAGAACATTGCTTTCGAACAAAAATTATCTAAGTCATTGAGAAAGTTTATTGAAGAGCATTAAGTTGATTTAAATTGAAATATTGTTATGGAATATTCAATTTCCGAGAAAAACATAAACTTGTTTTTAATTCAAATAATAAATAATTTCGTCTATGTTTATTTTGTTTAAATGAGAAAAATCCTATTAGATATTTATTGTTTTCTCCGGACATCAGCCGAATCGTATCTCAATTCTAAGATTCGAACAAAAAGTAAATAAATAAAAGTCTAGAAAACTTTATTTGAGATACTCGAGTTTCACTTCATTATTTTTTCCAATCGAGGTCGGTTGCAAATTAATTTCGAAGTTTTGATACACAAGAATTATGCTGTTTATCGTTTTACTGATTGTCAGTAGAACCATTGGTAAGAAGTTCATATACATAAAAGAATTATTCAATTCAGGAGTAATTGTACATCTGATTCTGCCTATGTTTTTTCCTCTAGCTACGTCGGTTAATCAACCCAAATTTTGCCCTTCGGCAACATGGAAAACGGCGGGAACTACAGTCGCAGACAGTAATTTTGTTAGTTCGAACTCATATGGTCTTTTCGTAAACCGAAATAATAGTGTTTATCTGGCTAGCTACCGGCAAAACTCCCTCTACATATGGACAGATGGAAATACGACACCAAAGACTATAAATCTAAATCTTACAGCAAATGGGAATCCGTACAGTGTTTTCGTCAACAATACAGAGGATATATATGTTGGCATAGAAAGTTATGTTTACACATGGGCATCAAGTTCAATCAACAATGTGTCAAAATTATATACGGGAAATACGTGTTATGATATATTTATTAGCAGTAAGAATTCACTGTATTGTTCTTTATCAAGCATCAATCGAGTCATAAAACGGACACTCAATAGCACCGATATGGGATATACGGTAGCTGCAGGAACAGGTTGTGCTGGAGCACTTAACGATACATTCTTTGGTCCTCGCGGAATATTTGTTGATATTAACTTAAATTTACATGTAGCAGATTATGGAAATCATCGAATTCAAGTCTTTCCGCCAGGAAAACTCAACGGAACAACGGTAGTAGGAAGAGAAGCTGCAGGAACTATTGCTCTTCTGTATCCTACAGATGTTATACTGGATGCTGATGGGCATCTATTTATCGTCGATAGTAACAACTATCGTATAATTGGCTCTGATTCAAATGGTTTTCGATGTATACTCGGATGTTCTGGATCGGGCACTTCCGATAATCAATTTCAAAGTCCTCAGACCATGGCTTTTGACAGTTACGGAAACATTTTTGTTATTGATTTAACCAATAATCGTCTTCAAAAGTTTTTTCTATCAGTCAATTCATGTAGTAAGCATCCGATCGTATTATTGTCGAACAAAGAGAAAGCATTTTATCTATTCAGATGCAACCAATATTTCACAATCAACATCAATGGTTCCAACTAACTCCCAAGGTAATCTTATTTTGATACGTATATCTTGCTTATAGAAATATGAAAATAATTCTAGTGTCAAGTCCATCAGTTCTTCCTACACGTGGACAGCAAAGTAATATATATTTTTATATATCATGCATATAATATTTTTTTTCCTTTTGCAGACATTTCATACAATAGACCGAAATTGTCTCCACTTGCTACTTGGAGTTCAAATGCAACAACTATTGCTAATTCAAATTTAGTCGGTTCAAATCCTTATGGTCTGTATGTTGATTCTAATGATACAGAGAATCGAATTATTATTTGGTCACAAGGAGATAGTAACTCGTCAAAGTCAATCACTACCAATACTCTGTATTCAGTAAGCATCTTCGTTACCAGCTTCGGTGAGATTTTTGTTGATAATGGTTATACATACGGTCGAATTGATATTTATTCATTAAATATGACAAACAGTACGTCTACAATGTTTATTCCGACAAGGTGTTTTGGTATTTTTGTCGATATCAACAACACTATCTATTGTTCATTATACAGCCATCATCAAATTGTTGCAAAATTTGTTAACGATACAATTGACACAAAACGAATTGTTGCTGGCACCGGATGTGCCGGAAACGATACATATATGCTTTTTGGTCCTATAGGAATTTTCGTAGATTCTAATTTTAATTTATATGTGGCAGATTATTTTAACAATAGAGTTCAGTTATTTCGATTTGGACAATTAAATGGTACAACAGTAGCAGGTGGTGGAGTATCTACTCCAATTACACTCTATGGTCCAACTAGTGTTGTACTTGACGCAGATGATCATTTATTCATTGTTGATCATCGCAATCATCGTATCGTTGGATCAGAACCAAATGGTTTTCGATGTGTAGTTGGTTGCTCGGGTACAAATGGTACATCAGCTAGTGAACTGAATTATCCTTGGGCAATGGGTTTCGATTCTCGAGGAAATATTTATGTTACTGATAGTAGCAATGGTCGGATTCAAAAATTTGCTTTAGCTGATAACTCAAGCAGTATGTATCTCACCTAATTGTAATATGAAAATGAACGATTGAAATATGTCTTTCTTAGATATTACAGTGACAACAGATACTCCAACTCCAATGATGACATCAGCATTGTCGACGAATCAAAGTAAATTTCGCACTGAAGCGAATGAATAAAGCATTTTTTTGTCATTTGTAGGTTGTTTTGCGCCAGTTATAACACTAATTTCAAGCACATCATCATTGTTAGCACCATTGGAATATCAACGAAATCAGGATTTTTCAATTAGTTCGTATCTTAATTTGAACTGTAATTCATCATTGACTGTCAAATCAAATTGGACAATTGCTAATTGTACTTCAACCTGTTCATATCCCATTCGACTCGATCAGATTGTAATCGCCACACCAAGTGAACTTTATATTCCAAGCAACACACTTAATTATGGTATTTATCAGTTAACATTAACTGTTAGCATGGTTGCTGCACCTCAATTGTCTTCATCCGCTTCAGTTTATGTTAAAATAATACCTTCAGACATTACAGTGAATCTCATTGCTTTCGGAACATCAATGATAACTAGTGGATATAAACAAGATCTACTTCTTGATCCAGGTACACATTCTATTGATCCGGATGTTGAACTATTTAATGCTAGTGTAAGTTTCTTTAAAAGATACATGCTTTGTCTATATTTTAAATGATAGAACTGGAACTATGAATACTATTGTCGTATCTATCCTGGATACAATTTTCCAAATATTAATGGACAAAAGATACCAATCGACAGTGCAACAATTGATCCTCAAAACCCATCTTGTTTCTCAAATCGAACAGCCTGGCATTTTGGTAATTCAGGTACTAGTCAGAAATCATCGGTAACTATTCTGGCTAATTCACTTCACTCGAATGAAATTTATCAATTCATGGTTCAACTGACCAATCGTCAAAATTCAGGTATTCAAGCAACAGGTTATCTTCTTGTTCAAGTTGTTGATAAGCAACCTCAACTGATCATTCTTAGGTTAGAATAATTTGAATCTCAAAATCACTATTTCTTCGAATTTAGTTGTGTCATAGCGACACTCTGTGCTCCAAATATGCAATATCAATTTGTCAATCCAACAACACAAGTTGCTCTATTTTCATTTTGTGCTGGTACTTGTCCACCTATAAACAATATAACATGGATTATTTATTCTGGTGTTAGGAATTCATCATCGAATATTGTCCAATGGTCTCCATTCAATGATATGAATAAACATCAGAATATTTGGTTTTTTGGTAATATTTGAAACGATGAAAAATAATTCATTGCATGGTTTATTTATTTAGGTTCGAATACAAGTAATTTCACTTCGTCGAATGATTTGTTTCTCTCGAATTCATCGATTGAATACTGGCGTTTTCAAGTGACCTATTCATTTACAAGCGAAACAAGCTTCAGTGCAATCAATTTCATCATTAATAAACCACCACAAAATGGTTCCTGTTCGATTTATCCGTTCAATGGTACCACTAGCACCGCATTTACCATTTCATGTTTGAATTGGTTCGATCAAGATGGTATTAAAGATTATTCATTTTACAGTGAGTTTGCTTTTTTTTATTTTCAAACTAAATCATAAGATTATTCAAGGTTGGACAACAAATCCTGCTGAACGTACAATGCTTGCGTTTTCATCTGTTCCAACAATTCAAGTTCGATTACCAGCTGGAAATGATCAAACAACGCTGCTACATATCGTTGCTGTTATTCGAGATCGATTGGATTGTATTGCCGAAAGAAATCTGTCATCAGTTGCTGTTCTATCCGATTCCGAAGGACTAGCAAATTTAGTTGCTACATTTCAAAATAAAAAAAATACGAAAATCAATAATCCAATTCTGCAGACACTTTCAAGTGGAAATCAAAATCTAATTGGTCAAATAATCACCTCGGTTTCATTAGAATTTAATAAAATAAACAACCAAACAATTGAAAGTGCCATTTCAAGTAAAATGATACAAACTTTCACTTATTCTTGAGAGTAATCCGTATGTGTTCTCTTGTGTATTAGGTGGTATACCAGCATCGAATATCGTTGTTTCATCCTTAGACAGTCGTCCTCGTCGAACAAATACAAGTTCGGTTATCAATGCATCGGCTCTGATTGAATACAATAAACAGTTGAATGCCTATGCCAATGTTCGAGAGAATCTGATAGCTTATACGGCTAATCTTTTGATTTCAACATCGAATAGCATCAAACTTCAAGCATCAGCTTTAGTTCAAATCACACAAGCGACTAATCAACTAACACGAACAACGATTACTTTAGCTTCGGAGAAATGCTATCAATTAGCATTGGCACTCTATTCAATGGCAAAGAAAATCCCCTATGAAGACGTAAAAACAGCAGCAACACAAATAGCACAATGTGCAAATAATGCTCTGAATGCTATCAATGGACCATTGCAAGAGAGAAGCACAGTGCTTGATTCGGATTCAACTCGAGCAAATAAATTTCCTGAAGATTACGATACGGATTTAGAATCTGAATGGGCTAACTTCAATAGATTTGCCGATGGATCCATCGAAAAAAGTCGAAATCTCAATCAGCAAAAGCTCGTTGCCAATCAAATCTCTTCTCAAACAGTCAAAACTCTTTCTCTCTTAACTTCTGCATTGAATATTCATCTCAATCTCGGTCAAAGCACACAAATGAATACACCGTCAGTATTCATGTCAGTCGAAACAACAACCACTCAATCACTTGCAAATAAATCCATTGAACAAGGTGGCAATGCTAAAATTCAAATGCCAATAAATTGTGAAACTGATTTAACAAATCATTCATCAATTACAATTCGATCGATGGTTCAACCGTTAGCTGCTTACGGAAATTCGAAATCTCAATCGAACACGAACCTTTCTCGATCGATTTCACTTTCATTATTCGATCATCTTAGCAATGAAATTCCTATTCGAACATCTCGTTCTCAACCAATTGAATTAATCATTCCTCGAGATCCAAATGTCGTCATTCCATCGATGACATTGCAAAATGTAACAACATCTCATCAACAATTATTCAATTTACATTTTGTCAATATCGCAAATTCTCTTCCGAGATCAGTTCATTTCGAAATGCATCCATTGAATACAAATCTCAGTTATTTATTCATTTACAAATTCGATAGTGCACCGATTTTAAACAGTTCAATGAATGACACTGATGGTTGGACAATATTCTATCCTTCGAATCTTACGGATGATGATTTGTACACCTATTTCATTGATAATGAAAAAGCTGCGAATCATCAATCTGTTATCTTCGGTTTACGAGAACTGAATTCATCCGTCATCGATCAGCCATCTAATTTCACGTCAAATTATGAACTTCGAATTTATACATCAGGTTGCTATTATCTCGATTCGAATAACAATTGGCAATCAGACGGTTTAATTGTCGGACCACGTACTAATCACTACGAAACTCAATGTTTTTCTACACATTTAACAACATTTGCAAGTGGTTTCATTGTTCTACCTGCGCCTATCAATTGGAATTATGTCTTTGCCAATGCAGATTTCAATCGAAACAAGACCATTTATATTACTTTAATCATCGTCTGCATTCTTTATGTTCTTTTAGCAATCTTTGCTCGTTATAAAGATAAAAAAGACCTAGAAAAATTAGGCGTTACACCATTACCAGATAATCATCGTTCGGATAAATATTTCTATGAAATTCTCGTTCTTACTGGCCATCGAAAAGATGCAGGAACGAATTCGAAAGTTCATTTTATCCTCGCTGGTGATGACGGTGAAACTCAAGTGAGAACATTAGCCGATCCAAAACGAAAGATTTTACAACGAGGTGGCATCGATGCTTTCATCATGACCATGCCAAAATCCTTGGGACTATTGAATTATATTCATATTTGGCATGATAATACCGGTTCAGGCGCATCGGCATCATGGTTTTTGAAATATATTATTGTGAGAGATTTACAGACAATGGAAAAGTTCTATTTCATCGGTCAAAAATGGTTCGCTGTTGAAAAAGATGATGGTCTAATTGAGAGAGTTCTCCCAGTGGCTGGTGAATGTCAAAAACGTGAATTCTCCTACGTTCTTTCTAAGCAAGCCTATCACAGTATGACAGAAGGTCATCTTTGGTTGTCAGTCTTTTCTCGACCACCATCGAATACATTTACTCGTGTTCAACGATGTACTTGCTGCTTTGTTTTGCTCTTAACAGCCATGTTACTCAACATTCTCTATTACGATCAAGTCAATGAAGTCAAAGCTAATGCTCAGAATAGTCTCGTTTTTGGACCGATTTATCTCAGTCGAGAACAGGTCAGTATTGGCGTGATTGTGGAAGTTCTTTCGTTTTTGCCGAGTATTCTTTTGGTGCAATTCTTTCGTCGAATTCGATCTCGACGTTCGCAAAACCAACTATCACCATTACAACAAGCGATCTATCAGATTCAACAGCAACCAATACCCGTTTCTTCACCAAAAAAGAAAGGCTTGACATTTCCATGGTGGTATTTGTTCATTGCCTACGGACTTTCAATTGTGATTGCAAGTGTTTCAATATTCTTTATCATCGTTCGTGGAATTGAATTTGGCGATGTTAAAACTCAACAATGGTTAACATCGCTTCTCTCGGGATTTTTTTCTTCAATTCTTCTCATTCAACCGTTGAAAGTCAGTCGAAATTCTTTAGAAAATTGAATTCATCGTGCTGTTTTTTTTCAGGTTGTTCTTTTAGCAATTGTATTTGCTTTTCTCTGTCGTAAAACAACGGAAGACTTCATCGATGATGAACCAACTGGACTGAGTAATGACGAAGAATATCTTCATTCGATACGAGTTTGTTTTTCTTTGATTTCGTTGAACGTTTTCAGTAAATTTATCTATCCTATAGAACGAGTCTCCGTTTACTTATCGTTCTCATGCTCGTCCTAATCGATTGAATCGATCTGAATTAGAATGGGCACGTCAACAACGATTAAAAGAAATTCAAATGTGGTCAATTATTCGAGAATTTCTTTTGTATATTCTATTTCTCGTCGTTTTATTCTTTGCTACTTATTCATCTCTGAATCCTAATGCATCGTATCAAGTTCGACATATGAAACAACTCTT
>ERZ781399.1380-NODE-1380-length-21815-cov-4.357950_pt1 | contig 21815 bp, 20 predicted proteins | sample MGYA00511014_ERZ781399 | MGnify/ENA primary metagenome ERZ781399 (study PRJEB29847, sample SAMN06458254) | wastewater metagenome | isolation source: Wastewater bioreactor | place: South Africa: Cape Town | study: EMG produced TPA metagenomics assembly of the...
CGTGAAGCTCGTTGCCGGCCTGCCCGGGCTCACGACCGGCTATGGCGGCACCCACCAGGCCATCGAGGATCTGGCGCTGATGCGGATGATCCCCGGGCTCACCATCATCGACCCGATGGATGCCACCGAAATCGACGCGGCCACGGTGGCAATGTCCGATCATCGCGGCCCCGTCTATATGCGCCTGCTGCGCGGCGCCGTGCCGGTGGTGCTCGAGCCCGGCTACCGGTTCGAGATCGGCAAGGCGCGGCAGCTGCGTGACGGCAAGGATGTCGGCATCATCTCGACCGGCCTGATGAGCGAGCGCGCCGTCGACGCCGCGGCGCTGCTGGAAAAGCGCGGCATCTCGGTCGCCGTGCTGCATGTCCCGACCATCAAGCCGTTCGACGCCGAGACGGTCGCCGCGTTCGCCGCATCGGTGGGACAGCTGGTCACCGCCGAGAATCATGTGGTCGTCGGCGGTCTTGCCAGCCTGGTCGTCGAGACCTTGTTCGATGCCGGGATAGTGAGGAAGGTCACTCGCATCGGGCTGCCCGACCGCTACATCGAATGCGGCGCCGTCCCGACCCTGCAGCAAAATTATGGGCTGACGGTCGAGGCGGTGGTTGAGAGGATTGTCGGGCTGCAATAGCGGCGATCGAGTTTGGGTAGAGCGCCACGCGCCGAGGGGAGGAAGCACATGAAAATCACCGAGATCGAAACCTTCACCGTCGGTGCCGGCTGGAAGAACTGGCTGTTCGTCAAGGTGCACACCGATGCCGGCATCTACGGCATCGGCGAGGGGACGCTGAACGGCTTCATCGCCACCACCGAGGCCGGGGTGCATGAGCTGAAGCACCTCGCCATCGGCCAGGACCCGCGTCGCATCAGCGCCTTGTGGAAGCGCATGCTCGACAGCGTGTCGCTGGATGGCGGCCACATCCATCGCACCGTGATGGCAGCGGTCGAGGTCGCCTGTTGGGACATTCTCGGCAAGAGCCTCGGCGTGCCGATCCACCAGTTGCTCGGCGGCCAGGTGCGCGACAGCGTGCTCGGTTACGCCAATGGCTGGTATCGCACCGAGCGCACCCCGGAGCATTTCCTCGAGGCGGCCAAGGCCGTTCTCGCCAAGGGATTCAAGGCGTTCAAGCTCGACCCGTTCGGCACTGCGCAAGGCTTCATCTCGCGCGACGAGCTCGAGCTGAGCTACGATATCTGCCGCAAGCTGCGCGACGAGCTGCCGGGTGACACCCGCATCCTCATCGACGTGCATGCCCGCTTCACCGAAATCGCTGCGCTGAAAGCGGCCGAGCGCTTCGCCGACCTCGATATCTACTGGTGGGAGGAGCCGACCTCGCGTGACCGGCAGGAGACGGTGCATGAGGTGGCGCACCGTTCGCCCATCCCGGTCGCGACCGGCGAAATGTTCGACACGGTCGGCCAGTTCTACGCGCTCGCCGCCGGCGGCGGCGTCAACATCTTCCAGCCCGAGCCGATGTCGCTCGGTGGCATAGGCCCGTCCATGCAGGTGGCGAACCTGGCGCTGGCACATGGCAGCCACATCGCGCCGCACCAGAGCGGCGGGCCGGTGGCGACGGCGGTCTGCCTGCAGCTGGCAGCGGCGGTGCCGAACTTCCTGATCCAGGAGCATTTCGACGCCTTCAACGACGCCTGGACCTTCGACCTCGTCACCTGGCGGCCGAGCATCGACCCCAGGAACGGCCACCTGTCGCTGCCGGATGCACCGGGCCTCGGCATCGATCTCAACATCGATGCCATCAAGCAGCACCCCTACGATCCCCACGCCTATCTCAATGTGCATACCGAGGGTTGGGAACAGCGGCTGGGGACCGACGCGCAGAACAAGGCGAAGGTGAAGCGGTAGGGAAAGGCCCCCTCACCCGGCCTTCGGCCGACCTCTCCCCCAAGGGAGAGGTGACCGGGGGCGAGATCGTGCCTCTGCACCACCTCTCCCTGGGGGAGAGGTCGCCGCGTAGCGGCGGGTGAGGGGGCCTTTTGGGACCCTAAGCACTCTCCCGATCGACGATCTCGAACCCCAGACTGGTGATCGTTGCCAGCTTCTGCTTGCCGCCGAGACGATCGCGCAGTTGCCGCACGGCACGCCGTGGTAAGCGGCGGGGAGAGCTGTGCGGCGAGGTCCATATCGCCATAGCCGGCAATGCCGATCCGGTCGGGGATGGCCCAGCCGCGGCGGTGGCATTCCTGCACCGCGCCGATCGCTAGCGTGTCGGATGAAAAGAAGATTGCGTCGATGTCGGCGTGTCGCTCGGTCAGCGTCGCCAGCGCCTCGGCGCCGCCGGCCGCGGTGATCGGCACCTCTACTTCCATCGAGGCGTGGTTTTCGATACCCAGTTCGCTGAGCGCCGCATGGTAGCCGGTCCGTCGCTGCTGCAGCCGGTCATTGCCGTGGATCGGCGTCGAGACGAACCCGATGCGCTTATAGCCCTTGGCGACAAGATGCATGGTCATCGCGTAGGCGGTCTCGAAGTTCGACACCCCCACCACCATGTCGATTGGCTGCCGGCCCTTGATCTCGGAGATTTCCACCACCGGCGCGCCGCTCGACACCAGCAGCTGCCGCGCCACCTCGCTCTGCACGAAGCTCTGCAGGATCATCCCCGCCGGCCGCCAGCCGAGCAGGGTGCGGATCGAGGCTTCCTCGGCCTCGGTGGTGAACTCGCCCTGCACCAGCAGCATCGAGTAGCCACCCTGCTGGCACTCGTCCGACATGCCCTGCACCTGTTCGGCGATGCCCGAGTTGATCAGCGGCGGCACCACCGTGCCGATCATCCGGCCATTGCCCTTCATGCTCGAGGCCAGCCGATTGGGCACGAACCCGGCGGCTTCGATGGCTTCGAGCACCTTGGCGCGGGTCGCCGGCGCCACCATGTCGGGGTTTGACAGCACGCGCGACACCGTCATCGGCGCGACGCCGACCCGCTTGGCGATCTCGCGCACTCCCAACCGCTCCAGCGGCTTCTTCTCGCCGCCGTCTTCCGACCTGGCCATGCGCTGCCCCCACAAAACGACGAAATCATAATCGTCACAATCGGTTCGCGCCAGCGTTGGTTCCGGTACCATTTTCTTTGACGTTGCTAGATGGTTCCGGTACCATCGGCGCAAGATATGGGTCTGCCGAAAACTGGTCAGACCACTGCACGAGAGGTCTTGACACTTATAATAGTATAATAGCTTGATGGGGTACGGCGAAGCGCTGACCGGATCACCTCCGCAACAGCGCCGCTGCTCAGGGAGGAAAAGCATGAACAGCGCGGCGCCAGCCACGACCGAGAACCCGACCGCGCCTTCGCTGCGCAACCGGCTGATCAGCTTCATCGCCATCGGCGAGGTGGGGGTGATCGCGGCGCTGCTGCTTCTGGTAGCCTTCTTCTACTTCATGCAGCCGGCGTTCCTGTCAGAACGCAATATCCGCGCCATCCTCAACGTCGTGTCCTTCGTCGGCATCATCGCGATCGGCCAGACCATCCTCTTGGTCGCCGGTGAGTTCGACCTGTCGGTCGGCTCGGTGGCCGGCGTTTCCGCGGTGATCGCCGCGCAATTGATGACCGCGCTGGCCTGGCCGGTGCCGCTCGCCATCCTTGGCGGCATGGGCGTCGGGGCCTTTATCGGGCTCGTCAACGGCATCATCGTCGTCAAGTTCAGGATACCGGCCTTCATCCAGACCTTGGGCATGCTGTTCATCGGGCAGGGGCTGATCCAGCTCGTCACCGGCGGCTACCCGGTCTACCCGTTGCCCAAGGAAGTGTCCGATTTCGGCATGAGCACCTTCGCCTTCGGGCTGGGCTGGAGCTTTGCCTTTTTCATCGTCGCCGCCATCGTCGCCGATTTCGTGCTGCGCCGCACCGTGCTCGGCCGCAACCTCTACGCCACCGGCGGCAATCCCGAAGTGGCGCGCCTCGTCGGCATCCACACCACCATCGGCGCCTTCATCACTGTCGGCGCGCTGTCGGCGGTGGCCGGCATGTTCGTGATGGCGGACCTGCAGTCCGGCACCACCTCGATCGGCTCGGGCTGGGAGCTCATCGTCATCGCCGGCGTCGTGGTGGGCGGCGTCAGTCTCTTCGGCGGCGCCGGCACCATCGCCGGCGGCGTGGTCGGCATCCTGATGCTCAAGGTGGTGCAGTCGGGCCTCGTGGTCATCGGCGTCAACTCCAACTGGCAGCAGATCGCGGTGGGCGTGATCATGGTGCTCGCGGTTGGTCTCGACATCCTGCGCCGCCGCTATTTCACCGTCGGCGCCGGCGCCAAGACTGCCGCGGCCAAGAAGGCCGGCACGCAGGCCGGCAAGATATCCGGCGCCTGAGGGGGCGCTGCACAACCGTTCAACGCCACGCGAAAACCCGCGGGCAAATGGAGGAGAGGAACCATGAACATCTCGAAGCGGACATTGGTGAAAGGCCTGCTCGGCGCCACGGCGCTGCTCGCGAGCCTCGGCACCGCCGGCGCCAGCTACGCCCAGGAGGTTAACCTGCTCTGGGTGCAGGCGATGAAGGATCACCCGGTGCACCGGCTGATGCAGGCGGGCTTCCTCGATAAGTGCAAGGAGCTCGGCTATACCTGCGAGGTGGTGGGCGACCCCTCTGCCACCAACTGGGACATACCGGCCACCCTGCCGCTCGCCGAAGCGGCGCTGTCGCGCACCAAGTTCAACGCGGTCGGCGTCTATGGTCCGGATCCGGCGATCTACTCCTACATAACCAAGCTCGCCAAGGAGGGCCTGCCGGTCGTCACCTGGCACGTGCTGCCGCCCGAGGGCTCGGTCGAGGGCCTGAAGGCCGCTGCCGCTCAGGACATCGCGGCGGCCGGCACCAATGCGGCCATCGCCATCGGCGACAAGCTCGGCGGCAAGGGCACCGTCGCCCTGACCCAGGGCGCTTCGAACGACACCGAGAACGCCATGTCGGACGCCTTCCGCAAGACCATTGCGGAAAAGTACCCCGACATCAAAGTGCTCGAGACCCAGATGGAAGGTTTTGAGCCCTCCGCTGCCGAGGGCAAGGCCATCGCCATTCTCCAGGGCAACCCGGATGTCAACGCTGCCTTCGGCACCACCGGCAACTCGATCCAGACCTGGTCGGGCGCCGCCCGCAAGGCGGGACGCGACGTGGTGATCATCGGCATGGACTATATCCGCCAGAATCTCGATCTGGTGAAGTCCGGCGCCGCTTACGGCATCGTCGCGCAGCCGCTCTACGAGGAAAGCGCCAAGGTCGCTGAACTGCTCGGCGCTTTGGCCAAGGGCGAGACGGTCCAGTACATGAACGTGCTGCCTTCGAAGGTGATCACCGCGGCCGATCTCGACCCCTATTACGCCATGCTCGAAAGCGCCGGCCAGTAAGCCGGCTCTCCCGCCGCGCCGGTCCCCCTGACCCGGGGCCGGCGCGGTCTCCCCCGAGCAGATCAACCAAGGCAGCCCATGGACCCGATCTTTTCCGCCCGCGGCATCGTCAAGGCCTTCGCCGGCGTGCAGGCCCTGCGTGGCGTTGATTTCAATGTGCTGCCGGGCGAGATCCACGCGCTGCTCGGCCAGAACGGCGCCGGCAAGTCGACGCTGGTGAAGATCCTCAACGGCGTCCACCCGGCCGGCTCCTACAGCGGCGAGATCACCCTTGCCGGCGCCGGCGTAAGCTTTGCCTCGCCCGCCGCGGCGCGCGCTGCCGGCGTCGGCTATGTGCCGCAGGAAATCGAGGTGCTGGAGCAGCTCTCGGTCGCCGAGAACGTCTTTGCCGGCCATACCGGGCTGGGCGAGGGCGTGCTGATCTACCGGCACAAGCTCGAGGATCGTACCCGCGCCATCCTCGACGATCTCGGCCTGACGATCGATCCCAAGGCCATCGTCGCCTCGCTCACCTCGGCCCAGCGCCACCTGGTGATGATCGCCCGCGCCCTGGCCCTGAGGCCGCGGGTGCTGATGCTCGACGAGCCGACCGCCTCGCTCTCGGGCACCGAGGTCGAAGCGCTGCTCGAGGTGCTGCGCCGCCTGAAGCGGCAGGGCGTCACCATGATTTACATCACCCACCGGCTGCCCGAGGTACTCGAGGTCTGCGACCGCGCCACCGTGCTGCGCGACGGGCGCGTCGCCGCCGAGCTTGGCCGCGAAGAATTCGAGGAAGAGCGCTTCATCTTCGCCATGTCGGGCCAGCGGCTGCAGAAGCTGTTCCCCACGCACGAGGCGCCGGTCGGCGCCCGCCCGATGCTCGAGGTCGAGCACCTCAATGTCGCCGGCAAGCCGGGCGCCATCTACGGCGCGCGCGACGTCAGCTTCTCGGTGGCCTCGGGTGAGATCGTCGGCCTCGCCGGGCTGCTCGGCTCGGGCCGCAGTGAAATCCTGCACGGCATTTTCGGCCGCGTTGCCGCCGAGGGAACAGTGAAAGTGGACGGCCAGCCGGTGGCCATCCGTTCGCCGCGTGACGCGCGCGACGCCGGCATTGCGCTCCTCACCGAGGATCGCAAGCGCGACGGCCTGCTGTTCAACCTGCCGGTCGGCGCCAACATCACCATCGGCAATCTCGATCCGCTCTCGGCCCGCGGCATGGTGCGCGGCGATCGTGAGCGCAGCGCCATCCTCGAAGCGATGCGCCAGCTCAACGTCAAGGCGTCGTCACCGCAGGCTTCGGTGGCGCATCTGTCGGGCGGCAACCAGCAGAAGCTGCTGTTCGCCCGGGTGCTGATGCGCGCGCCAAAGGTGCTGCTGCTCGACGAGCCGACCAAGGGCGTCGATGCGGCGACGCGGCAGGAGATCTACCGTCTCGTCGTCGAGCTCGCCGACAAGGGCGTGGCGCTGGTCGTCGTCTCGTCCGAGCTCGAAGAAGTGCTCGGCCTCTGCGACCGTTGCCTGACCATCGCCGACGGCCGCATCGTCGATGCGTTCAAGCGCGGCGAGGGCGGCGAAGATCGCGTGCTGCGTGCAGTGGCGGCGGCCCAGGCCGAGACGGTGCGCGCGGCTTCATGAGGTAAAAGGCCCCCTCACCCGGCGCTGCGCGCCGACCTCTCCCCCAAGGGAGAGGTGAGCTGTGGCATGATCGAGCCTCTATCGCACCTCTCCCTTTGGGGGAGAGGTCGGATTGCGCAGCAATCCGGGTGAGGGGGCCCTTTTTTGCCGTCAAATCCGGAACGGCTCGAACCGCAGCGTTCCCTCGGCACTCTCGCCCGGCTCCAGCACGATCACCCCGTCTTCCGGATCACCGAACCCGTCCGGCCGGTTGAATGCCCCCGAGGCATTGGTCTGCGGCTCGACACAGAACACGTTCAGCGCCGGATCGGCGTAGAACATCACGTGCCTGTAGGGCGCATCGCCTCTCATGGTGATCCCCGCCCCGCGGCCTGGAAAGCGCAGCTTAGCTTTGCCGTCCCAGCCGCCATAGTCGCTGCAGCGCCAGTGGATCGGCAGTGGCGCGGCGGTGTTGAAGGACACCTCCGGCGGCAGCGACACCCGTTGCCCGATCATCCCTTCCGGCTCGTTGAGGTGAAAGCTCGTCGCGCCGAACTCAACCGTCGTGTCGGCATCCCGGTCGAACCAGGGGTGATGCCCGAAGCCGAACGGCATCCGCCGTTCGCTCGTGTTGGTGACCCGCGTTGCCAGCTCCAGTGCAGTCTCGGTGAGCGTGAACCGCTGCTCGGCGCGATACGAGTAGGACGAGGGATCCGCCACCTCCAGCGTCAGTACGGCCTGGCCCGGGGCCAGTTGCTCGGCGGTCCATGGCCGGTGCCAGGCGGTGCCGTGCACATGGTAGATCTCCGGCGGATTGTTCGCGGCGAAACCGTAGCGCTGCCCCTCGAAGGTGAAGGCGTTGCCGCCGATCCGGTTGGCGAACGGGATCATCGGGAAGGACGCGACGCCGAGCACATTGCCGGCCTGCCGGTTGGCGTCCGAGAGTGGCCGCATCACGTCGATGCCGTCGATCCGGAAGCCGGCAATGCTGCCGCCGATATGGGGCGCGAGGTCGACCGCCAACGGCCCGGCGCGGAGCTCGAGATGCTCAGAAATTGCGGCCATAGCCGGCACTCCATCCCCCGTCGACCGACAGCAGCTGACCGGTGGTGTAGCTGTTGAGCGGATCGCAGAAGAACAGCGCCGTGTCGGCGACCTCCGCCACCGTGCCCGGCCGCTTCACCGATGCATGCCCGAGCATGGCGGCATCCCCTGCCACCAGTGCCTCGCCGATGGCGCCCACGCCCAGGGCATTCACCAGCACCGCTGGCCCCAACTGCATCGCCATGGTGCGCACCGTCGCCAGCACGCCGGCCATCGCCACCGAGAACTCGGCATGCCGCCGCATCGGCATCCCCGCAGCCGCCGAGACGAGAAACAGGATGCGCCCGCTGCCGCGCGCGAACATCGCCTCGCCGGCCTCCCTGGCCGCCTGCAGGTGCGGCGCCGGCTCGTTGCCGGCGACCGGCAGCAACGGCAGCGACACGATCAGGATATCCGGCACCGGCGCGACCGCGCCAACCGTCGCGCCGTTGCGCCGCAGGGCGTCGAGTATCGCCGCCGTCACCGGGTTCTGCTCGCCGCGCAGCTCGACGAACGTGTTCTGGAGTTCGATCTGCATGTTCGGCCTCACATCATGTAGCCGGCGGTCCAGCCGCCATCGACGGCCAGCACCTGGCCGTTGATGTAGCCGGCGCCGGGCGAGCTGAGGAACAGCACGGCTTCGGCAATCTCCTCAGGCGTGCCGGGGCGTCCGAGCGGCAAATGCCGCATGAACTCGGCGGTGCGGCCGGCGAACTTGCCGTCGGCGCCATAGAACAGCGAGCGCGTCCCCTCGGTCATGATCGAGCCTGGCGCAATGGCGTTGGTGAGGATGCCCTGCGGCCCCAGTTCCAGCGCCATCGAGCGGGTCATGTGAATGATGCCGGCCTTGGCGGCGACGAACGGGCTCTGCAGCCGCATCGCTGCCAGCCCCACCACCGAGGCGATGTTGATGATCCGCCCGCCTTCGCCCTGCTTCACCATCGGCTGCAGCGCCGCATGGCTCATCAGGTAGAGCCCGTCGAGGTCGATGCGGGTGATCCGCTCCCATTCCTCGAGCGGGAAGCTGTCAATGTTCACCCGATGGACGAAGCTGTTGACCCCGGCATTATTGACCAGGATGTCGATCCGGCCATAGCGGGCGAGGGTTTCCGCGACGCCCGCTTCGGCAGAATCGCGGCTCGAAATGTCGATCACCGCCGCCATCGCATCGGGCAGGGTGGCCGCATAGGCCTCCGCCCCCTCGCGATTGATGTCGGCGATCACGACGCTCGCGCCATTGTCGCTCAGCCGTCGCGCAATGGCGCGGCCGATCGCTCCCGCCGCGCCGGTGACCAAGGCCACCCGCCCGTTCAACTCCACCTGCATTGGCACGACTCCTCCAGCCCCGCGCCAATGCTATTATAATATCTTGGTGACAGCAGCAATTGCGCTTTGGGATGAGGCGAGGGCTGAGTTCGTCAGCGGTCGGTGCCACATCGTCCCCTCTCCCTTTGGGGGAGAGGGTCAGGGTGAGGGGGCCTTGCCGCAAACGCTGAGCCTTGCGCAAGGCCCCCTCACCCGACGCTGCGCGTCGACCTCTCCCCCAAGGGAGAGGTGCGCTGACTGCCGACTTGGCCGCCCTCAGTTCGCCCGCAGCAGCGTCAGGCCCAGCGGTTCGCCGTCGGCATTGAACGCTTCGCGCTCCCCGGTGACCGAGTCCCGGTGCCATTCGGCCACCGCACCCGCCTTGAGGTGCAGATGGAAATCCGACCGCATCACGTTGATGAAGCCCATGGCCGGCTTCACCGTCTCGATGGTGCCGCGCCAGAATTGCTGGAAGCCGGGGCGCTTGAAGCCGATGACCACCGGGGATTGCGCCGCCTGTGCATCTTCGAGCGGCAGGCGGCCGGGGTCGGTTTCGCTGGCCTCGACCCGCTCGCCCGGCGGCGTATCCGGCTTGGCGTCGATGGCGGTGCCGACGCCGAGCGCAGCCACCGCCGCATCGAACGGCTCCAGCCCGTCGAACGCGACAATGCCGCAGATATAGCTGCCATCGGCGCGGTTGAGGTCGATGCGCGGATAGGCCTTGTCCTTCATCACGCTGGTGCGGTCGACGATGATCTCGGCGATGCGCGCCAGCTCGATCCGGCTTTCATGCTCGGCGCCGCCGATCACTGCCCAGCCGTCCTCGAAGCTCACGCTCTCGACCGTGCCGATCCGCTCATGCGTGGCGCCGAGGTGGCGCGCCGTCACCATCAGCCGGCCGATGGCGGGCAGGGTCGCGAGCACGTCCTGGGCGCTGGCATCGAGCCGGGCACGGGGGAGGGTCGTTGGCGGGGAGGCAGGCGTATCGAGCATTGCAATGTCCTTAAGCAAGTACGGGTTCGAGAGGCGCAGCAGGAGCCGCCGGAGCGGCGCCCAGTTCCACGGTGGTGAGCGGGCCCAGCCCCTGGGGCTTCCGATGGGCGACGAGGATGAACGCCGTCCGCGGCAGTTCGCGGCGCAGCAGCGCCAGCAGTTCGCTCTCGGCGGCGACGTCGAGTGCGCTGGTCGCTTCGTCGAGGAAGGCGAAGTCCGGCCGATGCAGCAGCAGCCGCGCCAGCGCCAGCCGCTGCAGTTCGCCGCCCGAGAGCCCGCCGGTGCCGGCCTCGCCGGCGCCGAGCGTCACATCCAGCCGGTCGCCGAGGCCCACGGCCTCGAGGGCCGCCTGGCGCGCTTCCGGCAGGAACGCCTCGGCGGTCGACGGATAGGCCACCGCATCCATGATGTCGCCGATCGGCACATAGGCGCGCTGCGGCAGGAACAGCATGCTGCCCTGCGGCGTCTCGATCCGGCCATTGGCATGCGGCCAGAGCCCGGCGATGGCCTTGACCAGGGTGGTCTTGCCCAGCCCCGAGGCGCCCGCCAGCCATATCGCTTCGCCCGCTGCGACGGTGAGGTCTTTCACTCCGAGCAGCGCCCGGCCATCCGGCAGTGTCAGGTCGAGCCCCGAGACGCGCAGCGGGCCGTTGCCCGGCTGGACCACCGGCATCGTCCCGGCATCGCCTTCCGTCGAGCGCAGGAAGCCATCGAGGCGCGACGAGGCGGCGACGAGGTCGGCGAGGTCGCGATACGAGAAGATGAACCACGACAGCGTGGTCACGACGCTCGAGAACGCGCTGCTGACTTCCATCAGGCCGCCGAAATTGACGCTGCCGGCGAGGAACGCGGGCAGCGCCACGAACAGCGGAATGCGCAGCACCGTGTGGTTGTAGGGGTAGGTGAAGCAGCTGAGGATCAGCTCGCGGTTGATCAGCCGCCGCCAGTTGCCCATGATTCCGCCGAAGCGCGTATCGAGCGTCCGGCGCTCGGCCGCTTCGCCGTTCAGCAGCGCGATCTCGTCGACATTGGAGCGCATGCGGGCCAGCGCAAAGCGGAAATCGGCTTCGCGGCGCTGCTGCTCGACATAGAGCGCCTTGAGCGGGCTGCCGAGCACGTGCGTAAGCAGCGAACAGAGCGCCACATAGACGAAGGCAGCCACCAGCATGTAGCGCGGAATCTGGAAGTCGAGCCCGATGAAGTTGAGCGACAGCGGGAACGACGACAGCTGCCAGAGCAGCGCCACATAGGAGAAGATCGCCACGATATTGGTGATGAGGTCGAGCGCCTCGCTCAGCACCCCGCCGACGAACAGCCGGCAATCGTCGGCGATGCGCTGGTCTGGGTTGTCGACCCCGCCGCCATTGGCCATCCGCCAATAGGCCTTGCCGCTCAGCCACCGATCGCGCACCGCCTCGGTCAGCGACTTTCGCCAGCGGATCAGCACCAGCTTGTTGAGATATTGCGAGCTCAGTTCGCGGATCGAATTGAGCAGCACGATGATGCCGAAAATGCCGATCTGGGTCAGCGCCGCCTCGGCATCCACGGCCTCGAGCGCCGAGTAGAAATCCTTGGTCCAGGAGATGATCCTGAGCGTCGCGTAGACGCCCATCAGCTTGAGCGCGACGACGGCGACGAACAGCACGAGCCCGAGTTTGCCGCCCCGTCCGCTGATGCAAAGCCCAAGAAGGCGCCAGAACTGGCCGAGCACGCGGGTCATGACGAGGATCTCCGGATAGCAAAAAGCGGGAGAGCCATGGACAGCCCTCCCGCGGAGTAGGTGTGGATCAGAACTTCACTGAGGCGCCGACCTTGAAGGTGCGGCCCGGCCCGGTCTGCAGCTCCGGCGGAGCATTGCCGGCATTGGTGCCGCCCGGGACGCCCGGCATGTTGTAGCCGTTGAGCGTGTTGGGGAAGTACCGGGTGTCGAAGATGTTCTGGATGCCGGCAGTGATCTCGATGTCTTCGGTCGGCTTCCACTTGGTGAAGGCGTCGAAGATCGCATAGCCGTCCGGCTTGAAGGCGTCGGGGTTGTTCCGGTGCTCGGGGCCGGCGGCGAAGGTACCGAACACTTCGAACTCGAGGTCGTTTTCGGGCAGCTCGTAGCGCAGGCCCAGCACCGCGGTCAGCGGCGTTGCCGGCTCGTACCAGCCCTCGGCCGCGGTCGGCGACGCCTGCTGGCGGCCATACTGGTAGGTGACGGCGGTATTGAAGAACAGGTTCTCGTAGATCTCGAACTCGCTGGCGAGCTCGATGCCCGACAGCTTCACCTTCGACAGGTTGATCGACGTATAGGTGTCCGGCGCCACTTCCTGCAGGCGCTGGATGAAGTCGGTATAGTCGGAGTGGAACGCCGTGGCGCTGATCCAGCCCTTCTCGAACTCGCCGCGGACGCCCACCTCGTAGCTCTTCACCGTCTCGGGGCGCAGGTTCGGGTTCGGGATCACTTCGCCGCCCGAGAACGGATCGAGGCTGGAGACGAACAGCTGCTGGCTGGTCGGCATCTTGTAGCCTTCGTTGTAGGCGACGTAGGCCGAGATCGCGTCGGTGAACTGGTACTTGGCCGACAAGCTCTTGATCAGTGTCTGCGAGTCGATCTTTTCCGGCTTGAAGCCGGGCAGGTAGGAGGGCGCCTTGCCCTTGGTCGGATCGATCGAATAGGTGGCGTAGCGCAGGCCCGGGGTGATCGTCAGCTTCTCGTCGAAGAGCTTGATCTCGTCCTGGACATAGAGGTCGGCGCGCACCGTCTCGACATCGGGGAAGCTGAAGCCGTTATACTCGGTGTGGCCCGAAACGCCGGTGCGCGAGTTGTAGGTGTCGGTGTAATCGTCATAGAGCGTGTTGGCGATGTCGCCATCGAAGCCGTAGGTCAGCGTGTGGCTGCTGGCCCCCAGCTCGAAGCTCGAGATCGCCTGGATTTCCGCCTCGAGGAACGCCTCGCGATAGTCACGCACCGCGTGGTTGGTGGTGTAGTAGGAGACCGGCAGGGCATAGCTCTGCTTCTTGAAGCTGTCCGTGCCCCGGCGCTGCGGCGAATAGCTGAGGTCCCATTTCAGGCTGTCGATGAAGCCGTTATTGATCTGCCATTCGTGTTCGATGGCGAGGCGCGGGCGCTCGACGATCACCGAGCGGGTCCATTCATCGACATTGTACTGGCTGGTGGTGGTCGGCGTGCCGCTCACCGCGTTGGCCGAGGTGTCGACCTGGTACACATCGGTCTTGCGGTTGTTCCATTCCGCCGTAACCTCGATGCGATGGTCGGCATTGGGCGTCCATACTGCCTTGGCCATGGCGTTGTAGGCCTCTGCATCGGTCGGGAAGAACTTGTCGCAAGACCAGTTGGGCGCCCGGGTACAGCCCCAGATGCCGCCATCGGCGCGGGCATTGGAGAGCCTCGCCTCATGCGAGGACACGTGGCCGAGTGAGCCGAGCACCTTGAGGCCGTTGCCGAAATCGTAGGCCGCGTTGATCTGCTGGCGGAAGCTGCGATCATAGCTGTCGAACGCCGTCTTGATCTCGACGGCCCACGGCTTCTCGCTGTCATCGAGCAGGTCTTCCGGGTCGAGCGTCTGGAACGAGACGACGCCGCCGAGCGCGTCGGCGCCCCACAGCACGCCGGCCGGACCCTTGACGATCTCGACCTGCTTCATGTTCCAGGGGTCGATCACGTCGCGGCCGCCATCGATGATGCTCTCGATGGTGCGCGAACCATCGACCTGCATCTGCACGCGATTGCCGCTGACGCCGCGAATGGTGAAGCCGCCCAGCTGTGCCCAGGGCTGCGTGGCCGAAGAGGAGCGGTCTACCTGCACCCCGGGTTCGAGCCGGACCAGGTACTGGATATCGCGGATCATCCGCTTCTCCAGCGTTTCGCCGTCGATGACGGTCACCGTCGCCGGCACATCCAGCACGCTCTTGGCTTTGCGCTGCGCGATGAAGGTGATGCGCTTGAGGATGGTGGTTTGAGCCTCGGTCAGCTCCTGCGCCGCAACCGGCTGCGGAATGGCGCATAGCAGCGCCGCGACGCTGATGCCGACCAGATACCAAGGTGAGATGAATGCGCGTGCGGAAACGCTCGCGCCATGCGGCCGATAAGACATGCCTGCCCCCGAAAGAAACCGAAGATGTTGGCTGGCTGTCGGCGTGCCGCACGCCGCGTGGCTTGCTGTTCATGGCCCTCGAGGGCCATCCGTTCACGCTCTATTAAAGGTGAGTATCTGAGTCAAGATTAAATGCTGCCCCGGTTGCTACTGGGCCAGCTCGGCAGTGCGGTTATAGGCGGCGGTGAAGCCGGCGAGCGACAGGGTCACCGTCACCGGCTGACCATCGTCCACTTTCACCCCGGTGACCTCGAGGGTCGTGCCGACCTTCATGGCGCTGAGCGCCACCTCGTCGAAATCCAGCGGCACCAGGCAGCCGGTCGAAACGCAGGTGAGGAACGGCCGGGCCTGACCCAATTGCTGGCCGTCGATGCCCAGTTGCACGCCCGCATCGAGCCGGAGCCCGAACGCCGTCATCAGCATGCCCTCGGCCGTGTTGCCGGCCGGCGCCGCCAGTTCCACGGCCACCAGCGCGGTACCAGTCTGCGGGTTGCCCGCCGTCTGCGAGAACGCACAGTCCTTGCCGGCCTCGACCAGCGTGCAGTTCACCGTCCAGCTGCCATGCGCCTCGTTCAGCGCCGAGGCGCCGCCCGGCAGCGTTGCCTGCGCCAGGACCGGGGATGCCGTCAGCAGCAACGCCGCCGCGAGAACCCGCCTCACGAAGCCACCCTCGCATCCTTCAGCGGACGATTGAGCGCCCGACGCGCTTCGCCGGCCATCTTCACCAGCGTCATGTGCATGTCCTTGGACGAGCTCAGCTCGGTCTCGAACCAGATGCGGCGGATGTCGTCGCCATCGGCAAGGTCCATGCCCTCGGCGTCGACGCCGATCAGCCGCCATTTGCCGGCGGGAGCCTTGGCGAAGTGCTCGGCATAGAGCCCGACCGCCTCACCATGGTCGTCGTTCATGTGCTCGACGGCGCTCGGTTCGGTCTCTGCCAGTTCGGGGTTCGCGGGGTTGGCGTTGAGCAGGTGCTCACGCGTCAGCGCATAGGCGCGCCCGAAGCCGCCATTATACGACGCGCTTTTCGGCTCCAGCCGGAAATAGCGGAAGTCGCCCAGGCCCGAATAGAGTTTGGCCTTCTGCTGGTGGATCAGGTAGCGCGTATCGAGCCGCTGATGCTCCTCGCTGTCCCGCTCCACCTCCCGCGCTTCAGCGGCGATGGTGACGCGCGCATGCGCCAGCGGGTCGCCCTTCCCCGGGGTGCCGATCAGCAACGAGCAGCGCGGGTCGTTGAGCAGCGCTCCGGTATGGGCGGCGAGTTTCGAGATTAGGATGATCGGCGCGCCGTCGAAATCGGTGGAGACGCCGACCCGGGTGGCGATCGGCCAGCCGGTGCCCGGCTCGATCGTCGCCAGCGACCCTGACCGGGCCGAGCGGATCAGCGTCTTGGCTTCCCGCACCGCATCCGCGGTGGTCTCGAGGAGCACGTCCTTCTTCTTTTCTTCCTGCATCGCAATGACTCCGAATGTGAGGTGACTAGAATCCGAGCGGGACGTCGAACTGCCAGGACGAACGGCCGGCGGCCTCGGGAATGGGGGGGAACGGCGCTGCACGCTGCACGGCGGCGAGCGACGCCTGGTCGATCGCCTCGTTGCCGGAGCTGCGCAGCAGCGCAACCTTGACCAGGTTACCCTCGGCGCCGACCACGAACCTTACCGTGGCCTCGCCTTTGGTGTCGCGGGTTTTTGGGGCCCGCGCCGCCCGCACGACCTTGGCTTGCACCAGTCCCGGATATTTGCTCGCCGCAGCGCTGCCGCCGTCGTTCTTCTTGCCGGCGCCGCCGCCGGATTTCTTGGCAGCGCTGTCGGCTTCGGCATTGCCGCCATTGCCCAGGTTTACCTGCCTGGAGGGCGCCTTCTTTTCCGGCTTTTTCTCAGCGGGCTTTTCAGCTTGCTTCGGCTTTGCCGCCGGCTGTTCCTTCGGCGGCTCCTTGGCCGGCTCGACCTTCTCGGCCACCGGCTTGCGCACGATGCGTGGCTTGGGGATCGGCGCCACCTGCAGCTCTTCTTCCACCACCGGCGCAAGGCTGGCGGTCTCCAGCGGCTTCACCACCTCGACCGGCTTCATCAGCGCCGGCGGAATCTGCTGCATCGCCGGCTCCGGCGTCAGTTGCCCGATCGTCGCCGTACGTACGGCTTCGAGCGGGTCGGACTGCGATGGCGCGACGCTGTCGGCGACCAGCGTAGCCGTCTGATCGACCATCTGTGGTATTGCCGCCTCGACCGGCGCGATCGGATCCGCCGCCGCGGTCAGCACCTCGGCTGAGGCGATCTCTTCGCTCTCGGTCGGCGTAATCTCCGCGACCTCCACCGGAGCCACCATGGCTTCTACCGCTGTGGCGGGCTCGGCTTCGGCGACCTCGAGTATTTCGACCTCTGCGGTTTCCGGCACCTCTTCCGCTTCGACCTCGGCGCCCGCCGACACCAGCGTCTCGGTCGCCTCGCTGATCTCCTCGGTCGGGTTGCTCGTTGCCGTGTCGACCGAGATGATCTCGACGGCGACCGATTCCGCCGCGGTCTCGTCGACCACGGGTTCGAGGTTCAGGAACATGAATGCTCCGGCGATCAGCCCGATATGGATGCCGGCGGAGGCGAGGGCGGCCCGCTTCATCTCACGGCTCGCGCTGCTGCGTGATCAGCCCGATGCGGGCATAGCCGGCGCGGCTGAGGTCACCCATCACCTGCATGATCAGCCCGTAATCGGCCGCGGCGTCGCCCCGGATATAGAGCCGCTGCTGCGTACCGGCCTCGCCCGCCGCTGCCGCCACCGAGGTCAGCAGCGTGTCGAGCGTGATCTGGTCTTCGCCGAGATAGACCTGGCCCTCAGGCGTCACCGAGATGGTGAGGGGCTTGGTTCCCTCGACCTTCATCTCGGGCGCGTTGGTCTGCGGCAGGTCGATCGGCACCCCGGAGGTGAGCAGCGGCGCCGTCACCATGAACACGATCAGCAGCACCAGCATCACGTCGACCAGCGGCGTCACGTTGATATCGCCGATCGGCCCGCCCCGTCGGCCACGCCGTCCGCGGGCGCTCTGCAGCGACATGCTCATCAGGCGTTGCCTCGCGCGTCCAGCTGGCGTGACAGCAGCACCGACACCCGGTCGGCGAATGCCTCGAGCCGGCCGATCAGTCGCCCGGCATCACCCGAAAGCTTGTTGTAGGCGATCACCGCCGGAATGGCGGCGAGCAGCCCCAGCGCCGTGGCGAACAGCGCCTCGGCGATGCCTGGCGCCACCACGGCCAGGCTGGTGGATTTGGCCGCGGCGATCGAGGTGAAGGCATTCATGATGCCCCACACCGTGCCGAACAGCCCGACGAATGGCGCAGCGCTTCCGACCGTCGCCAGCAGCGACAGGCTGCGGTCGAGCTTTTCGCTCTCGGCGGCCACGGTGGTGTCGAGCACGATGCGGAGCCGGGCCTGCAGGCCGCCCGAGCTGGCGGCGTTTTCGGCGTGGCTGCCGTTCCACTCTTCCATCGCCGCGGCGAACAGCGCGCCCAACCCGGTCCGCGGCCCATCCTTGAGGCGGGCATAGATCTGCGTCAGCGGTTCGCCCGAGGCGAAGATCTTGTCGAATGCCTTCATCTCGCGCTTCGCCCTGGCATAGGCGGCGGCCTTGGCGAAGATCACCGCCCAGCAGGCGATCGAGGCGAACAGCAGCCCCAGCATCACCGACTTCACCACCCAGTCCGCCTGCATGAACAGCGCGAACATCGACATGTCATGTGCCGCCGCGACCGGCTCCACCGCTTCGATCACCGTTTCCATCAGACGCCGAACTCCACGCCCGGGAGCCGGGACACGGTGCTGAGGCCGGCGAGGCAGATCCTGGGGTCGAGCCCGGTGCCCTCGCAGGCCACCACGTCATTGATCAGCACCCGGCTTACCTTGTCGCAGCCGAGTTCGCCGATATCGAACTGCAGCACCCGGGTCTTGCCTTCCGGCATGGCCTTGAAATCCAGCGACACCAACCGCTCGATGCCACCCCCGGCGCCGAACAGCGCAATCTCGAAGGCCGAGCGGGTGAGCTCGGTGCCGAGCTTGTTGGTGGCGAGGAAGCTGACGCGACAGCCGGTTTCGCTCGGCGTCAGCGCGTTCAGTTCCAGCGCCAGGCTGGGGGCCGGGGCGCTGTCCTGGGCCCAGCTGGGTGTGGCGCACAGCGCCGCCATCAGCACTGCAATCGTGAGGCGCATGGCGGCGCTCCTATTTGTTGAGGACAAGTTTGCCCTGCCGCGTGATCCGCAGCCGGTAGGTCAGCCCCTGATGGGCGATCCCGATCTCGTTGGCTCCGCCGAACAGCTCTTCGGTGGTGAAGCTCGGCAGGCCGACCTGCTGATCGGCCCTGGCTGCCGTCTCCGGCAGCGCCGTCATGTCCTGTAAGTCCTCAAGTCGCACCTTGGTCACCCCGGCCGCCTGCAGTCCGTTTAAAACATGAGTGTGATTATCAGAATTACGTGGACACGCAAGCGCCACAATATCGCTCGGGTGTGAGGAATGCTCGCGAGCCACAGTGGTGAGGGCGAGCCTCTGCTCCCCTCCCCCTTGAGGGGAGGGGTTGGGGGTGGGGGTCCATCGGTGATCACAGAACCACCCCCTCCCTCAATCCCTCCCCTCAAGGGGGAGGGAAGCGACGACTGCGGGACTTAGTGAAATGCCGCCCTAAGCGATCCGTCCGAACCACAGCATCGACAACCCCGCGGCGGCCATCGCCAGCAAGGCGCCGACCCCGGCGAAGATGAAGGCGATCTCGGTCAGCTTCTTTTCGCTGATCAGCCGGGTGGAGAGCGAGTCGTAGACATTGGCGAGGTCGGCGGCGCTGGTCGCTTCGTAATACTCGCCCTCGGTGGCATCGGCGATCGCCTGCAATGTCGTCGAATCCAGTTGCGCCCGCATCGAGCGGCCGCCGAAATCCACCACATCGCCAGAGGCCGAGCCGAACCCCACGGTGAAGACCTTGACCCCATAGTCACCGGCGATCCGCCCCGCCGCGACCGGATCTGGTCCGGTCGTGGTGGCGCCATCGGTGAGCAGGATCACCACCGCGCTGTCATACGAGCCAGGCTCGACCGGCATGTGCCGGGCGGGCGGGTCGCTCGGCGTGCCGCTCAGCAGCCCGTCGGCGCCGCCGCTGGCGCCGAAGCGCTCGCCGCCGAAGCTCGGCAACCCCAGCTGGTCGCGCTGGTTGCCGGTGCCGTCGAGGTCGAAATTCTGGTCGGGGAAGATCGTCGCCAGCGCCACCAGCACGCCGGAGCCCACGGCCGTACCGCGCCTGAGGTCGAAACTGTTGATCGCCTGGTACAGCGCCTCCCGGTCGATGGTCGGCGCCTGCACCAGCACGGCCGCCGAGGCGAAGGCGACGATCCCGACCTGCACATCGGCCGGTTGCTTCCTGATGAACTCCTTGGCCGCTTCCTGTGCCGCGACGATACGTGACGGCTCGACGTCGCGGGCCCGCATCGAGCCCGACACGTCCATCGAGAGGATCACCGTCGCCCGTGACGAGGCGAGTTCGACCACCGCGGCGGGGCGCGCCACCGCGATGATCAGCACGGTGATGGCAGCCAGCAACAGGGCAGGGGGTACATGGCGGCGCCAGCCCACGCCCTTGCCCATGGCCTGCTTGACGATGGCGAGATTGGCGTAGCGCAAGGCCGCTTTCTTGCGCCGCCGCAGCAGCCAGACATAGGCGCCGATCAGCAGCGGCACCAGCACCAGCAGCCAGAGCATATCCATCCAGATGAAGGTCATCGCATCACCCGTTCACCAGAGCGCTTTCAGGAAAAGTTGCAGACTTTTCCGGTTCGAAAGCGCGCCTCAAATCACGCCCCCGCCATCTCGGGCAGGTTGCCGCCACCGCCCAGCCGCGACTGCACCTTGCGCATATTGGCAAAGCGCAGCACCGCATCGACCAGGTCGTCGGCCGTCGAAAGTTCCAGCACGTCGAGGCCCGCCGCCGCGAACGCCTCCATCTGTGCCTCTTCGTTGGCGGCGGCCGCGGCGACGAAGCGCCGCCGGAAGCCCTTGTCCACCGTGTCGACGAACAGCTGCTCGCCGGTTTCGGCATCCTGGAACAGCAGCATGCCGACATCGGGCAGCGCCATGTCGAGCGGATCGAGCAGCCGTACCGCCACGGCTTCGTGCCGTTGGCTCAGCCGGAACAGGCCGCGTTCCCAACCCGGCCGCGAGATGAAATCCGAGACCACGAAGCAGATCGAGCGCCGCCGCATCACCGCCATCGCCCGGCCGATAAAGGCATCGAGATCGGTTTCGGGCGAGCGCAGCAGGCGTGGGTTGGCCAGCACCTTGTCGAGGAGGTGCAGCACGTGCCGCCGCCCGGTATGGGGTGGGATCACGTAATCCGATTGCCCGTTGAACAGGATCGCCCCGACTTTATTGCCCTGTCGGGTGAGCAGCCGCGCCAGCACCGCCGCGAACTCGGTGAGCATCTGCCGCTTGGTCACCTCTGCGGAGCCGAAATCCGCCGACGGGCTGAGGTCGAGCAGGAACCAGGCGGTGACGTCGCGATCCTCGTTGTAGATCCTCACATGCGGCACCTGGGTGCGCGCCGTGACGTTCCAGTCGATATGCCGAACGTCGTCATAGGTCTGGTACTCGCGCAGGTCCGCGAAATCGAGGCCGAAGCCGCGGAACAGCGTGCGGTAGTCTCCCTGCAGCAATCCGTCGAGCTTGCGGATCACTGTCCACTCGAGGCGACCGAGGAGCCTTTCAGCCTGCTGCGGCGATGCGGACATGCGCCTCCAGGGGTTTCTCGGGAGCGGGAATGGCCTTCAGCACCTGGCCGATGATCTGGTCCGGCGTGATCGACTCCGAGATCGCCTCGTAGGAGAGGACGATCCGGTGCCGCAGCACGTCGGGGATGACGTCCAGCACATCCTCGGGCAGCACGTATTCGCGGCCGCGCAGGAAGGCCAGCGCCCGTCCGGCCTCGATCATGCTGATCGAGGCGCGCGGGCTGGCGCCATAGGTGAGGAAGCGCTGCATGTCGCCGAGGCCGGCCGCGGCCGGGTTGCGCGTCGCGCTCACCACCTTGACCGCGAACTGGATCAGCGAGGGGTCGACGAACAGGCTGTGGCATTTGGCCTGCAGGGAGACCAGTTGCTCGGTGGTCGCCACTCGCGTCACCGCCTGCATGAGGCCGGTGACGCGCGAGACGATGACGAACTCCTCCTCTTCGCTCGGATAGCCGACGAGGACCTTCATCATGAACCGGTCGACCTGAGCCTCGGGCAGGGGATAGGTGCCCTCGGTCTCGATCGGATTCTGCGTGGCCATCACCACGAACGGGTTGGGGACCTTGTGGGTTTCGCCGGCGATGGTGACCTGCCGCTCCTGCATCACCTCGAGCAGCGCGCTCTGCACCT
>ERZ781399.1391-NODE-1391-length-21661-cov-3.801074_pt1 | contig 21661 bp, 26 predicted proteins | sample MGYA00511014_ERZ781399 | MGnify/ENA primary metagenome ERZ781399 (study PRJEB29847, sample SAMN06458254) | wastewater metagenome | isolation source: Wastewater bioreactor | place: South Africa: Cape Town | study: EMG produced TPA metagenomics assembly of the...
TACAAAAAAACAACACGTAGACATCGATAGATTTAGAAATATTTCGATTATTCATTTGATGCCATTCAAATCTGACCGCTTAAGTGTTTTAATAAATAAAAGCGACGCAAAAACAACACACATCAAATCTTTGAATTTGAAAGAGAGAGAAAGAGCGAAAGAACGAAGGCGACGAACTACACCTACTTCAAATAGTGATGTGTCTATGAGTATATTCATATACGTATTCATCAAAACTATTATTCACAGTTGACAAAAGAAACGAAAGAAACTTGCATTGTTGTTTCGTTCGTCTTGTTGATATACGCAAAAAACGTCAAATATCAGGAAACACATTCTTTCTCGTTCTATTCTTTTACTTTTACATACTACATATATATATATATATATTCTGTTGTTGTTATATCGAAAACGTCGACGACGACGCTCGATATCGAAGAGGAAGAATAAAAAGAAAATTACAACAAAAAAAACCTGAAAGAAAAAAAAACACAGAGAGCGAGAACGATCGAGCGAGAGAGAGAGCGACAGACATGCATACACACGCAGTAAAGAATGTGAGAGCCATTTGAATAAAGAATGACCGTTACATGTCGAAGACGAACATGTTAATTGTACCACTAGACTCGTACGACACTTTCAATTGATTGTTTTGTTTTCTCTTTCGTTCAATAGAAATCAACAAATAGCGATCATCATCAAAATACAAATAATAATAACAACAACAGTAATAATAATCATCCAATAGCGTCATCGGCTGCACCAACGTCGTCTTCATCATTGTCGACACGTATGCAATCGAGCAAAATGCGTAGCGATCCAAATGAGCCACATATTGGCAAATATCGATTTAGCAAAGTTTGTGCTTCTTGTTGAATTTCGATATTTTCTTGAAGTTGATCGTTTAGACAATTGGCAAAGGAAATTTTGCTAAAGTTAAACTCGCTCGACATATTCCAACGGGCCGAGAAGTCGCTATAAAAATCATTGATAAAGCTCAATTAAATCCAACTTCATTACAAAAAGTACGTGCAGATTGTTATTTTTGCAAACAACATATCGTTTTTTTTTGTCTTTTGCATTTTATATTAGTTATTCCGTGAAGTTAAAATAATGAAAGGCCTTGATCATCCGAATATCGGTAGAAATAATTGCTACGAATCGAACTTTGCCTTTGATCATATTCTTTTTTGTTTTGTAGTTAAACTTTTTGAAGTCATTGAAACTGAAAAAACACTCTATCTCGTCATGGAATATGCGAGTGGAGGTAAAAAGCGACATGGTTTTTTTTTCTGTGTTCGATTGTTAATTAATCTTTATTTAGGCGAAGTCTTTGATTATCTGGTTGCACACGGTCGTATGAAAGAAAAAGAAGCAAGATCAAAATTTCGACAAGTATGTTTTTGTCACGCGATGAGTTGTTGTTTGTTTGATAATTATGATCTCATCTATCCGGAAGAAAAACAGCAAGAAAATCTTTCTATTTTAAGATCGTCTCGGCTGTTCAATATCTTCATCAAAAACATATTGTTCATCGAGATTTAAAAGTAAGTAATCCTACTAAAACAAAAACCGGAATTAAAAATAATTTTGTATTTAGGCTGAAAATTTATTACTCGATGCTGAATTAAATATAAAAATAGCAGATTTCGGTTTTAGTAATGAATTTACACCGGGAAATAAACTCGATACATTCTGTGGTAGTCCACCGTATGCCGCTCCGGAATTGTTTCAAGGCAAAAAATATGACGGACCTGAAGTTGATGTTTGGAGTTTAGGCGTTATTCTCTATACACTTGTCAGCGGTTCATTGCCATTCGATGGACAAAATCTCAAAGAATTACGTGAACGTGTCCTCCGAGGCAAATATCGAATCCCATTTTACATGTCGACTGATTGCGAGACTTTATTGAAAAAATTTCTTGTTCTAAATCCAACACGACGTGCGGCTCTAGACGCAATTATGAAAGATAAATGGATGAATGTAAATTACGAGAATGATGAACTCAAACCTTATGATGAACCTGTTCAAGATTTCAATGATAACTATCGTATTGAAACGATTCTACGAGACGGGACATACACTCGTGAGCAAATACTCGAGTCATTATCGACACGAAAATATGACGATATTCTGGCACATTATCTTCTTCTTGGTCTTCGAACGATATCCGAAGGTGATACAACACCTGATGGATCATCGACAGGTCAATTAGCAAGCAGCAATGCCAAAGTCGGTGCCGATGCATCGAATACTCAACCTCAAGCATTAACAAAAATATCGTCGGCTAGTACTCAACCATCTCGAGTAACAACATCGAACGATAAAGAAAATCAACCAACAATGGACAAACAATATCGGCCAGCAACAGCGAACGATCATTCGTCGGTCAATGGAACGACAACCAATGGTGTAAATAATATTTTACTTGCATCGGCAAGTATTGATCCGCAATTGACAACATCGAACACAAGTGGATTGAAAAATAATACGAATAATAGTCAACAAGGTTCAAATTCGAGCACAAATCGAACAAGTATAACAAATGAAAAAGTTCGACCACAGACAGTTCGTGTTTCAAAAACAGCTGTACAACGTCGAGAAACAATGGACTCAGTGCCAAGTAATAATAGTTTGAGCAAGAAAAATGATTCAATTACAACAGCAAACGATAAAATCAAAGCAACATTAACAAATCCTTCCAATGAAAGGTATGAATAGAATTCGATCGATATTGTTTGTTTGTTTTTGTGCATGTTTGTTTTGTTTTTTTTGTCATGCTTTTGCTTCGATTAGTACCAATACCGACAGTCGTATACCTCGTTTTGCTCAAAGGTTTGTGATTTCATTGAGATCGAATACGTTATTTGGTAAATGAAAACATGAATTTCTAGTTTGAATCGTAGCGGAATCGAATCAACAATGCCTAATAGTCAAATACCGCAAACACAATATTTAGCACGTGGACCATTACGTGAAACATATCATCCAAAATCTCATAGCATGTCAGCATCATCAGCATCATCGTCAACTCAACATCAAATTCCATCACAATTATCGAAAATTCCCGAGAAAATCAAGTGTGTAGTTTCTTCCTAAAACGAAAGAAAGAAAATCAATCAAAACAAAGAAAATCAAAACAATCATCATATTTATTGTTTTCTCCCTCTTTCTTTCGTTAATCTCAGTCCAAGAAAATCATCAGCTAGTTCTTATAATCAGACGACGAGAGGATCGATTCGAACCTATTCGAACGTCAAACAACCGTATAATTTCAAGTAAGATCATCGCCGAAGATGAAAACAAAAAAAAAGAACAATCATGCCGATGATCGAATATCAATCAAGCTTCTCTATTCTATATTTTCACATTTGTTTTACTATTATTACGAAAAGACTAACATGTCAAAATCTTTCCTCTGTGTGCACTGTTGTTTGCCATTGCTCGATGATTGTGCTCTTGATATTCATGTGATTATTTCTATTCGATTAATTTATTTGTTTGTTTGTTTTCTAGTACAACATCAAGTGGTTCGCGACCGACTACTAGTGGAAATGATACAAATGCGCCGTTGAATCGTTCGGCACCGGATCGTAAGACAATACATAATATTCCGTCACGTCAACATCATCATCATGCAAATAATCCATCGGGTACGACAAGTGGCATTCATCCGGATCATCGAGCATCGACACGAAATCCGACGAGTTCAATGGCACATCACGATGCGACTTATCGTTATCAACATGGACAAATGTCGGGCTCGAACAGTGGAGCTCAATCATTTCTTAGTAAACTTTCATCCAAATTTGCACGAAAGTCAGTTGTTTGCTTTCTCATTCTCTTTCTCTTGACCCAAAAATTGATTTAGGAAATCTTTTCATGAATCTGCAACAACCACTGGTAATACGTTAAATTCGAACAATAATACGATGACGGGTAGCATAGCGAGTGCATCGTCAACATCGACATCATCTCGTCGTGCACCGGATTTAAATAACACAGGTTTAACAACAAGTGTTACAACAGGTCCAACAACGAACGAAAATCAAGCTGTTGGCGGTAGTTTAAATGCAACAGGCGATATCAAACCACGTTCACTTCGTTTCACATGGTCAATGAAAACGACAAGTTCAATGGACCCATCAGATATGATGAAAGAAATTCGTAAAGTTCTCGATTTGAATAGTTGTGACTATGAACAACGAGAGAAATTTCTTCTACTTTGTGTACATGGCGATCCAAATACGGATTCAGTTGTATCATGGGAAATGGAAGTATGCAAATTGCCACGTCTATCATTGAATGGCGTTCGATTTAAACGTATATCAGGAACATCGATTGGTTTCAAAAATATCGCGAGTAAAATCGCCAATGAACTCAAATTGTGATTGATTTGTCATTTTTTTTCTCTTTCTCTTTATTTCTTATGTGTGTTCGTTGTCCTAGATTCTTTTTTTTAGTGATTGTATCTCGCATGAGTTTGTCTGTCATTTTTCTTTCTTCTTTTTTTCGCGCTCTCTCTCTCTCTCTCTTCCCTTCAATCAATTCAATAACTATATACACACACATCACATAAACGTGTGTGTATGTGTGTCTTTATATACATGTTGTGGATGTTAGTCACAAAACTAGGATCTCTCGTTCTCGGCTGTTGCTCATGCCTAAAAGGCATTTATTTTCTTTCTTATCGTCACTTTCTTCTTTTGTGTATAAGTACGCGGGAAATTCATCCATGAGAATCGGCTCTTATATAAATAATTTCTTCTTCTTTCTTCTTTGTCTCCTGTCTTGCCTTTCTTTTATTTCCTATGCATATAAACACGCATACGCATACATCCATATGTAGATCGCCTCGTTTTCTCGAAAAAAAGGACAAAAATTCAATTAAGAATGAACAAGATCGTCGTTGCTTTTTTTTTCTTTTTTTTTCGTTTCACACATAATTAAGTCGAAAAAACTCAATATGTTATTTATTCGTTGACTCGAACTAACAGTGTGTTCAACAAACAAAATGAAAAGAAAACCTTCTGTCTCTATGTATTGATGTCTTCGCTGTTTGTTTTTCTTCTTCTTCTTCTTGTCTTTTGCTGCACATTTTCTATTCACTTTGGTCTTATCATAAGTTTTCTTTATCTGTCTTGTCTCTTAGAACGAAATTCTACTATTCAATTGATGCACACATCAATCACATGCAATTCGGTAATTTTTGTTGTGCATACGCGTTCATTTTCTTTCATTCATTCATTGATTCTTTTTTTTTCTTCTGTTCTTCTTCTTCTTCTTCTCTGGTATTTCGGCTTTTCCTGCCTACCTTTCTCATTCGATTTTTTCTTTCTTTTTTTTCTTCTTGAAATATGTTCGATTTCATGGTATGTTCATTTTGGTGTTATCGTTCATAAATTTCTTTACTCTCTCTCTCTCTCTCTCTCTCTTTTGCTGTGTGCGAACGCGCTGTCTTGAAAAAAATATACATATATCACATATTGCATTCAAGTTGAAAGAAAACAAAACAATTTTTATTTAATTACAATATTCAAGTATAAGATGAAGTTCACCACGAAATGATTTACAAATTCGAGAGACAATAGTAAACCAATCATCGATATGTTCTAATAGAACAAAACAAAACAAAAAGCTAGAATAGAAATCTGATTTATTGACAATTCAACCTACGTTTTTGAAAGAGGTCATCGAGATCAATGGTTATTGATCCGATATGATCGTGTTTGATTTTCCTATTTTTGATATAATCTTGATCATAGACATGAACATGAAGATGATTTTCTCCTGATCGATGATTACTAGAAAATGAATTTGTTTCAATGAATGAATGAACAAAGCAATGTGTCTCATACAAAACTAAAACTTCATTCCATTTCGGATTATTCGAATTGTATTTTGTTGTTGTTTGCAATGGATTTTTAGAATCATCGAGATAAATTTGTACATAAGGATCGCTTTCACTAGTTAAATCTTTCTTTTTTAAATTTCTACCTTCAACAACGGTTACTTTAATTTGAGCCATTTGAATGTAAATATAAAAATAGAAATATTTGTCCTTTTCAGCTTATCACTATCACTCACTAAAAAAAAAATTATGACGTTTTAGTTTCGTAAATAATAATTATACTCATTAAACTTCATATATCTTCCTTTACAACACACTATAGAGTTCGCTATATACTAGAAGAACGAAATAGATGCATTGATAGATTAAACATATAGGATATATGTTATTTCTACAATTGAATTCATTGGTAAAAAAAACTAATCAATGAAATTCGAATAATAGGTAGTAGAAGTAGAAGTAGTGATCCTATCTTGCAACTATACATTTATAAATCTTGAATTTTAAGTGATTGAAATCATGTTATCAACAACATCACAACAACAATCACATCTATTTTCAAGTTATCGTGCTCTAGGTTTAGTAACAAATCATGTGCCATGTATTTTACGTATACATCAACGTCATTCATCTCATTTATTACTAACAGCTATTGGCAAAGTTTTTCATGCTTATCGTTTAAATACACTTCAAGTTTTACTTGTTAGTGATCCACATGCCGAAGATATTCAAGTACTTGGCTCGAATAGTCGTTTAGTATTTGTCGCTGCTGGTTCAAATGTTTATATTTATCGTCGTGTTTTTCATCTCTACAAAACTTTAACTGAACATCAAGGTGATGTTCAACATTTACTACCATTCGGTGATGATCATTTAATTACAATCGATCAATCGAATACATTACGTGTTTGGGATATTGAATCAGCAAGTGTCTATCTATCATTAGAATTTGATACGAAAAATCTTCATATAACATGTCTATTACATCCAGCAACTTATGTTAATAAATTATTATTAGCATCACGACAAGGTACAATGCAATTATGGAATATTAAATCGAATAAATTACTACATGAATTCTTCTCTCAAACGCCATCAACAAATTCAATAACAACAATGGCTCAATCGACAGTGGTCGATGTCGTTGCAATCGGATATAATAACGGGCAAATTCGTTTGCACAATCTTCGTTATGATGAAACATTAGTTACATTTACACAAGATTTCAATGGTCCAATAACATCAATTGCTTTTCGTTTGGATAATATACCACATATGGCCACAGGTTCATCAACAGGACATATTTGTATATGGAATCTTGATACATGTCATTTGATTAGTCAAGTTCGAGAAGCACATAAAGATTGTTCGATAGCTGCACTTCATTATGTACCCGGTGAACCATTATTAATATCGAATGGAGGTGATAATGCACTTCGTGAATGGATATTTGACATGCCTGATGGACAATCATGTCGATTGTATCGCGAACGTTGTGGTCATTCGAAATCACCACGTTGCGTTCGATATCATGACAATGAAATCATTCTTTCAGCTGGTAATGATGGACGTTTACGAACATTTCATACGATCCTCGATAATCTTTCACGTTGTTTCGGTCGAACAACACGATATAAATGGGAAGCTGAATTAGATGAAGATGAAAATGATGACGAAATCAATCGTCAACAAGCAATGCCGATTATTGATTTACGTTGTGAAGTGATTAAAGAAAATGATTGGGATGGTATTATTGCTATACATGAAAAACGTCGTCGTACGTCAGCTTGGAATTATATTCGAGCAACACGAAGTCAACATCGTTTCGAACATGAACGATTTGCAACGAAAGTCTATCATAATATTGAAGTTTACGCAACTTGTTGTGATATTAGTCCATGTGGTAATTTTTGTGTTATCGGATATTCAACAGGACATATTGATATGTTTAATATGCAATCTGGACTTCATCGAGGTTCATTCAATATGATGATATTTTCTTCATCTTTCTGTTTTTTTTAAATTTTATATCAATAGATAATAGACGAGTGAAATTTTAAACAAAAAATCCAGGTAAACGTATTAAATCATCACCATATGCAACAGCACATTCAGCATCTCTATGTGGAATATCATTCGATTCATTGAATACACGTCTTGTCTCAGCAGATGTCAATGGTAATATTAAACTATGGCGTTTAAAAACTAAAACGCTCATATCATCAATAACAATTCTCAATCAAGATGATTCAACAATTCAAATCACAAAAATGATTACACATCGTGATAGTGGTCTCATTGCATTTGCTTTTAATAATCAAACAATAAAAATCTATGATTTCGATACATTAACATTCAAATGTATACGTACATTCAATGAAAATACGCATACAAACGAAATTACGGCATTAGCATTTATGCCTGATGGACGTTGGTTATTATCGACATCATTAGATAAAACCATGCGTATTTGGGATATACCAAGTGGACAATTGATTGATACATTAGAATTCGATCAAGCTATTGTAACATTAGCTGTTAGTCCAAATGGAGATATGTTAGCAACGGGTCATACGGATGCATTAGGAGTTTACCTATGGTCGAATCGTTCGATGTATGGTGGTTCGAAAACAAGTTCGATCAGTGAAAGTGATAAAGAACAATTATTTGTTGGAGAATTTCAATCACCTGAACAGATATCAAAGAATTTAATAACGCTTTCATCATTACCCGAATCGAAATGGAAGAATTTACTTGTTCTTGATACTATACGACAACGAAATAAACCGAAAGAACCGGTGAATGTACCGAAACAAGCACCATTTTTTCTACCAACAGTTTCCAATCTACGTGGATTTGTTTTTATTAATCCCGACGACGAAACAGAGAAGAATTCGAAAGATAAAAAATCTTCACATATCAATCAAATTCAACAATTTCTCTACGAATCACCGTTGACGAATTTAATCGATCAATATAAACAACATTCGAGTATCGCTCAAGATGCTATTCAATTATTAAAAGATTTTGGTATGGCTAAAATCGAATATGAAGTACGTTGTCTATCGCCTGAACAAGGTGGTTCTATTGAACGTATGATAAAATTTCTTGATATTATCAATGATTCATTTGATAACAAACAAAATTATGATCTAATCAGTTCATATTTTGCACTTTTTATTCAATTACATGGAACGTCTGTTCTCTGTAAGAATGAACAATTAATTGACAAGATTCGAACGATTCAAAGTAAACAAAAAGAAACATGGAATCATCTTCAACGTCAATTGAATACATCGATTGCACTTGTCAAGTATATTAAAAGTGTTACAACGGTCTAAACAGGATTTGTTTTTGTTGAACTTGTTTTCTTTTTTTTTTGTTTTGTTTTGTTAAGAAATAAAAAAAAACAAAGATTTCGATCTTGTTCTAGTTGTTTTCTACTATTGTAGATTATGTTAGCAAATAAAATCGCGTTAGTTACAGGTGCAGGTAGTGGTATTGGACAACGAGTTGCACAATTATTTGCAAGTCAAGGAAGTCGTGTTTGTGGAGTGTGAGTTGACGCAATAGAAAAACAAAAATCTTAATTGTTTTCGTTGTTGATCTAGTGATGTGAAAAAGTTTGATACTGCATGTGAACATTCATTTGTCAATGATATAAGTCAACGACAGAATGTTGTACAATTAGCTGATGAAATTTATGCTCGTTGTCAATCGTATCCAACAATTATTGTCAATGCCGCAGGTATAACACGTGATGCTTTATTATTAAAAATGCGTGAAGAAGATTTCGATGATGTTATTCGAGTGAATTTAAAAGGAACATTTCTAATCAATCAAATCTTTTCGCAACGTTTATTAGTCGATAAACCAAAGAATTTAAATGCAAGTATTATTAATATTGCAAGTATTGTTGGTAAATACGGAAATGTTGGTCAATGCAATTACACAGCATCGAAAGCTGGCGTCGAAGCAATGACAAAGTCAATGGCAAAAGAATTAGGACGTGCAGGAATTCGTTGTAATGCTGTCTTGCCTGGTTTTATTCAAACGCCTATGACAGACAAAATGCCGGATAAAGTTAAAGAAAAATTCCTATCAGGTGTTGCCATGGGTCGAATGGGAACCGTCGATGAAATAGCTCAAGTGTGTTTGTTTCTTGCTATGAATCAAATGAGTAGTTATGTCAATGGTGCAAGTATTGAAGTGACTGGTGGACTTTGATTATCTGTCTTTTCTATCTTTAACGTGATTCTTTTTTTTTCTAATTTTATTTTTTCAATAAAAAAAAATACGAGTTAGAACTAGTAATATCATAGATGACGATTCTTGCACTTTTTTTTATTCGATGCGACTAATGATTTACATGAGTCAAAACATATTTCGATACGCCCTTCGCGTTTGTTAATGCTTTGTGATAGCAACATTTTATCGGTGAAAAATCAAACAAAAATCAATCGAAATCACTAGAACGTATTTACTGTACTTTTTTCTCATGACTTTTGTATTAATCGTGAGTCATGCCGTATTGTCAAAAGACTCTGACCGATATATGAACTCCTATTCGCCCTACGGAACGAAATGAAAATGACTTGTAATTTCATTGGATTTTATCCACTGGGTTACGCTTGGATAGGTCTTTAAGTGCATAAATGTTACCGTCTGAATTAAGAGAAGTAAAATGTACTAATATACCTTAATCGGAAAGGCGAGTTAAACTAAATAGTCGAGTAATTTCTTTCTCTTATGTATATACAGTTTTAGTACAAAGTTGAAGGTGATTTGTAATTAAACTGACGCCATTGAAGATTTTACAAACGCCCAAAAAACAACAATCTTTTAGTAAACTGTCCTTTTAACGAGGGACAGAAACAGAGAACGCAAAGAAAATCGAAGAACGTACAGGTATCCATACATTCGATGTATGTGCAAATACATCAATATCGTAGGGTGCAATCTAAATATTAAACACATGAGACACGAATGACAGCACATAAAATGCTTTTGTCGTTACTCTCTCTCTCGCTTGTTCGTTCGCTTGTATATGTATATATATATATATCAGCTATAGCTCTTTTCATATTCATTTCGAATCGTCAGCTTATATCTAATGGTGAGTAGCCTAGCTGCATAATTTACTTGATAATCATGAGTAGAATAGCCGTTCTTAAAAAGGAAAGTTGCTTGAACAAGTATTATATTTGCATATCTATGTTCTCAATATTGGATTTTAACACACATTGCGAAATTAGTTAGACTTGAAGGACAATAATTATGATTACTTATTAGACAGAAATCAGGTCGAAAAAACAAATAAGCAGCAATCTATTCAAGTGTGAATCAAAACACTATCTGAAAAATGTAGCATAAGACAGGTAATAAAAACAAACGTGCACAGACAGACATATTGAATTTTATTCTTAACGTACATATTTCATTGAGGGTTACCTAGAGAAAATGTTCTTGTCTGTTTTTTCAATTCACGTATGATAATTACGTTTTCTACTATGCTTGTTTTCGTTTATAACGAGAAAAAACCAAAGGCCATATTTTTTTTCTTATAGCAATATCGATTGAAATCAAACGTTTTTTTTACCTGCATTTAACGCTAAGTTGTTTTTTTCTTTTGTAGAAAGATTATTGATCGTTGAAGTTTAAAAGAACAACAACGTAATCATGGCACCAGAAGCAAATGATGGTGATAATAATAAAAATAAACAAACGGCTGTTAATATACCGGAGAATCCAGTGAGAAATTTAACAGTCGAAGATATGTATGACAAAGAAAAATTTGATCTGTCAACTATGGAAGAAGGTGATGTTTTTAAAATGCTTGAGTAAGTATAATGTCGCTGATTGAGAAAAAAATCTATTGTTTTAATCAATTCTAGAGCGACAAGAGAAGGTCTCACTGAGGAAGATGTAAATGAACGTTTGGAAAAGGTAGAATAGATTTTACGGTTTGATTATTATTCGATGGAAATATTCTTAGTTTGGACATAATAAACTCGAACACAAAGAAAAAAGTGCAATTATTCAATTTCTTTTGTTCATGTGGAATCCATTGTCATGGGTTATGGAAGCTGCTGCCATTGTTGCTATTGCTGTTTCTAATGGTGGTGGTATGCCACCGGATTGGGAAGATTTTGTTGGTATTATTCTTCTTCTTCTTGCCAATTCGATTATTGGTTTTATTGAACAACGAAATGCGGGTAATGCCGTTAAAGCTTTAATGGAATCGTTAGCACCAGAAGCTAAAGTCAAACGAAATGGCGAATGGAAAGTGATTGAAGCATCAGAACTCGTACCTGGTGATATAATCAGTATTAAATTAGGTGATGTTATACCAGCCGATGGTCGATTGATTGGTAAATAGAGAAATAACAAAAAAAGAAATTATATTTTGGGTGTTTTTGTTTTTAGCTGCACATGGTGGTGTTTCGATTGATCAAGCAGCATTAACTGGTGAATCACTTCCTGTGAGTAAAAATGTCGGTGATGAAATCTTTTCGGGTTCAACATGTAAACAAGGAGAAGCTGAAGCTATTGGTTTGTTGAAAGAAAAATTTCTTTGACAAATCTTGACGATGTATCTCTCTCTCTGGTATTTTTAGTCATTGGTACGGGTGTGAATACATTTTTCGGTCGTGCAGCTAAATTAGTCGGTGGTGCACATGATGAAATCGGTCATTTACAAACGATTCTTGCTCATATTGGTAATTTTTGTATCTGTGGTATCGTTATCTTTATTGTAGCTGAAATATTTGTGATGTAGTATGTATTTTATTTCACTGATAATCATAATAGATAAGTTATATTCCATTGTCATATTTTAGTCCTGGTTTTCGATATTCTTATCGACGTGGTATTAATAATTTACTTGTACTTCTTATCGGTGGTATTCCAATTGCTATGCCAACGGTTCTTTCAGTTACTTTAGCTATTGGTGCAAAACAATTATCTGAACATAAAGCAATTGTTACACATGTCACAGCTATTGAAGAATTAGCTGCTGTTACTATTCTATGTTCAGATAAAACTGGTACATTAACATTGAACAAATTAGTTATTGACAAACCAACAGTTAAGAAATATTCCAATGTAGAAATCGATGATATTATTCATTATGCAGCTATTGCATCACGTATGGAAAATCAAGATGCTATGTAAGTTATTCGAATGATTTAAGACAATTGATTGTTCGTTTGTTTGTTTAGTGATGCATGTATAACGGGTGCGTATGGTGATATTAAAAAGATTCGTGACGGTATTGAAGAATTAGAATTTAAACCGTAAGTTGACGTATTCGATTATGAATTTAGTTATTGTTTTTTTTTTCTCTTTCGTTGAAAAGATTCAATCCAACAGATAAACGTACAGAAATTACCTATAAACTAACAACTGATGGAACAGTTCATCGTATTAGTAAAGGTATGTCTCATGCAATTTTGGATTTATGTACACGTGATAAATCCAATGAACAAATTCGACAATTGAATGCTGATGTTGATGAATTCGCTCAACGTGGTCTACGTGCATTAGCTGTTGCTATCGAAGATGTGCCCAACGGTCGAGTTGATGGTGAAGGCAATGGATTCAAATTAATTGGTCTCTTGCCAATTTACGATCCACCACGTTCAGATACAAAAGAAACAATCGAACGAGCTTTAGAATTAGGTGTTAAAGTTAAAATGATTACTGGTGATCAATTGGCTATTGCTAAAGAAACAGGTCGTCGACTTGGTATGGGCGATAATATGTTCTTATCGAAAACGTTAAAAGATGGTCCACCACCTGAATCAGGTTATAAAGATGTTGATGATTTAATTTTACATGCCGATGGTTTTGCTGGTGTCTATCCCGAACATAAATATGAAATTGTCGAACGTTTACAAAAACTTGGCCATATGATTGCTATGACTGGTGACGGTGTGAACGATGCGCCTGCACTTTCAAAAGCGAATGTCGGTGTTGCTGTTGCTGATGCATCAGATGCTGCACGTTCAGCAGCAGATATCGTCTTGACTGAACCAGGTTTATCGGTTATTATCGAAGGTAAAATGAAATTCGACGAAATTTGATGATTATTACAATTTTTCTTCTTCCTCTTGTCTAGCTATTCTTGGTTCACGACAAATCTTTCAACGAATGCGAAACTATGCTATTTACACATGTTCAATAACGATTCGTATTCTCGTTGGTTTTTCAATTCTTATCTTTGCATTTAAATTCGATTTTCCTTCATTCATGGTAGGACAGACAAAAAAAATGTTCATTTATCTTTCACATTATTTCTCTAGGTTCTTATTCTCGCTGTTTTAAACGATGGTACTATTATGACAATTTCAAAAGATCGTGTTCAACCATCACCATATCCAAATAAATGGAATCTCTCAGAAATCTTCACTTATGCTATCATATATGGTATCTATTTAGCTGCATCGACAGTCATTTTCTTTGCTGTTTCTGTCAAAACCGATTTTTTTGAGAAAAAATTCGGTGTCGACAAATTCATATACGGTGGGAGTCTCAACGGTGCACCCGGATGGAATTATCCGAAATTACATTCAATTATTTATCTTCAAGTCTCAACAATTAGTCAAGCATTAATATTCATCACACGTTCACGTGGCTTCTTCTTCATGGAACGACCATCGATTATTCTCGTTGCTGCTTTTGCTATTGCACAGCTTGTTGCAACATTCATTGCTGTTTATGCTAATTGGGGTTTTACAGAGATTGAAGGTTGTGGTTGGAGTTGGGCAGGTATTGTTTGGATTTGGAATATTGTTTGGTTTTTTCCACTCGATGGCTTGAAATTTGCTCTTCGTGCATATTTTGATCCGAAACAAAAACAAGCTCTCGAAGAAGTTCTCACAGCTGAACCATCGACTGAAGCTCAAATTACTCGACGAAAAAGTACAATTGCTGGCAATCAATCGGCTACGGTATCACGTCGTTCGACGATGGCCAGTGGCGAAGGTGTACGTTCAAGACGAGAAACATTGGCTCAAGCAACAGCGAAATACTATGCGCCACATACTCAACATTTGTCAACGGCACATCATCATCGTAATTTTGCTCGAATGTTAAAAACATCAGGCGGTGATGTACAGCAGGTGGCAATGGATCATGATGAACTTCGACGTTTTTCACTTGTTCAAGTAAGAATTTATTTTTGATATATTTTATCTGATAATCATTGATTTATTTTTGAATATTAGGCACATCATGCTGCGAAATTACTTAATTCTGAAGGTGGAAATGCCAAGCGTCGAACAACGACGGCCGTATAATTCGGTCTTTCTTTCATCAACAAACATTGATCTTTTTTTCCTTCGTTTTTTTTTAAACTTTTTATCTGTGTATGCAATAAATTATTAGTATAAGTCATTTGTTTTCGTAGTTATGAAATGATAGACAGTCTCCGCTTGCTTTTTCATCATACGACAATTTCTCATCAATTGACGAACTTTTTGAAACTGTCGTTCGAATGAATTCTTCTAATTTAATATCATAATCATCGTCTGGTTTAGCTAAATTCAACATATCTTCACAATCGATTTGTTTAGCTCGTGCAGCTCGTTCAATTTTCAATTCAAGTTGAGCAACTTTCGAACGCATTTGCTCGAATTCCTCATCGATTGGATCTTGTGCAGCTATTTTCGATAGTAATTTTTTCATCAAACGAACAAATTTGATTTGTTCATATAAATATTGCCGTTGTCGATGTGAAGCTAATTCTTTTCGTGCACATCTATCAGCTGATGATTCACGATAGATACGATTCATTGAAAATTCTTGTTCCGTTCGAATGCCATTGTCGTTCGACTTTGATACTAAGGAACACAATGCTGCTATTACTCCAAACATAGCCTGTTTTTTTTTATAAAAAATACTTAGGTTCTATTTTAGCGCGAACATGACTTCGATTTTACCCCTGGATACCAAAAAGTGATTGGCTCATAGAGCCAAATAAAGCATCGATTCTATTCTTTCTTTTGCGTCATGACATTCTCGAAACATTCTCCTGGTATTATTATCATCATCTAGTACATGATAATAGCAAAGATTTTGATTTTAAGAACACAAAGAATGAGCAGATAGCATACCTTTTTGTCACCTAATGACGCACATAAAACGTCATTTTCTCCAGCTTATCAGTTTTTTATGTATATATTCTATTTGTCCATTATATCAAAAACCATTCTTCGGGTAGAACAAGTACAAAAAATGTAGATTCTATTCCCACGAAAAATTGCTATATATCAAATGTTGATTGAAGATGTTAAATCAAATGATTTACCCCATATCTTATCTCGCAAGCAAGTCATACGCTAGAGTCATGTTCCTTCATGACGTCATAGCGCATCGTATGATAGGGTGGGGTCGTAGGCGGACAGAACGTGTGAATTGATAGCATATGACAAAGTCCGGTCGAGAAAGGGAAGCCGATGTCTTTTCCCCCGGTAAAGTGCCTTCAAATGGCAATATTGACTTTCTTACTAGGCGATTTAGTTAAAAATATTTTTTAACCCCTCTTTGTTGTCTCAGACAGCTTTTTTTTCATTTTCGTTTTTATTTTATATTCAAAAGCAATCTATTACAGAAAACGAATGAAGAAAAAAAGAAAGTACCATCAAGCACGATAGGCAAATCGATAAGTAACTGTATCTGAATAGGTTTTGTCTAGAAAAACAGAGCAATGTCAAGAAATCCAAGTTATTATCTTGTCCTATTTATGAGATACTACGAATATGTCAGTTGAGGGTGTTCATTAAAAACTAAAGTCAGACATTAATATCATTTTCTTTTTATTCTTTTACGATTGAGATCTTCCAGTATATAAATTATATGTCATGTCTAAAGGAAATAGTAGGTAGCTGAACGGCTGACTTCGCTTGCTAGTACATGACTTAATCATTCGAGATATTCAATAACGACAACGTTTTCTTCCTCATAGAACTTTTAAAAAGGAAATTGACAGACAAAAACACCATGCAGATGGTATATTTGAATAAGTACATGCAATTGTTATAATCATAGGAATCTAAAATTAATATTCATGAAAGCACTCTCCCACTCAGTCTTATTCATATTTAAATAGTTGCTAAATTTTAGTTAACGACTCCTTATATTTGAAATACATATGGCATGGGAAAAAATTACTATTTTGTCTCTCTTGATTTTCTTTTTTTCCTTTTATTAATTTCTGCACTTGAGCATAACGAGTACGATAAGATTTCTTTTTACTTTTCCTTCCAATATATATATAGATTCTTGTTGATCATAAGTGATGATGTCGTTGATAAGAGAGCGAACAATCGAGAAACGAATGTCAGCTGTATGATATTAAACGAAATATCACGAGCTGACTGGTACGTTTTTTCATTATCATGACATAAATATAAATCGACCAAACAATGCAAAGTATATTCTATATTTTTTAACCCCTCCTTCTTTTGAATACAATCAAAAATATGAAAACAAATGGCCGATAGGAAATGTTTATAAATATTTGTCAGTTATGTATTTTTTGATACGATTGTGAATTTGTTTATGTGTATGTATGTAATCAATTTTTTTTTCAAATTTCTATTCTTGTAGATTTATTTGTATTTCAAATACCGTTATTACGTTATAAAAGCATTTTTTTCCCTATTTTGCTTACTTATTCAATACATATATACATATACATATCTTTTTTTCACAAAATCATATGTTGATTTGGCAGCTGAAAGAAAGAAAGACAGAAAATCATATGAAGAATGAGATTATTATATATTCTCAAAACCAAATCGAAAAGTCTTCTTTGTCATATGGGAAACAAAGACAAGTTATCAGGTAAGATTAGTTTATCTTGTACTTTTTTTTCTTTCGTTCGTTTTGTTTTGCACTTAAAAAAACATGTACATCCACACATCATTGATATCAAGCTAAGGATGAAAATGATATTCTCGATTGTTCTCTCTCACGTACGATCATTTAGTCTTTTGTAATAATACAGATAATAAGATTGATTTGCCTTTTGGACAACTATTCTTGTCTAAGAAAGAAAGAAAAAAAAGAGAAACTACAGCTGACAATCGACTCGTAGAGCTAAATCTTGTATACATGCTGAAAGGAGAGAGAGAAAGTCTTGCTGTTTCTTTTTTTGTCGTTCTCTTCTTCTTCTTTTTTAGCTAGTACGAGCGAGAGAGAGAAAAAGCTCGATTTTTTTCTTTTTTTTTCTGTGTGTCTCTCTCTTTTTCCTCACTCCTTCACTGTCGTCGTTTTCTCCAGTATAACTTGTTCGCATCTGATCGCTTCGTCAGATAGATTAATGTGAATACGAGTGATTCCTGTTCATCTACGTACATTATAGTTTCAATATTGTCAACAAACGACACGTATCCCGTTGTCGAAATTTGAAGATCTTTCATATTCGACACGGGACAACAACAACAACAAGGAAACGGAAAAGAAAAAGAAAAGAAAAGAAAAGGAAACGAACGGAATCGAAAATTATGGACGAGTTTGATGATGAGCTTAGTTTTTGATTTGTGACACATTCATGGATAATCTCGCAACGGCACCAATGATTACCGATGAAGATGAGTGTCAACTCGTATCATTTACCAATAAGTTACCGTATTATGTAAGACACTTATGCAAATCTAACCATAAGAACAAGCATTATCCAACGATGACATCAGACTCGAGTAAGTTTGGTTGTTCATTCAATGAGCGCCGTTTTTTTTGCCTTGCCTTGTCTTTCGCAAAACAAACCTCTCAGACAATGATTTGTTGATTTAGAAGGCGAAGTAAAAAAGCTTAGCTGAGGGTTAGCAGTCAGCTGGTTTCACTGTTGAATTGATTAGAATGTTTTATGAGACATGAGAAGGCGGAAAAAACCAAACAAATGACATTGATATTTGTTTTTTAACAAAGAATAGCAACACAACAACAACAAAAAAAGAGAATAAACCGACTAGGACGTGAACGACCTTGAAGCTTGGCAATGCGTAAATGAGAAATTCTAGACTAAATCCTTGTCGATCACGGATTCTTTTCAAGTTACCTATAGATGACAAACGAACGATTGATTGATACCCTTGAATTTATTTATTGAAATGAGAAGGGAAGAAGAAAAAAAAATGTGAATTCTTCATTCGTACGGTGTTGAAGTGTCTGTCTATGTTTGCATTTGTGTACACGTACATAGACAACATCTGTTTTTGCTGCTTAGTTATTGTTGATTTTTGTTGTTATTGAATTGAGATTGCCAATCACCTTCACCTCTCCGTGCTTTTCTTTTTCTCTCATTGTAACCAATGTGAATCTCTTTTAAAAAATTATACGAACATTTTTCTTTTTTTTTTGCACTGAGATTCAAGAAGAAGAAAAAAGAAAGATTCTTTGGGCGTCTGTTAACCTTGAATCTCTCGTTTTCTTTCTCTCCCTCTCTCTCTCTCTCTCTCTCGTTCGTTCGTTCTCTTCTCTCTCATACACATACCAAGAATTTGTAGCTAATTATATATTTCTCTTGCATTTTTCTTTCTTCAACGTTTTGTACGGTTGCTTAGATCATATATATATACGTATACATATATTGAACAACAAGGTTGTTATGTACATTTCTAGTGTTAGTAGTAGTAGTTGTGATAGAATATGATGAAGACGACAGGACAAGGTCTTGATAATACAAGTAAATAAAAAAGAAGAAGAAGAAGAAAACGCGAGAAAGAAAAAGAAGGAGCAGAAACGAGGAAGTTTTGTTTTTTGTTGTTATTATTTAGTAGATTCAGTTATATAAGTGTTTCTACAAGGACTTTCTGTTTCTTCTTCTTCTTTTTTTCTTCTGCTCGTCGTCCTTTTCTATTGATATGAAAAAAATTGAACTGATAGATGATTGTGTTTGCGTGAGAGGAGAGAAAAGTTTTTCTCGACCTTGGTAACAAATATGATTTACAAATACACAAGAAAAGAAAGAAGAAAAAAAGAAAGAAAGAAAGAAAGAAAAAGAGACAAACAGATGATTTGCCCTCCAACATAGTCCTATGCCTAAGTTGGGTGCGCTTTGTGTATGATTAGACTATTTTAGCAACGACGACTAATATAACCGCAAAAGCCTTCTCTGTCAAGCTTTTTTTTCTTTCTTTTCTCTCGAAATTCCGTTCTTTTTCTTCTTAATATTAACGTCATTAGTCCAGATGATGCTTAATTTTGCGGTTAGCATACGATTTTTTTCCCGTCAACAAAATACCCGTTCAATAGTTTGACAGCTCGTTTTCTTTTTTTCTCTCTCTCTCTCTCGTTTTATTACATAATCTTTAACGTCCCTATAACCAACCACGCCGGGTGCATTGAAAGTTCAGTACATCGTCCATTACTTTCATTCTCACAAGAAGGAAGATGAAGAAGAAAAAAAAGGAAAACCTTGAACCTATCTGTGCGTTTATGCATGTATTATAATAGAAACAAAATCGAAGAAGGAGAAAGAAAAATAATATTCTTAACTAACTATCTGATTGAGTACAATTTTTTTTCTTTTTTTCATTTGTTGTCCAATAAGCCAACAATACATATGTATATCGATAGATCAAATAGCTTAGGATGGTAAAAGAAAGACAGAAAGAAGAGAAGGAAAAAAAGCCGTTTTTCGTTCGAATGTTATTGTACAATGGACATCGATCGATAGAAAAGAAGAAGAAGAAGAAGAAAAAGAAAAATAGTTGAATGTAAATAGATATTTCGCTTTCAAACGGTCAAACCCCTATGTACAAACAGAACACGAATATAAATTTATCAAAAAATAGACAGAGAAGACAAAAATCGAAAAATTAATAATTGATTTTTCTTTATTTTTAGAAGATCACATTAAATCTTCTGAAGTTGATACAAAATCTCGCAATGATATACAACCACAACAACAAAAATCACTAGCAGTCTTTTCACTTTCATCATCATCATCGACATCATCAATCAACGAAACAATTCCACCATTATCATATATGGCGACACATATTCTACCAGCGAAATGTTACTATGATCAAGAACAAACAACTTCAAAAGATTTAAATGAAACTAAATCAACATCATCATCAACATCGACATTAACTAAATGTTTCAATACATATCGTGAACAAATTCCATTTACATCAAGTTATTCATCATCATCATCGTCAACATCATCAACATCATCGTCATCATCAACAAATCCTCCACCAACAACCACCACCACCACAACAACGAAAAAAGATTATTCAAATTCGCATTATCTCGAATCATTAACTATTGAACAAAATCTATTTAATATGGTTCGTTTTGATATAATCAAATCAAATTTTTGTGATTATTATCAATTGGGAGATTTTATACGTAGTGGAGGATTTTCAGATATACATTATGGTGTGCGTTTAAGTGATAGTAAACCAGTAATTGTGAAATTTATTCCCAAAGAAAAAACGAAAAATTGGCTCATGATTAATCAGAAGAAATATCCAGCTGAAATTCTTTTACATAAAGCTGTACATGAAATTCAAGGTATTATTCACATATACGATTATTTCGAGAATGATGATCATTGGATATTGGTTATGGAACGTTTACGTAATTGTCAAGATTTGTTTGATTATCTCGAAGCAAGTGATCGAGGTCGACTGACAGAAAGTGCAGCGAAGAAATTTTTCCAACAATTAGTTCAAATCAATCTCGCAATGCTAAAGTATATAGACCAACAATTCGAAAAAACGAAAATATTTGATTAGTTATATGTATGTTTTTGTAGGAAGGGTGTTCTTCATCGTGATCTTAAGAGTGAAAAT
>ERZ781399.1402-NODE-1402-length-21556-cov-4.026185_pt1 | contig 21556 bp, 20 predicted proteins | sample MGYA00511014_ERZ781399 | MGnify/ENA primary metagenome ERZ781399 (study PRJEB29847, sample SAMN06458254) | wastewater metagenome | isolation source: Wastewater bioreactor | place: South Africa: Cape Town | study: EMG produced TPA metagenomics assembly of the...
TCAATTTTTCTCTTTCGAATTCTTTTCTTTTTGTAAATTATCTTTTTACATTTTTAGAAGGTTATTTCGATGAACGAACATCAAATTACGAATGTAAAACTCGTTCTTTTGCACAACTTACAAATTGATTTCGATTTGTTTAGTTCTACGTGATGATTCAATAACAACAACACCATCGGAAGAATCTTCTCAATTACTAGGTCGTACAACTGATCGACCACGTTGGATTCCTGTCTATCGACCCAGGTACTAATTTCATTTTCGAATTTTCGATTCTATTTCAATTCGAATTGATTTACTCACCAGTCAATTCGATCAAGATTCATCATCACAAATTATCGATGAACTCGAATGGCACAACGAAACAAGTCCAGGCACTGTGCATTACTTTCGTGATGAAACCGGTTCGATAAACAACGAATTTCTCTTAAATAACTTTTTTAAATCTTAATTTAGGTAAATTGTTTTCCTATGTTTTTGGTGATGCATCGTGTCAAGCACGAATGGAAACCTCAGATCCGAAGCCTTTAAAGTATTGTTCGACTTAGTTTGAAATTGAAAATATTTTTTTGAGAAATTTCTCTTATTAGTGATGCAATTGCACGTAGTATCAGCGATGAAACCGAAGGAACTGTCGAACAAGTTCCTCGAGAATCTCAAATCACACCGCCGCAAACACCATCGACAACTGTTCGACAAAATCATGAGACAAGTTCGTTCTTCGGTCGACGACGAAGACATCGACATCATTCACGACAACCACATCGATCGAGACGATATGAAGTTGTGCCAAACTATCATCTCATAAGGTTTGACTCTTGTCTTTTTATCGAACTAGATTGCTTCGTCAACATCCGGTCGACCAGTTATTATTTCTGACGAAACACGAAGACAAATGTCAAGTAGTATTGACACATCACCTCAAGAACAACCAACACAACAACGTGAACATCAAACACGAATCAAACATCGTTCGATCAAAGGACAAATCTATCAATTAAACATTCTCAATAAAAAATTCGCCGTTCCATTCGATCGTCTTTGGTTATTAACTGTTTTCGATCGGTAGATTTTCACTTTTTTCTGATTGATTTCAACAACAAAACTAAATACTCATCTGTCTACTAGTGATCGATCGATATTCGAATGTATATTTTGCATAATCCTATCTATACTTGTGTCAATCATTGGCATTCATGTTCTCTATCGTGATGTTTACTATGATCTTGAAATCTTGATTTATTGTTGTGTGATTGCTGCATCACAATATTCACTTTTGAAAAGCTGTCAGCCCGATGTGAATACACCAGTTCATGTAAATTGTCTTTTATTTTTCAATAATGTTTTTTTTAAAAATTTCTCGTTCATTCAGGGTTACAATCGTCATACAGCAATCAGTCGTGCCATTTACTTTTGTCTGTTCTCGAGTTTACTTTTGTGCACGAATCAATTCGTTCAAACACCATGGCATTTCGTTCTATTTGGTGTCACATTTTCAAATGTTATCGTCGGTGAAATACTCTACGATAGTCTCTCAATTGTCCTCCTATCTTTACCATTATTATTTCTTTTCGGTCTTTTACCTCAATGTTCAACATTTATGCTTTGTCTATTAGAAAATTTCGATATGCATCTATTTGGTGGCACAGCAATGATCAATATACCCGGAGCTTTGTATAGTTTTTCGTTGTCAATTATCAATTGGATTGTTCTTTCAGTTATTGGTTATTACGGTTTAATTATTCACACATCGACAGTAAAATTTCGCTTTTTAAAAGAAAGAAAGTTGACGTTTTTTTGTTGTTTGAATAGGATTTTATTCAAAATATTATCTTTTCGATCTATTGTGGTTTAACAGTTAGTATTTGTTATAAATTAAGTCGTGCATCGAGTGATCCAACTGTTCTTTGGCATATGATCAAAACACATTTATTTCAAATCAAAACAACTGTCAAAACGCACGATGGTATCGAAGATCCTCTACCTGAAAAACTAAAAACTATTGTTAAACAACGTTTACAGTCAGATATTCTTCTTTGTCTACTCGTATTTATCCTTGTTTTCGCTGTACATGCGTCAACAGCATTCACAAGTCTTCAAGTAATGATTGAATGAGAAGAAGAAAAATATACGTCGTCTTTATTTAGCCTTTATTGAACTATATCATTTGTTCGATTGTGATTTTATTGGGAATATTTGTTCATTATATTCTTCCGCAATTACGTAAACAATTGCCATGGTTATTGTTTAGTGAACCATTGATTAAACAAGCAGATTATTCGTTATTCGAACCAACAGGTAAATTATCAATATTGGAAATTAGTTTAGAAATTCGTTTTTAGAGGCAACAAAAGTTCTTTTTATCGAAAAACTTTTTATTTGGATTGTATTCCTCGAAAAGAACGTACTTTTACCATGTACATATCTTGGTACTCTCTCACAATCGGCACCAACAGTCATCGACAAATTTGGTCTATTGTAAATTTTTATTTTCCATTCTTTTATTTTCTATTTTGAATAATAACAATTTCTAGGCCAGCAATATTAATTTTAACCTTATGTTCGATAAAAATGCTTCGAATTGGTTATTGTAATTCATCTCGACACTTTTTATACATCCTTCTAACAACCATCATGACCTATGTGATGACATCGAATCGATCGGAAACATTTCTATTAAATTATTTTATTCTCTCGATTTTAACTGAAAAAGTATTTTGAATCGAAATAAAAAAATGAAAATATACGTATATGTGTTTGCCATTTTAGTTAATGGATTTTCAAGAGAAATTAAGTTTTATATTTGTTTATTGTGCTCCATGGCAAATATCTTGGGGTTCGGCATTCCACGCCATTGCTCAGCCATTCTGCATTCCACGTAAATACGAAATTCGAATTCTCTCTCTCACGACTTGATTTCGATGTTTTTCATTTGACAGATTCAGCAATTCTTATCGTACAATGTTTAATTTCATCATTGTTGAATTCTCCATTGATGCCTTTACTTGGTAGTGCAGCATTTCTCTCGTCCTATCCTCGTCCAATTAAATTCTGGGAGAAAAACTACAATACAAAGCGTTTAGACAATACAAATGTTCAATTACAAGCACAAATCAATGAATTTCATTGTGGATTAGATGATAATAACCTCAATGCGATCTTTTATGAGCATTTAACAAGAGTTTTACAAACGTCATTGTGTGGCGAGGTTCAACTTGGACGTGAGTCCTTTTCGTTCGTAGTTCTCATTTTGGACATAGTTTGCCTTGCTTAGGTCTAGGAAAAGTCAATACTGGAGATTTTTTTATATTAACAAGCGATAGTTTGAATTGTATGATTCATTTCATTGAAATTGGAAATGGTTTTTTGACATTTCAATTGCGTGGTTTGGAATTCAAAGGCACTTATTGTCAACAACGTGAAGTCGAAGCAATAACTGAAGATATCGAAAAGAATCGTGGTTTATGTTGTTGCGAAGCTGGACGATTTCCTCATATGCTTTCATTGAATGCTGCATTTACGCAACGATGGCTTGCCTGGGAAGTTATTTGTTTGAAATTTGTTGTCGATGGTTATAGTATCAAGGAAAATAAATTCAATGAAACTGTTGTTGGCTATGATCTACGAAAGAGATTGATTTCATTGATGATTAAAGCTGTTATTTTCTATGCTGTTCGATCTGATCAATTAGCAAATTGGCTTGAAAACGAACAGATACGTCAAGCTATAGTCCTATTTCAAGATCCGGATCAAGTCGATGTTGATCCATCGTTTACAACTCTATTCGATGATGATTTCAAAGTCGGTGCTGGAGGTGTAACGAAAAAAACGTTTACTTTTGTTTATGGTTCATGGATACATTTATGTAATAGCAAACGAACGACTGTAAATGATTTTGAAAAGAAATTTTGATTTAATTTTAAAATATTTTAATATTTGTAAATAGCCGTTAGTAGCAAATCAAGAAGAAGATTTAATAACATTTTGTTTCCTTCTCTCGTTACTCGCACGTCGAACTTTATTTAGTTCGTTACCATCACAGTAAAATTTCATTCTTAGTTTGTTTTTATCAATTCAGTTTATGATCATCTATTTAGTCATACAGTTCTATTGGAAATTTATCATGAAAATTTCGTTCATGGGTTTTATTCGTTGTTCAAAGGTGATTTTCGTCTTGCACCTAAAGATGAATGGGCATTTGCAGATATGTCTTTATTAAAAAATGTCGTTGCACAAGGTGTACGAATGTCCTTGAAACTCAATCAAGTATAAATATCAAAATCATGTATTAGTGAAAAATAGAAAAAAATATTATGTTTCATTTAGGACTCATTCCTTGAAATGTCAGAGTATGTAGACAATGAGAAGTTATATGAAGATATCGGTAAGATTTTTAATAGAAACAAAAAATGAAACTATTGTTGCGAGGTCTCTTTTCTAGCGCAAAATGATGGCAATCTTGTTATAACTCATGAAACATCCCCCGAATGGCGAAATGCGATTCTATCTAATAAACCGTCATTGTTAGCATTAAGGTTAGTCAAGCATTTGATTGGAAATTAAATCTATAAATAAATAAATTGAAGGCGTGCACTTGTCGAAAGTATCGACGAATATCGAATTGTTATGTTAGATCGTCGACATTTGTCGTTTCGTGTTGTTAAAGTTTCGAAAGAATGTGTTCGAGGTTTTTGGGCATCGCAACAACACGAATTAATCTTCTTACGTAATCGAAATCCTGAACGAGGTTCAATACAAAATGCTAAACAAGTCTTGAGAAATATGATTAATTCATCATCTGATCAACCGATTGGTAAATTCGTGTTTTTTCTTCTTTCATATCAAATAGAATTATTTGATTTTCTTTCTCTTCAAGGTTATCCCATATTTGTCTCACCTTTAATCACATCCTATTCTTCAACAAGTGAACCATTGACGAAGATTCTCGGTTGTGAACTTTCTTGGGATTTGATTCAAAGAAAAATCTCGACATTTTGTCAAAGGTTAATACAAACAATCTGTTGGCTTGATAAGAATTTGATTTGACTTTTTGTTCTGTTTTTTTCAGTGCATATGCATTCTTTCTTGCACATTGTGTTGGAAATGCTTCGGGTACGCATGAAGCTATTCAATTAGCCGAACGACGCCCACAAATATTGTCTCATCAACGACAACCATCATTAACTGTGCCGACAAATCCCATCGAACAACAAATTCGTTCAAGTTCAGTTCAGCAAAACATCAAAATTCATTCAAACGAACCCTCTCAACAATCATCAAGTAGCAATCTCGTTAAACGTCCATCGGACAGTTTGGCTGTCAATAATAGTGACGAACAAACTCGTCGACGTTCATCTGTTTCAAACGAACTAAACACCAGCGAACGTAGTGGTCGAAAAGGTTTCACTGGTAGTACATCAACGACTATTCATTCGAGCAGTACAACTCAAATAAATAAAACAAATACCGTTTCATCGAATGAAAAGGTTGTGATCATCGATACGACAGCTGTAAGATTTTTTTTTTCTTCTTATGAATGATTGTGTCATTAGGGATGAATGATTTTGTTTTGAATCGTTAGATTTATGATTCAATTAATCTGGGCAGAAGAATTGATGTCATTTGGCCGAATGAACAAATGCGATTAAATGGCGGACGAAATGTTTGGTCGGGTTGGACGCCTGCTCTCGGCATGAGTGGTCTAGTTGTTCATCGTTGGATACCTCGACATCGTGATCCTCGACAACGATCTCATATCGATAAATGTATATTACTTGTTCATATTGATAAATATGATAAATTCGTGCCCATAGCTGAGCATGGCGTTCGATTTATTGGTGAATCAACTTATCTTTAACAACAATCGAAATCAAAATACGTGACATTCTTTGTTTTTTCTTCTTCTGTTCTTTCTCTAGTCGATTTGTTGAATTTGAAAAGGAAATAAACAAGTACAATGGTGTATGAAAAATCATGCTTCTATTTCTGAAGAAAAGAAAGCATGAACAGGATATCGATTCAAACTAAAACCGTACTTTTCTTTCCTTTTTCTTTTCTCGGAGACACATTACAATTCTTCATTCAATGAATTTGCTTCATCAATCTATACTTTTTTTTAAAATGCTAACAAATTACTGGTACAGAGAAAACAGAAGAGAAGAAAAAGAAAGCGTTTTCCTTTTTTATATTCTTTATTAAAATGTTTCCTTTTTTCCTATAATAACAACATGACAAATTTAGTTTCAAGAATGAATACACACAATTATTATCAATTGAATGTAAAGGAAAAGAAATAAGGAAACATTTTTAGTAAACAAACTTTCTCGAGTCAATAGAAAAGAAAACAGGCAAATCTTGTAACATTCGTTGATATTTCAAGAATCTGTCATCATTTTGTCCGTCTGTCTCGATCTTATCTCTTATCGGCATAGGACAAAAAAGGAATCGGTTCGATATTTTTGTAATTCATTAAAATTTCTTATGCATAGTTTACAATCTTTTCAATTCGAATTCGATCTCCATTTTTTTTTGAATGGATGTTTAATCTTCAGATGATTCAGTTTATTGAAATAGAAAGAAAATGTTGATTGTTTTTTAGGGAAAAAAGCAACACAACAAACATGTCTGCCATGTCAAATATACAATTAGTCTTTTTGTGCATTTGAATGTTAGATACGTTTGCTCCTGTCAACAACGATATCATAGAGCGAACGTTGAGTGATAGTATCATCTGAGTTAACTGTCGTTTTGTTTTTTTTCTTTTTGTTAGATTTGTTTTCAATTGTTTATCCGTTATTTTTTTCTGCTTCTTAAATCTATTTAGTTAATGATTTTGACCTTTACACTTGGTTCACGATATTTGGTATTTTTATATTAATAAACTCGAAATTGTTATTGCATGACATATAGAAAATTGCGAGTCGTTGATGAGTAAAGAGAAGATGAAAGATAGAAAGAGATTCAGTTTTTTTTTCTCTCTTTTCTTTTAATTGATGTTGGCTAAGTGTTCATATTCTTTTTTTTCTTCTTTTTGTAATGTCAAATGTGCTAAGTGCCTATTAGATAAAGAAGATTACATATCTAACGTTCACTTTTCCTCAACTGTATTATCCAATGCCTATCAATAAGAGAGACTTGTTGGCATTCCATAGCATGCGTTTTTTTTTCTCTATAAAGTTGTTATTTAATAAAAAGATAAAGAGAGCAGAAAAAAATGAGCGACAGTTCAACAACACATTATTAATGACAACGAAAGTATGAGAGAGAGAGAGAGAAAGAAAAATATCCTATTAATCAATCTATGCTCTTACCAAATCTCTTAGTAAACTGTCTACTTGGCTTCGTATTGTGAAGTGTTTGATTAAAATTTGTCAACTTCATACTGATGATTTGCTTGTTATCTTGGTAAGTCATTTAGTTTTTTTTTCTTTTTACGCAGAAGATTTTGTTTTTATTCGTAAATGTACTTGGAAAAAACGCTTACTGACCTTGGCATGAAAAAGAGCAGTATCTAGATTTTAACAAATCAAAGAAATAAATAATAACTAAAGTATTAGTAATAAAACAAAGTGATATTAAAAATAAACAATTTATAGCGTTGCAAGAAAAGACCGGAAGAACAAAAAAAGTAAATCTCTAATAAAGAAAAAAGGTGCAATCCAATGATGAATTTGATGTTTGTCGATTTTGTTAGGTAAATCTAATTATTAAGTAATAATGAAAATGCATCATCTTACGATGACAGATTGAATTACTAGTGTAGACATTTATCTGTGTAGAAGACAAAGGAGCACCAAGAATAAAACAACAAATTCATCAAAAAACATATTGTTCTTTTAGTTTTTCTTTTTTTTTTTCTTTTTCTTGCTTGAAGAAGCAATCTAACACTATTAGTAATATTATCGTTTTACTAGCAAGTGTCGATGTGTTTTCTTTTCTTTTCTCTCTCTCTCTCTTTCGCTCTCTCGTTCGCGTATTCGCTATTTTTCTTCTTTTGTCGTCTCTCATTTTTTCATATTCCATTAATATCTCATCCACTTAAAGGACAGGTAATCAGTCAACAAAACTAAGAACGGCTAGGGTTTTTAATCAATATCGAATCCTACGGTTTTATCATTTTCTTTTCGTGTGCAATCCAAATAGTTTAGTCTGCCGAGGTTGTATGGAACATATTTTTTCTCGAATTCCCATATCTAATCATCGATTTGCTTTCGTTATCATCAATAAGAAAGGAAAAGACCTTTCAATCCTCAAGAGATCCATTTCTTTTCTTGAATAGCTAACAAATAGAGTGTGCGTTGTTTTTTGTCAATATCATCAGCATTAATGAGATAAATATCATTTAGATTTCGATTTAGATGCATTTTTCGAATTAAATATTTAACAATGACAGCACCATCAGCAATGAACATCAGTCTTATGATTTATTTTGTTCTCGTTTCATTAATTGGTACATTCGGTAATGGGATTATTTTACTTGCCTATGGCAATCGTTGGAATTCATCGAAATCAACATCTGTTATATTTATACTTGTTTTGGCTTGTGTCGATCTTTGGACGTGTTTAATTGTTGTACCAACAATTGCAATTATGGAATATCGTGAATTTGAAGTGCCAACAATTCTCTGTCGATTTTATTCATTTTCAAAAATTCTAATTATTATTTCATCATTAATTATGTCGTTTATTGCTTTGGATAGATTTTTAAATATTGCTTTGCCACACTATCGTTTATTGAATCCACGTCGTGTAAAAGTGAGTTTAATTGTTGTTTTTTTTATCAGGCGTTCCCCCCCCCCAAAAAAAAAAACGTACTTTGATCGGCAACTCAAGTCGATTCTATTGTTAATTAGCAAAATAAGAGTTTTCTAATCTTGCTAATAATATCCTTATAAATATTATCGTAAGAAGCTTGTAAAAGAGGACGAAAAATTGATTTTTTTTTCTCATCATACGTTTAGTTCTTGCTGACATTATTTATTCTAACTGGTATTGGCTTAGGTATATTAACAGCTTTAGCTTTTTCTTCGATGCCAAATCGAGATGTTTTTCTTGCAAATTACACATTGATACAATCGAACGATTCATCATTTATCAAACAACTTTCCAATGAAATATCATTGACAGTCAAAATAAAAAATGAATCAATCGACGAATTATCTCGTTCCGTTGCCGAACAACATCCTTTACCAACTGGTGCTAATCTTACAAATCTTATTTTAACATACAGAACAAGTCATGTTTGGTGTTTTGCTGACACGAAAATCATATCGGAAAATCTACGTGAAATTCTCAAACATATATCGAATAAATTCTTTTTTATTTCAATCGGTATTGTAACAATATTCTATACGATTACGTTTCTACTTGCTTTGCATCGTCAAAATCCTCGTATACGAGCATTGAAAAAGAGTTTAAATGTTATTAATAAATTCGATGCATATCCAAGTCAATATCGATCGTCACTATCGGCTAATTCCAATCAACCAACGAGTCAGCTAAATCAAAAAGCTAAACAACGAAAAGATTCAACAAATTCCAGTTCACCAATATACACATTTGACAAAACGAATACATTTAAAATTGAATCACGAAATGCTGCTACAAATGATAATCAACAATATGAAATGGCGAGTTTTGTTAGTAATGATGATGCAGAAGAGTCAAATGCTCTCGATACACCTAAACAAGATTATCCTATGAGCATACCTGAAGCTACATCGGATGAAAAATTTCTAAATGCTAAACAAGTTTCATTTCAAGTTGAAGATACGAATGATCAACAACAATTAGAATCTCTGACGAATTCATTTAGTTCAGATTTAGATCGACGAAATGGCAAATATTACAAATTTCCATGTCCATGTTCGAGAACACGACAATTTTTAATTAAATTTCATTTCGCTCAACCAACATTGGACATTCAACAATGGTTATGTTCTTGTTGTATGAAAAAATCATCAAAATCAACAACAAGAAAACGAGAATCATCTTTATTGAATCCTATCGAAGATGAAACATCAACAATTTTACCCTCGACATCTCTATCGACTGTCAATCATCAACATCATCATTCGACAACAGGTGAAACATTAAAACGTCAATTACATCGACATCGTTTGAAACAACTTCGTATGGCGTTAACATTTCTGATTATCACAATATCATTTGTTCTTTTCTATTTACCATCGATATTAAATGCTGAACGAATTATAAAAAGTCCGTTGTTAGTTTATTATTTATTTTTATGTACACACGCATTAAATCCAATAATCTATTGCTTTATGAATGTGAGCCTACGTGCATATATATTGACTATGTTCCGATGTCGAAAACGTCGACAACGTGGACAAAGTTTGACTGTAGGTACAATGGCAAATGCTTAACAAAAGAAGAAAATTAACTCGTGATTTTTTCTTCGTCTTCTTCTTTTCTTTTTTTGTCAATGTTGTTTATGTGATATTGTGTTGAATGTGAACATTCGGAAAAGAAATAAATTTATTTCGAGAAAATTAGTATGAAAACCCTTTCAAAAAGAAAACAAAACAGATTCCGTTTGGGGATTTTCAAGATTTCCGAAGTTATTTTCTTTGAATGAAATTGGAACTATCCTCGAGTGTGATTAGATATAGAAGTGGAAATGTTCCTCTTTCTCTAGTGTCATTTAAGATACAATGGAACATCCGTTTGACTTGTATGTACTTGATTCAAATTGGAGTCAAGGTCTCGATGATGTAATGACTGAAAATCTTTTTCATGGACAATATACTGCACATGTCATGATCAATATTTATTTCAAAACGCAAAGTACATAATCAGTTCTCTTTTTTTTTCGTTCTTATTTTTCTTTTTTTTTCTCCCTGTCGGTTATTGACGTATTATTGATCGAGAAAAGAAATTCGTTAAACACATATTCACCTAAAACGTACACATGTTTTTTTCTTCTTAACAAGACAGATTAATCGAAACGAATCGTTAATACAAAAGAGAGAGAAAAAAGAAGTGCAAAATCAAACGTCTTTTTCTCTCAGTACTTTCTTTAGACTTGTTTCGATTTGTTGTGTGTGTGTACATAATCTATAATGGCAACATTAACATCAGGAACTAGTAGATTCATGCATTCGTCTTCACAAGATTCACGTAAACATTTCTTATGATTAAACAAAAAAAAACGACGACTATATCGATCTGATTATTTCTCATCTTAGCATCATCAGCAACAACAACATCACCGAATCCACATCCATTTTTACGTTTCAATATTTTAACATTTCAAATTCATAATAATCATACAACGGATTTAAAAACGGTTATAACTCAAGTTGAACTCAAAGAAAAACAACGAACAGCAAAACATAATCACGAAAGTAAACGAACACAAAACGCATGTGCGACACGTTATTTGCATTTTGTTTCTTTTAAGCACCTGCACGAATTAAATTACCGTTGTATAATGACAAAGATCGATGTATACCATTCGATGCAGGATTATTACCGAAAATCAAACGACAAATCATCATTCGAATTAGTTCGAATAATATTATCTACACATATGAATCGGATTTAGGTGCACTGAAAAAATTAGCTGATGGCCATCGACATCGAGTAAAAACGCGAGGACAAAAGAAAGAAGACATTGAAAGACAAGTTGTCATATTCTAGTTTTACTTTACGCCAAGAGCGGAAGCTGAAATGATTATTAAATATAAAGGTAGAGGTTGTTGAGAAAATTAAATACTTTATTAGGGTTGCTTATTTTGCAGACGCTTCGGGTCGGACAGTACGCGAAACCCGTCATAGTCAGACTGTAAGTCGATATGCCGAACGGCGTCAACAAATTTACACTCACTACGGTCATGAATTTGTTCCGAAACTTTTCAAATTGCCGACATTTTGTTCTGTATGCAGTGAATTTCTCTGGTAGAAATATGTTTTCATTTCATGATAATAACTAATTGCCTATTTATTCTCAATAGGGGATTTGCATATCCAGGCTATCAATGTCAACGATGTGATTGTGTCGTACATAAAAGCTGTTATAAAACCTACGCATGTCCTTGCTCAGGAAGAAAATATTCGAATGTATCGATCAATTTTCAAAGCAAGACATTCATCTCGTTCTGTACTTATTTATTTAGTTAAATGTTCGTCATGCTGATCATCATTTTGCACAACTACCATTCTCACTAAAACCATTCTTCTGTGATCATTGTGGAAGTTTTATTCGACCGGGTCATGCTCAAAGATGTTCAGGTGAATATTATTTCAAATGATTTGTTTTTGAAATCTCAATCAATTCAGATTGTGCAATGACACTTCACCGTCGTTGTACATCAAAAGTCGGCAGTTATTGTGGTTGCGAACAGAACGTTTTAGATTTCTATGAAGAGTGGAAACAAACGGTTTGTTAATACACAATCGAATAATTCTCGTTCATTTTTGTTTTTCATGTAGCATGACAATGATTTAAAAGAAGAAGATGTTTATAATAATGATTTGTACAAAATCTATTCGACTATCGGTCAAGTCAATCAACAGCAAGCAGCACAAAATGTTGTCGAACGATTTTCAACACGATATCGACCCGAAGTGACGTCCGGTTTTCATGTCTCACATTTTCGATTCATACGTATACTCGGTCAAGGAATGAACGGATCAGTATGCAACAAATAATCGTTGTTTTTCCTAGGAGAAAAATTCTCGTTATTGAATTAGGTCTATCTCGTTCAATACAGTCGAAATTATTATGCAATGAAAGTTCTCCGAAAGAATCTGGTTTTAGAAGGTCAAGATTTGCCTTATGTTATGCTCGAACGAGAAATCATGATTCAAAGTCGATCGAATCCGTTTATAATTCAATTGATGTATGCTTTTCAAGATGCTCAACGATTATATTTCGTCATGGAAGTAGCTAAAGGCGGCAATTTCTATCGACTTCTAATCAAACAAGCACCGAAACCATTTCCATACGAACGAATTGTTTTTCATTCGGGAGAAATTGCTTGTGCTCTAGCATTTCTGCATTCCAAACGAATCGTTCGTTCTTTCTTTCTTTTTTTTTTGTTAATTCAAATTTATCGTTTATTTTTCCATAGGCATATCGTGACCTCAAACCGGAAAACGTTCTTGTATTTGACGACGGTCATATTAAACTCGGTGATTTCGGTCTATGTCGGAAAGATATCGATCAACATCCACGTGCAACGACATTCTGTGGCACGCAAGAATATATTGCCTATGAAATCTACAAACATTGCGAATACGACGAAAATGTCGATTGGTGGTCATTAGGCATAATGATTTATGAATTATTTACATTTGTCACACCATTCTATGACGAAGATGAGATGCAGATCGAAGAAAATGTTCTTTCCAAAGATGTTTATTATCCGGAGACAATGCCCAATGAAGCTAAAACGATTATTGCTGCATTTCTCGAACGCGATCCAAGAAAACGACTAGGAAACAAATATTCACTACATGGACACATCGGTGACCAATTATTTTTCAGTCCACCGTATACATTGCAAAATATTGAAAATAAACGTGTACCACCTCCATGGAAACCATCAGTAAGTGCCTACATAACATTTTGATTTGTTGATTTTTCTACGAAATGATTTGTAGGTATTGACCTCGTTTGAACCAAGTAGTGAAGAATCACGTCTTTCTGAATTGGAAGAAAAAGACAAGATCTTACTTTTATCAACACCACCAGAAACATTTCGTGGTTTTTCATACGTTTGTCCGAATATAGTTACTAGTTTCTAATAAACTGATTATTTTCATTTGAAATTCGTTTTTTTTTTGTACAAATTTGTTACCGGTGAAAATAAAACGAAACAATAAATAATCTGTGTTTGACGTTTTTTTTTCGTTTGATAACGAGGCGTGAGTATTTGCCAAACACATACATGTTCGGTGTTATGCACAAACATTCCCAGGTAACTTTTTTTCTTCTTCTTTTTGCTTTCGATTAATCGGATAAATATTGACTACCGCATGCACTTGATTCACTTAATAAATTTTACCTTTTTTTCTTTGGTTGTTTATTTAGGATTTTTGTCTTTTGAGAAATCTATTATTGATAAACAGAAATGACATCGAAATGAAATGAAAAGAATAATACTTTTGAGACTATTGATTAAATATTCGAGTTTTGGATAAAGAAGAAAATCAAAAACAAAACTCTTGAATAGGTTAAAAATATCGAACTGAAAGAGCATTTGTCAATTTTGTTCTCGACCTTTGACTAAATCTAATTGATCGAACATAAGAGATCAAATAAGAAAAAAAGATCGATCTTCTCATATGGCATCGATTATATATTCATTTCTTAGAAATCAATGTATATTTGATATCCTGATAAATAATGGTACTTCCAAATAATCAAAAGCAATCTCTTTCGACTGAGATTTTTGTTCTTCTTCTCTGCATAGATGATACTCGTGCTTGCTCCATATACTCGATATTTCTGCTAATTTATTGCGATTCTTTCATCGGCAAATGCCATGTTGATCAGGAAAAAAAGAAACATGGCCAGCTTGTAATCTGACGATTGCCCTCGTCAATAATCATGGTAAAAAAAAACTAGATGAATATAAACATGTATGTCTATATATATACACACATATTGACAGAAAAAAGAGAGAGAGAGAGAGAGAGATCTTCTTGCAAGGTTTTGATAAGAGAGTCAACGAAATTGATTGGTTTATTAATAGTATTCATCATATGAAAGAACATGTGGATTCCAGATGAATTCTTAGCACTTAAACGAGGCGTTTATTTGCTATTGTTGAGAGTTATAAACTCTCTTGTGTTGTACAATAGCTCTTCTTCTTCTTCTTGTTATTTTTGGTTGTGCTGACCGATTCTTTATTGATAGTCTGGCTCAAGTGTATAGATATTTGTCATTTATAATTCAGTTTCAATGTTCTTCATATATTGAAAAATGAGAAGAAAAGAAGAAGAAGAAGAAGAAAAGAACGTTTACGTGTTCGTTCACCATCATTCGACGACGGATTTAATAATTCTGCTCCTTTCTTTCTTTTTCTCTTTCTGATAGAGTGATATTTTTGTAAAAAAAACATAGACACACAACGACAGAAAGAAAGAAGCCACACTACATATTGACATACATAGAGTCGTTTCTGTATATTTTTTTTGTTGCTCGACTCGTCCACTTTTTATTTATTGTCTTTTTCTCTCGCTCTCGTTTTTTTTTCTCTTCTGTTCGCTCGCGTTTTTTTTTCTTGTTCTAGAAAATACAGCCCCAACGAACATTGTTAGTAGCGTTGGCATGTAAAAAAAGCTCTTTCTCTCATTTTTCTTTCTCTTCTTTGCTTCTTTCTTCGACTGTTCGTTTACTGCTTGAATCAACAACAACAACAACATCATCACAACTATTACCACCACCACCAACACCAACACATTTATAGACAAAGAGCATGAAGGCACAACACATAAAGCAAAGAACATAATGGAACAACAACAAAATTCCCAACCAGAAAGAAATCATAATAATAAAAATAACAACAACAACAACAACATCAGCACTGGTAACAGACTTCTTGAGTTTTCACTTTAAAAATAGAACAGAAAACTATTATTCACACATCTCCTTTTAAACAAATATTATGATACCATCAACATTAAAAACAATTTTTATTGATGGCGAATTGGACGATTCATCCGTTTTACTTGATGTTCAACATCCTTATCGAGACAAAGATCTTTTATTAACAAATCATTTCGATGACGTCGAAGATGATGTTCACGATCAGGTAAATTAAATCAACACTTCAGTATTATTTATATTGGGAGTTAATTTCTTTTTATCAGAACGTACCTAGTGTTATGAATAACTTTGTTATGTTTAAAAAAATCAGAAGAGATTTTATTCGCAAAACATTGCAGCATTTTTTTTTCTCTTTTTCCTGTTCTTCAGCTGAAATCAAGGTGCTATCTTGTCTAGTCAAATAATGTTGTTTATGCAGCATAGATTCGTTTTTCGACTAAAATGATATCGAAAGATAAAAAAGAACGAATAAATGAAAGTTTGTTTCAGTTTGTTCTCGACTTGTGCTTCTCCGTTCTTTTATTTTCAGGTTGAAATGAAAAGAAAAAAACTACCGGATTTCCTCTTCATTTCTTGATTATGATTAAACAGAGAAACCAAATCATTCCAATTAGATATAATCTTCCGTTATCTGCTTCTTCACGAAACAGAAACAAAAAAAAGAAAGATGAAAGATTTCATAGAGATAAAACAGAATTTTTTTTTTGTTAGTTATATTGTTCAATAGGAATCTCATTTAGATTTCTCGTTATTTATCGTATTAGATTTGCTATATCTGTTTTTCTCTTCTCGAAAGAGAAAGCTGCAAACAATTCAAGCATAGATAATATAGAACTAATTTTTCTGTCCGTTGCGGTTGTCATGATGTCCTCAAGCTATAAACAACATGTATGCATCTTCGTGATTATTTTCTATTTCAACGATGCTCTTCATTGACTATCTGCATATGCATATTCAGAATATATTAAAATTGACCATTAGATTAAGATAAGACTTTCGTCTGTTCATCTATTCTTCGCTTTTTTCCTTTATATGCATAGACACCTAGACGATGAAAGAATTGATTAAAAAAAGAAATTGTTGATTTCTGTCTAAAAATGTCTAGTTTGATTTTGTTATTATTTCTTCCTCGAATTGTTTTCATTCAATTAATTTCTAACCAAGTTACATGAAGAAATATAACCTTGAGTAGCAACTAGTTGCATATACGTCTTAGTTGGGCATAAGTTTCGATTTCTTTCTGTGTTATTTCAAGCAAATAATATGCTTGTACCGAGATCGATTAAAATAATTTAAGTTCCTGATCTGACACACAATTGAAATCGAAACGACAGGAAATGAAAGAATAATTATGGTAACATAGTTACTTCGTACGACAAATGAGATATTTGCATTCTTATTTTAATTATAAAAACACGAGTTATGTATAAATCTGTGCATAAATTACTATTATAAAAGCATATGCGTGTGTATGTTCAATTTGTCATATGCAAATGTGCATGATTTGTCTATATCTTTGAACATTAAAAAAAAATGTTTCGAACGGAAATCATTAGTTGTTGCTTTCGAGGAGAACTCGAAAGACAAGATACAATCAGTGAGTTCAACTGTCTCTTGACAATCGTCAACGGTAACACACACACACACACACACGCTCCTTGATCATATGCATATGTCCATATGTGCATACAGCCACATACGTATGAATATATGAGAAGAAAGAGCGAGAAAACGAAAGAGAAGAAGAAGAAGAAAAAAAAAAGAAAACAGACACCTTGACAATCTGTTCTCTGCAGAGTGTGTATAGAAGTACATGATTGCCGAGAAGAGAGGAAGGAGAGCATAGAAAAAGAACGTCGAGAAAAAAAAATCGAGAGACGAAGCAAACTAGAGACATAAGGAGAGAAAGACGAAGCAAATTTGACAAATCATTAGTCAGTTATACGCACTATATTTCATGCGACATGCTGACAGAAAAACAATCCGTTCGTTATTATTAACAGCCGAGTAATCGCAGGAATAATGGAAATGTTCGATCTGGATAATGATTTATGGGTAAGTGAAATTGATCGGTTTAAAATAGTAACTAGAAATTAGACTGAATGTTTGTCCGATTATACACCCTTATTTATTGACATTTCGAACAGATTTGATTTCGTTTTATGATCTTATACTTCATGTGAATATTTAGAAAACGAAACTAAATTCAACTTTATCTTATTTAAATACAGTCGTTGACTAAATGACTTTTTTTTTCTCTGATTAAACATAAATGTACTGAAATAAAAAAAAAACAATATGAAATCAGCAGGAATCATAAAATATTCGTTAGTTACCTAGTCGTATAAATGCATAAGCATATGAGTACTTGTCGATAATGACCTTTCGTCGAACGTGATCGAGTACACCCTTGTTTAATTAAATTTTCTTGTTATTTTTTTTCATTAGAGTTCACCATTTTTTGGTTTATTTCCTCCGACGTCCGACGGACCACCGAATACATTTCTCTCCACCTGTCCTAGTCATAATAGTTCAGGTTCAAGTTCAAATGGCTCATCAACAGCATTTTCATTCACTGATTCAGCTTATGCATCGTCCCAATCACCACCTCCACCACCCTCATCATCGAATCCATACTCAATTAGTTCAACCAGCCAATCAATTTCAATCATTCGTGGTCTACAACCTCAACCACAACAAAATCAAACTTCTCTACTACCGAAACAAATCATCAAACCACCGGTAACATCGACACATTCGTCATTACTTCCTGGTCTAACAACTGCATCACCCTGTTCAAGTTTATCGAGCGAAAATTCCTGTTATCCATCAGCATCATCACCATTTTCTCACAAGCAAATTCAACGACATCAAGATTATCACGACAATTCATGGAATTGTCCGGCTTGTCAAGAAGTTTACAAGCAAAATCATGCGAAAGTTCTTCAATGTTTTCATTCATTATGCGAAACATGTATTGACAAATTCTCTGACAATGATAATGGAAATTTAACTTGTCCATTATGTAGTTTAACAACTATGTTAACCGATATTCTACCTGATTATACGCTACAAAATAATCAATCAAATGAATATACGTTATCATTTGGCGAAAGTTCGGCGCAATTTTGTACGGCATGCAAAAGTACAGAATCTATGGCTGTTGCTAAGTGCTTCCAATGTTCGAGCTTCCTATGTCATCAATGTGTATGTGCACATCAAATAATGAATTGCTTCGAAGGCCATCGCGTAAGTCAAGACAACAAACCAACAAAAAGAAAAAGAGTTTCTTTTTTTTTCTCCTCTTCATCTTCAATATTCTTCATGATTGATTGTCCTCTTCTATTCATCTGATCAGTTCCATTGATGTCGTTTACCAAACAGACATGTACATGGATAATCTAATAATATTAATTATTGAATATGCATTTCCATAATTTCATTAGAATCCTAGTTTTTTTTCTCTCTCTCTCTCTTCTTTCTTATCTCGCCGAAAAAAAGTCCGAAGAGAATGCATCTAATCACTTTCATGTTTTATCTCTATTACATGACTCGGATCCGATTTCGACAACTGTGTATTTTGATAGGAGAGAAAGAAAATCAATACGAGAAGAATTTTTTCAGGTCAACTGTTGGACACATCAGTGATTGATTGATTGATTGAATAGAAAAGAAAAACAGAAACGTCTTTTTTTCGTTCGAAAGGTTTCAAAAGACGAAATAAATGTCCTTCGTTCATCGCGCAAGAACGAAATAGAATTTATGTGTTCTTTTTTTTTCTTTGCTCCATTGAGACTTTATAAGTAAAAGAAACGAGAATCACATTAACACTTTTGAGTACATGATTAAAGAAATCAAATCATGTATTCACTTTCGAATGCAAATATCGATAATGTGAGATAATGTTTTAATTGAATTCGATTTTGATCTGCTTTTTCATTTTTCAAGGTTATTCATATCAAAGATCTTGATTCGAATGGAAATGATCTTCGTTTAATCGTTTGTCCAACACATAAAAACGAAACGTTAAAATATTTCTGTGCTACTTGCAATATTCCGAGTGAGTCTTGTCAAAACGATGAAATCAACTTTTTTCATTGTCGAATTTAGTTTGTACTACTTGTACGACAACTGATCACGGTCGTGCTGGACATGATTTTGTTCCTTTAAACGATATCGGTAACGATCACTATCTGCATTTTTTCTTGTTTCGAATAAAATATAAAAATATTTCAGGATCACATCAAGTAGCAAAATTACAGCATATGGTTGAAAATACACGTCAACGTTTACTTGACTTAAAACATTCGCAGAAGACAGTCGATCGTTCATATAATTCATTACAAGTAACCGATTGAATCATTTGTTATGCATAAATAAAGAAATTTGCATTTTTCTGTAGACTCAATATGCTAAAGCTCAACATGATATCAATGAGACTTATAATTTCTATCGACAATTAATTGAAGAACGTAAACATGATCTTATGAAAGTATGAGAAAAGATAAACGGTCAATAGTTTAACAATTTTTTTCTCGATTCTGTAGGAATTAGATAATACGTTCAATGAAAAACAAGTTTTTCTGACAAATCAAATGCAAAAACTTGATGAAGCTATTGAACATGCTAATTTAGTAAATTGTTTTAATCGATATTAAATGATAATATTCGTTTTTTGTTTGTTTGTTAGCCATTAGAATTCTCTGATCGTTTATTCAAAAATTCATCGACAACAGAAATTCTTCTCTATAAAAAACAATTAGAAAATAAATTCAATAATCTTAATCAAATTCTTCCGGAAACAAATGGACAAACATCATTTGAATTAGAATTTGTTTCAAATTTTCAAGTAAATTAAACACGCATAAATCCAGCTCGATTTTCTAATCGATTGTTTTTCAAGGCTATGCAAACAGGCGTTCGAAATACATTTGGTTATGTTCGATCAGCACCTGAAACAGCTTCAGTGGTAAGTAAACAAAATTTTTAATTGAAAAAGAAATTTCTCAATTCATTTTCTTCTAGAATAACCTTTACAAACCGCGACCACAAAAAGTACATAAATATACGCAATTAATTTTATTCAAATTTTTGTTGTTGTTTTTTTTTCTTAGTTAATCAATGATAATTTCAATAAAGTTATCGGTCCACCATCATTAAACAATCATCACAATCTGTCATCACTAAGTCCAACAAAATCACTTCAATCACAACAACCAACGAATTCAAATCATCTATTAAACGGCATCGATATTCTCTCGTGTAGTTTACCTCAAACATCGATGAATAAATACTCGAGTTTATCAACATCAACACCGACACCGATCAGTTTCTCTCTTCAATCGAATTCAATGGATATTCATTCGTATGAATTATGGTCCAATGCAGCACAATTAACATCGACATCTCAACAGCAACTATCGAGTTCATTGACATCGAGTAATGGAAATTTAAATGGACATGATTCGATGGTCGATCTCGGAGATAGTTATTCGGGATTGACATCGAATCTTTTGTTGCCATCGAGATCGAATAATTCGTCGTTAAAACGACAGAAAATGATCTATCATCAGAAATTCGGTGAATTCGGCGTTTTAGAAGGACAATTTACTGAACCATCGGGCGTAGCTGTCAATGCTCAAGGTGATATCATCGTTGCCGATACGAACAATCATCGAATACAAATCTTCGATTCGAACGGTCGTTTTCGTTTTCAATTTGGCGAATGTGGAAAACGTGACGGACAATTATTATATCCGAATCGTGTTGCGGTTTTTCGTCAATCAGGCGACATCGTTGTTACCGAACGAAGTCCAACACATCAAATACAAATCTATAATCAATACGGACAATTTATTCGAAAATTTGGTGCCAATGTTTTACAACATCCACGTGGTAAAATTTAAAAAAAAACATCTTTGCTTTTATTTTTATATGTATATAGGCGTTTGTGTCGATAATATGGGTTATATAATCGTT
>ERZ781399.1409-NODE-1409-length-21448-cov-4.000327_pt1 | contig 21448 bp, 20 predicted proteins | sample MGYA00511014_ERZ781399 | MGnify/ENA primary metagenome ERZ781399 (study PRJEB29847, sample SAMN06458254) | wastewater metagenome | isolation source: Wastewater bioreactor | place: South Africa: Cape Town | study: EMG produced TPA metagenomics assembly of the...
TTGCCAACAGCGATGACTGTTGCATTGAGGACTTTGCCTAAGGATTTTTCGGGAATATGAAGTCCACCTTTCGTTTGAGTTTCAGCAGCGAAACGTTGGACAAGGACTCGATCGAATAAAGGAATAATACGTTTAATTGCTCCGGATGCCTAAAAAAAAGTTTATTAAAACTCTTTGATGTATTGAATTCGAAGTTTGTTTTACCATCGATAGTTTTGCACGAAAATGTTTTGTTTTTTTTCTTTTTCTTTTCTTTTTCGTCTACAACGTACGAGAATAATCGAGAATCTTACAACTTAACCAGGTACTTTCTCTTCCTCCGTTTTACTTTTGATTGGAAGAACTGTTTTGTCCATTCATATCGAGGAGGTTTGTCGATTTCGAGGAGGAGAACAAACAAATTACATCAGCTTTTTACTTTACTCTCTCTCTCTATCTAGGACATACACTCACAATTTCATCATCATCTAGCATTTTCAATTTGAACTAGATTTCTATTTACTTTATTCTGCTTTTAGTATTCATTTTCAACCCTCGCTCAACAGTAATAATGTATCGTTTTGCAAAAACCGTTTCGCGTACAACATCACCTTTAATTCAACATGTTGTTCGTCGTTCATTAGCTAAAGATATTAAATTTGGTGCCGATGCACGAGCACTCATGCTTCAAGGTGTCGACATTCTTGCCGATGCTGTCGCTGTTACTATGGGTCCCAAGGTTCGTCGAAATAAAAATAGAAATAGAAAGTGTTTGAAATGGAATTATGATTGTTGTTTTCTAGGGACGAAATGTTATCCTTGAACAAAGTTGGGGCGCACCGAAAATCACTAAAGATGGTGTTACAGTTGCTAAAGGTGTTGAATTGAAAGATAAATTTCAAAATATTGGTGCTAAACTCGTTCAAGATGTTGCCAATAATACGAATGAAAAAGCCGGTGATGGTACAACAGCTGCAACAGTTCTTGCACGAGCTATTGCCAAAGAAGGTTTTGATAGAATTTCACGTGGTGCTAATCCAATTGAAGTTCGTCGTGGTATTATGTCGGCTGTAACAGCTGTCATTGAAGAACTTAAACGTATGTCGAAAACTGTAACAACACCCGAAGAAATCGCTCAAGTTGCAACAATTTCGGCGAATGGCGATGTATCCATTGGTGATATCATTTCGAATGCAATGAAAAAAGTCGGACGAAATGGTGTGATTACTGTTAAAGTAAATTTGTTTTCGATTCAATTTGTAAATGATCTGTCTTTTTTGATTCAATAGGATGGTAAAACATTAATGGATGAACTTGAAGTTATTGAAGGCATGAAATTCGATCGTGGTTATATTTCACCATATTTTATTAACACAACAAAAGGTGCTCGATGTGAATTTCAAGATGCTTTTCTTTTATTAAGCGAAAAGAAACTATCATCCGTACAAGAACTTATTCCGGCATTAGAATTAGCTAATAGCCAACGTAAACCATTGCTCATCATTGCCGAAGATATCGATGGTGAAGCACTTACAACACTTGTTCTTAATCGGTAAATTCAATTGAATCAATTTTCTATCAAGATGATTGTTTGTTTGATTTTTAGACTTAAAGTTGGCCTTCAAATTTGTGCAGTTAAAGCACCAGGTTTCGGCGATAATCGTAAGAATATTTTACGTGATATTGCCATTGCTTCGGGCGGTACTGTTTTTGGTGATGAAGCCAATTTAACAAAACTCGAAGAAATTACAGCGAAAGATTTCGGTCGTTTTGCTGAAGTTGTTGTTACGAAAGATGATACATTATTAATGCGTGGTAAAGGTGATCAAGCAGCGATTGAACAACGTGTCAATGCTATCAATGATGAAATAGCTGAAACGAATTCCGAATATGAAAAAGAAAAACTTCAAGAACGTCTTGCTAAACTATCGAATGGCATTGCTGTATTGAAAGTTGGCGGCGGTAGTGAAGTTGAAGTTAATGAAAAGAAAGATCGTATTACGGACGCATTGAATGCAACTCGTGCTGCTGTTGAAGAAGGTATTGTACCCGGTGGTGGTGTTGCTCTTCTAAGATGTTTGAAAGTCTTGGAAAATGATGTCAATGCAGCAAATGAAGATCAAAAAATTGGTAATAGACTAAGAAACTCGATAATTGAATGTAATTCGTTTGTTTTAGGTGTTGAAATCGTACGAAAAGCTCTTCGTATGCCATGTTCAACGATTGCTAAGAATGCTGGCAAAGATGGTAGTGTTATTGTCGAAAAAGTTCTTATGTCACCATTTGAAATCGGTTATGATGCTCGAAAAGATCAATTTGTTGATATGATCAAAGCTGGTATCATCGATCCAACAAAAGTATGACTCGAATTGAATATACAATTATATATATAGACTTGCTTTTGTATTCTAGGTTGTTCGATCATCGTTGCAAGACGCTAGTGGTGTTGCTTCATTGTTGACAACAGCCGAAGCTGTTGTTGTTGAAGCACCTAAGCCAGAAAAAGAAGCTGCACCAGGCATGGGAGGCAGTACGTATTTATAGAAAAAAACACAGAATGAATGATCTTATCTTTGATATTTTAGTGGGCGGTGGCATGGGAGGCATGGGTGGAATGGGATTTTGAAAGAATAAATCAATACTAAATTAACCGTCTTTAGAACCGTTTTGTTATATCTATTTTCTGTTTTCAGTTCATTTTGTTTTCTGTTTTTGTTTCTCTTGTCTTTGTCGGCCACTGTGTACCTCCTAGGTAATGAAAAAAAACAATAAAACGATCAATCGTATCGAGAGTGATCCAGGTGAATTTGATTTTTATATTGAATTCTCAACTATTTCGTATAATCTTAATTGCTAAAGTCGACTGACATAGAATACTTCGTTTTTTTTTTGTTTTATCGTTATCAGCTACTTAAAGATATCTGATTGCATTGAATCGAATCGTGGTTTTTTTGTTTCGGTTTGTGCGAATTCATGGCTATAGAGTTTTTTTTTTCATTGACAGTCATCATCATTCAATAAACAACTAAAACACACTTATACTCTCTCGACTAAGTTGAAGAAAGAAGAATGACCTTCTGAGAGACAATTATTTTGTGTAAAGAATATTTGTTTATATTCATCTCATATAGACTTCTTAACTTGAAAAAAACGAGAGAGAAAAGCGGACTACCATGAGAGATTCAACATGTTTGTTGATGATTATTAGCAAAATCAATCTGCAATTAGTGTATCATAAGTTATCAATCTTGTATACATGACATACATACACGTATCTCGATAGACAAATGGTGCATATATGAGATCGATAACATCCGGAGAGTGAAAAGTAAATAGGGAGACAGTTGCTCCACCTCGATATCATTTCGACTATGACAGGTCGTCATACTCATTAGTCTATGTTCCAATTAAATCTCTCTTCGATTGTCGGTATCGTTTTTTTTGTTTGTTTTCAATGAGAGAGAAAAACAATATGCCGAATATTTTTTGTTGTTGTTTTATATCTTTGATTAAAATACTTTTGTTTGTATACAAGTCATCGTTAATAATAGACTGATACGATTGAAGAGTTTTACAACCTCTTTCTCGCACATCTAAGAATCAATGCGAACAACGTTCATATACACATAAAAAAATGAAGGAGAACAAGAAGAAGAAGAAGAAGAATAATCTTATCTCATTTGTTCTATTGGCTTCTTCTGTCTTCTATACGGAAATTCAATTATAATCATCGGAATAGGTATAAGATATGTTTGTAGTTGTCCGACACGAAGTCGAAACAAAAATGAAAAAGAAATAGCAATGATGTTGATATATCTACATATAGAAAACAGATCATCTTACACATATAAAAACATCTTTAACAAATGGCATCGGTCGCACGCGACTTTCCTTTGCATGTTCAATTATCTTTTTCTTTTCTATTGTCATATGGCGTTTTTCCAGTTGATTACTAATATAAGTATCTAGTGACTTTCTTCTTCTTCTTTTTTGTATAAAAATCAATCAATACAGAATGAGAACGAGAGACTGAAAAGTAACAGTATTCGCATTATTTGTTCATTTGATGGCAACAACACCTTGAAATAAAAAACAGGATCTACCTGGTGAGAATCAATTTGCTCTATCAAAACGCCCTCCTACGTTCGTATGACGGACATCCGGCCTTTTTTATTCAGCTTTTCTTTTTTTGTGTCTTTCTTATATATTTATTTGTAATAATCCATCCATCCGTTATTGAAGACGGAAATAAATGACCATATTCATCACTTCATTTAAAAGAAAGAAGAAGAAGAAGAAAAAACGAGATCCAATATAAAAATTGATTTGTTTCTCTCGCCGTCGATGCTGGAAAAAGACGCACACACGAGAGAGAGAGAGACTCCATTTTCCACTTGAAAACGATTCTATTGCTTAAGTGTTTACTGTTTCATTCTCTTTTTCTTATTCTTCTTAGTCAAAACGATCTAGTTAAATGTGTGAACAGCAGAACATTTCCGGACACAATATTATCTCGCTACCTGTTCATGCGCATTTATAGATAGACAGATTGCCGACAACGGTTTAATATAATCAACAATAACTAAGTAACTAATCGAAAAAGAAGAAAAGAAATGAACTTATATCTATTACGCACGAATGATATTATTGAGTTTGGCTTTCTCTCTCTCTCTATTTTTGTTGTTGTTGATTTGTTCGAATCAATATGAGAATAAATTATTCTCAAGTTGCGATTGAGAGAGAGAGAGAGAGAGAGAGAGAAAACGAATAAAAAGTTTCTAAATAAATACACACCTGATGTGAATTGATTTGATTATTGACTCTTTTTCTGTCAATGAATAGAATACAATCATTCGAAAGTATTTTTCTAATGTATTTTTATTCTTGTCAATGCAATAAGAATCAATATATTAAGTTTTTTATTGGATACAATATATTTCTTTTCTAAGTGATCGCTTATTCAATTGTAAAGATATTTTCAAGTAATCTATCTTATCAATTTGCAAATAAAGAACTCTTTTCAAGAGACTTTTTGAAATAACAAGTATTTTAAACATCGTCGTCGTTTTTTTTTGTGTCAAGTCTGAAGTTAATCATTTGAGTTATTTATATACACAGTCGGCTATCATCTCTTTTGTTGTTTTCTGAATGGTTCTCTTCATTGACATCAGAAATATATATTTATATATACATATCAACATCGATAAGGTCACATTACCACCTCATCACCTGCATCAATTGAAGAAACAGCTCGAGGCTTGTTACTATACGCACATATATGATTTCTTTTCTGCCGTTTTTTTTGTTTCATGCAAATATACACACACACTAATAGAAAATGTCTGTGATGTTGTCTTTTGATGAAAGTTTCTTTTTTTTTGGTGGGTATGCATGTATGTGCTGTTTGTTTCGATGATTAGGATCGTAAGAGAAACTGAGAAAAGATCTTTGCATGAATACTCAAAATATTTACTTAGCGTTTGTTCGACAATATAATAAGAGAAAGAAATCGAAGAGAAGAAGAAGAAGAAAAAACGACTCGATGCAAGAATGACAGTCGTCTATCGTTTTCTTTCTGCCTTTTTTTTTATTGCACACTCGTGCTCGTTTCGATAACATTTTCTTCGATTGTTGATTGGTTCGATGTCGATGTGTGTATGTTAACAGAAAGAATACTTTCACATGTCAATCTACACATACATACATGAGAGAGATGATGGGATTGGCCGTTACGATAATATTTTTTTTCTTTTTTTCTCTCGTTGTCCCATTGCCGATCGTAAATCGATCTCTTTTCTTTTTTTCTCTCTCTCTCTTTCTCTCGCTCTCGTTTTCTCTACTAAAATGACGACAAACGAACGGAAATGAGCAGCAAACAGTTAACGTTACCCTATCGGAAATAGCCAAGCAGATCAGTCGTCTGTGAAGGTGAGAAAAAAGAGAAAGCGAAAGAGAAACACAGAGAAAACGTTTCTCATAACAATCATAGAATAACATAAGACACTTTTGGGAAAAGAAATATCTTTTACATTTATATTATCCGTCAGTTGTTGTTAGTTGACTTATAAACTTCTTTTTCTCTCTCTCTGTCTCTCTCTGTTATACACACATATATAAATATATTTATCGTTTTCTTTACTTGTCAAAAGTTTTTTTTGACTAACATTCCTCTGATTATAAAAAAAAAGAGAAAACAAAAAACGGATTCAACCAATGACAAACCAAACTTCAACACCAACAACATCTCCTCCGATCGATGATGAACTACTTGTCGATGTTGTGAGTTTAAATGGTCATAATAGTCTATGTATTGATTCATCTCATCATACATCATCATCGTCAAATGCATCGTCACCAACACATTCAATTGATGATTTAAGTCCACATTCACCAACATCATCTTTAGGCGAAGGCATCGACGATGAACATACGGATCCAACACAAAAATCTTCATCGAATAAACAACATATTGTCAAACCACCTTATTCATATATCGCGTTGATTACGATGGCTATTCTACAATCACCCTCGAGACGTTTAACATTAAGTGGAATCTGCGAATTTATTATGAATCGTTTTCCTTATTACAAAGAACGTTTTCCTGCATGGCAAAATTCAATACGTCATAATCTTAGTTTAAACGATTGTTTTCTTAAAATTCCACGATCACCAGGAAATCCAGGTTTGATTGTCTATCTATCTATCTCCTATCTCCTTCAATTTCAATCTATGTAGGCAAAGGTAATTACTGGACATTGGATCCAGCTAGTGAAAATATGTTCGATAATGGTTCATTTTTACGTCGTCGTAAACGTTTTAAACGTCTCAATCATCATCATCATCATCATCATCATTCAGCATGTTTTCATCATGCTCCTCTACCAACATCAACAGGTCCAACAGTATTTCCTCCATTACCATTTCCATTTATTCCAGCAACATCATCACCCTCAAAACGTTGCTTTCCAATTCTCCCACCGCCACCACCACCTCTACCATTATTTCCACCATCATTTTCAACAATCCCAACACTCTCTAATCATCATCATCATCATCTTAATAATGAAAAAACAAAAAATTCATTCACAATCGATAATATTATTGGTAATACAAAATCAAATTCAACAACAAATAACACATCTTCGAACTCAGTATTAATGATAACTAATCGAGAAACATTTCGTGTATAAATTCGTTTTTCTTTCTCTCTCTCTTGTATCTACGTATGTGCCAGTTTTATTCTATATTTGACGACTAGTCAGTAAGCGCATCATGTTTGCCCGTTTTCTTTTTCTTTTTATAAATATTCACGTACATATATATATATAATAATAATAACATTGTGACCAATGAAAATGCAGGCTTATTTCAACATGAAAAATGATCGGTCAGATGTAAACTGATAAGAAATATGTTCTTGTCTTGTTTTACAACTCGTTCTTTTTTTTTGTCATGAAAGCAATAAATTAATGTATAACACGAATCATTATTCTCAAGTAAATCAAATAGTCGATAGTTTGTTCGATGTTTATTTCTTGGTAAATAACGTTTGTCTGTCGTTGCACAAAAACAAAACAAACAAAAAATCATTTGTTGTTTGTCACCCAAGAATATCGTTCTTCTTGAAAAGATATTCATCTGTTTCTTATGATGATCATGTACACATATGAGTATCTGTTCGTTGTTAATCATATATCGACATATTTGACTGCTGTTTCTCTCTTTTATATCAATGTTTTGATGAATCGCTTTCTCGTTTGTACTAATATACAAAAGTCAAAATAAACAAATGGATAAATATCAATTGTTGTTATTTCAACGAGAGAGAGAGAGAGATGTTCGTATTCTCTCCCTCTCTCTTTCTATTTTCTTTTTTTTGCATCTTCTGCACAATTATCGACAATAAGAAGGAAACAACATGTCATCAGTCGGATATCCGTCTGTTGTTGTTGATGTAAGCGAGTATGAAAAAAAAGTGAATGTGCGTGTCTATGCCTGCTTTAGCTAAGAAATAGCAATAACAATTAGCTTCATCTCTTTCCTTCTCGATATCTCAATAGACAAGATATCAATTGAAGATGTGCGAACGAAACGCAGCTGTATAAGCTTTAATGTATCTCTTTATTTAGCAACAAGATTCAGATGTTTATTGAAACAAAAAAGAAAAACACTGAAGCTTTGCATGAAATTCCGTTATTTTCCTCTTAAACTTGACGATAAAAATTGTGTAATGTTCTTTTCTTCCTATTTAATAAATTTAGCAGATTTCTTCGAGCGATTAATTAATGTCGTCGTTTTTTTTTGAAGTAGAAAAAAAATAGATCCATGTCAAAAGAGTACTTTTATTTTTGAAAACAACAGAAAAATAAATTTCTAGTTGTCATTTGATTGATTTAAAGATAGAAGAAACATTTTTAATTCAGATTTGCTGATTTTCTTATCACGATTGATATCACAACCGTTTAATAATGATCGTTTAAATTGTTGTAAATCAGCATTATCATACTCCTAAACAAACGAATAATTGATGATGATGAAAGAAAGTTTGTTCGTTCGTTTGTCAAACTTTTTTAACTAAATCCATAAGATCTTTAACAAATCCATCTAATTCTTCTTCTTCGATCATATTATTTCCGTCCTATTGAAGACAAATTCGTTTTCTATGACAATTCTTTTGTCAACTAACTTTATCATAAAGTTGAAATACTCGATCGAGATCTTGTGATGTTAATTTTGAACAACCCTTTTAACAGAAGAAAGAACAGCAACAAAAGTAATCAATTTCATGTTTTTCTCTCAAAGTTATAATTACTTTAAATATTGGTCGTAGAAGGAAATTTTCTTTTACTGGCAAAAGTCTACAAAAGACAAGAACATTTACTTTCTTTCTTTTTCTTCTTGTCCTCACTTCGACATTTCGCTAAATTGTAATTTTCCATCACCGTTAGTATCAAATATATGTAACTTAAAACGCAAAACGAACAGATAGAAAAGAAAAAAAATTAAAAACAGAAATTCATACGATTGTATCGGCATATTCGATAAGTTTTTCTTCGGGAACTTGAGTTCCTTGTCGTTGATTGAGAAGTGTTTTGACGAATTGTTTTAATTCATCGGCCTCGATATAACCCGAACAATCTCGATCGAATTGTTTCCAAACTCGCATAAAATCAACGCTCGATTCCAATGGATTGTCTTTACGAAAGAGTAGAAGAAAATTTTCTTCCGTTGGCAAGATTTCTGCTAACTAAATTCGAAGATATTTATGAACAAAAAAAAAGAAAAGAAAAAGTAAATTCTTTGTTTTTTCTACTTCGCCAATTTCAATTTTGCCATCGGAATTTTCATCATACGTATCGAGAAAACACGCTTTCAGCTCTTTCAATAGACTATCGGGAATCGACTTAAAAGATCAAGATAATGAATTTTATTTATCAATTTTCTCCATCTTCTCGTTGTTGTTCGTATTTGCACTTACTTCAGGACATGTCTCTTGTGTATTTACAGATGCAACTAATTCACGAAGTAGATCATCGAGTTCGCAACCTTCAATGTAACCATTACCTTCAAATTGAATCAAACGAAAATCTTTAATCGAAAAATATGATTGTTTTTTTTTTACCATCAATGTCATAATGACTCCAAATATCCATGAATTGTGTTGCAGTTAATTGCTGAATTTCTTTACTTTGTTCATCACGAAATTGCCGAAGGAAATTGTCCTTTTTATGGTATCGTTCATGTGCCATCGATGATGAAATTTTAAGTTCTTATTTCAACTGAAATAAAAATAAAGAAAGAAAGAATCTGTATATTGTTATTTTTCTGTCTTTCGGACGGAAAGAAAAGGAAAAGTAGAAGTTTTATATTATTGAAACTGGGTACTCTTTAGTCATCGATTTTCTTGAATAAACTAAAGATTTGACATATTCTCAGGCTGGTGTATTTTTTTTCTTATATAAAACGGAAAAATGACAAGAAGAAAAAAAAACTGACAACACAGGTGATATAAACAAGGGTGCGTGCACGGCAGATGGTGGAGACTTGGAAGAGGAAAAGAAACGACAAATAATTTATCTGACATTACAGAAAATCATCATGTTATGCGCAATTTCCGGCTCACCAGAGAACAGAAAAGAGACGTACACGCACACAAAACAAAATATGTCTCTGAAAAATTATTAATTTGTTGATGATGTTTATTGTTGAACACTTGAATTGTCTTTTCTTCTTCTCAGTAAAAATAAGAACATATATTACAATAAGTAAATATATATTATTATACTCTCGAACTTGAGAAACAAATGCAGAAGGTAAAAAAAAACTAACTGTTGATTTTCTATGAACTCGTTCATTTTCTATAGAAAAAAAACATTTATTCATTAAAGAATTTTCTCTGCAACTATTATTCGATACTCTTTCTAAAAAAAGAAGAAGAAGAAGTAGAAAAAGAAGAAAATCAATAATAGATATGATCAAAAAACCTAAACCAAGAGAAAAACATATTTGTAATACGCTATATGAGACGAGCATTTTTCATCTTTAATCAAATTGCAACTAATGACGATGGAATATATAATAAGATTTAGTAATAATTGATAATTATTCTTTTTTTTTAGAAAAAAAGGATGTATATATATAGACAAACAAACGACAGCATACATTCGTCTAATTTATTAGATCTAGTTTTTACTTAATGAATAATAATAAATGAAAATTCAAGCACGCAAATATCTATCTGTTCAACAAAAGGCGAACGGAAATGGAATATTTTATATTTTAAATAAATCTAAGGTCGCATAAAAAGAAAGATCGGTATAGAATTCGATGTTATATAACGACATCTTTTTCAAAGCATCATTTTTTGAGTATATGTGACAAAAAAAAACAACAAAATAAATTTCACAATCATTACCAATTATTGCTAAAAAGACCATGCTTCAACTCGAGAATCTGTCTTGGGAAATCTTTCATTTAATTTTCGACTATTTGAATACTTATGATTTATTAAATGCATTCAGAAATCTTAATGAAAATCTAACAACAATTCTCAATTCATATCATCGTATTCAATTGAATTTCAAACGAATTAAAAAAACAAAATTTGATTTTATTTGTCAACATGTTCAATGCGAACAAATTCAATCGATTTATCTCGCTGATGATGATTATACACCGAATCAAATCGAAACATTCATGTCACTAATTCCATTGATTAAATGTTCGAATTTACAATCGATTCGAATTGAACATATTTCTAATGCTGATTTATTAAATCTACTTGTTTCTCATCTCGACGATCATCAACAACTTCGTTCATTGAACATTCAATGTTCGTCGATTTCTATCAATAAAAAAACGGACAAATACATATCCGATGTTTTATCAAATCTACCCGAATTGAAATATTTACAAATTTGTTCGAGTTCGATTTTAGTACCATTGAAAAGTACGTTGAATCAACTAACACATTTGACAATTGATTTATGTAAACAAAATGAATTGAGCAAATTTTTACGGTGGATACCCAATCTGATTTATCTTCATATTTCAAATTCATATGGTGATCAAACAGTTGAATTGAATGTTTTTCTTGAACATTTAAAGTGTTTAATTATTCAATCTCGCGTTTGGATGTTATTTGATCATGTTGAAAAGATTTTTTCCATGACTCCGAATCTCCAATGTTTACAATTAGAAACTCCCGGTGAATTTGCTTTACTCAATGGCAACCGTTGGGAATCAATAATTAAATCAAAAGTACCTCATCTCAAACAATTTACATTCGATATTTCACCAGAAGAAAATACATTGACAAAAGATGCTATTCTTCAAACATTTCAAACGCCATTTTGGCTATTAGAAAAACATTGCCGCGTTGCTTGTATGATTTCGACTGTAACTGACACATGTGTAAGATTATTCTCGATACCACCTTGTCAACCAGTAAATGATTGGTATCCTCCAAGTGAAGGTTTTGCCATACATTCATCGGTATCATATCAATTCAATGATTATATCAACGAAATATCTATCTCTCATTTCCCCGTCGAAAATGATATAAATTCGTTAATAAAATTAAAATCTGTTAGAACCTTAACTGTCTATTGTCCAATTCATCGTGTTGAACAGTTAGAACAAATTATGAATCTAACATCGATCCAACATTTGATAGTGAATCGCTTAATTGATGGTTCAGCTTTTTCCGAACTTTTACAATCGGCTTTTAATATCAATCAACTAACTATTAAATCAAAAGGATCAGTCCCAGCATGGACATCATTTGCAGTAGATAAATTCGTTTTCGAACAAATCAAAACATTGAACGCACAAGATCAAATATGTAAAAGCGAACAGATCGATGCACTCAGTCAAATTTTTCCTCGATTGGAATATCTTCGCCTTCGTTTAGAAGATAAAGCTGATATTATATCAATTTGCAAAAAATTTCCTTGTCTAATAGGTGCAGTTATTGATTTTAATGTACCAGTTAAAAATATCGAAGAATTTTTCAATGAAAATGAGATTTGTCTCAATGGAAGTTATAAATATGAAATAACTCGACTTCGTATATGGATGGGAGACATCTATTGAATTTGATTTTCTTTTTCTCTTCGAATAAAACCAATTGATTCAGTTCTCGTGGGAAACAAAGAGACTGTTCGCGTTCTTTGTTCGTTCATTCGTGTCCTTTCAGTTGTTCGTCTTTTGCTAAAAAACGAAATGGCAACTGTATCACCTGTACCGATGCTTAATTCTGTTTTGACAACATCGAATGATGCCAATCATGATTTTGTTAATCAATTACGAACTCATTTGACAGAAATTGAAAATCAATTTCAACAGACGTTGAAACATATTCAACAACGTCAACCCTATACAGCCAATGGTATTCATACGAAAAAAACGGATCCACAGATAAGAAATCAATTTTTCGATGTGTAAGCTTTTTGAGTTTGAAGAAAAAGAAAAAAATTTGACATTTTCTTTTCAGTTTAAAAGAAGTGGCAAATAAGAATAATTTGGTATGTTGATAAACTCGGTCTTTTTTGCTTTGTTATCGATTGATAATCGTTGTTGTTGTAGCCATTTGATGAACCGTTTTATCGTCAACAATTTTTAGACCAACAAAATTCACCGTTCGTTTTCGTTATTCATTCAATTCATTCGGAATTTTTTTGTTTGTTTTTTTTGAAATAGGAAAGTCGATGTTCTTCGAGCTAAACCGTCACTTAATACCGATACAATTGATCAACATCTATCACCCATTAATCATCATCGTCGTTCACAATTCGCTCCTGTACTGAGCAGTACGCCTGTACATCAGATCAGTCCGAATACGCCGATACCAGTTGATCTTACTCGTAAAACAGACAAATTTATTCTTTGAAAATAAAAAGAGAATTGTTCTTGTTTTCGTTATCTAGTAGCTACGCCATCCGTAGCACCGGTTTTAACAATCACGTCAGCCGATCTTCCAGCTGTACCACCGTCAGCTATTGTTCCGCAACGAGCTAATGTTGGTCGTCCACCACATATTCCACGTAGTGAATCGAACTCGAAAAAGCTCTCGTCACCGATTGCCGAGCAAACCGAAGAAGTTCTTATTGAACATGAAGTACTCATTTCATCAAAACGTCGTATTAAAAAGAAAGATATTCTCATCGAAGAACAAACTGAAATTGTCAAACAAGTTCAATCGACACCATTACGTGGTCGAAAGAAAAAAGTTCTTACGGATGATAACAATCAAATACCTCAATTAGAACCACCATCACCTCTGCCACTACCAGAAGTTGTTGTTCAACCTGAAATTGAAGAAGTTCCACCACCAGTTAAGAAATCATCACGAGCTGGAAGAGGCAAAAAGAAACAAGAGATCGAAGAGATTATTAAACCGCCTACTCGTACTGCTTCGGCACGAGGTCGAAAAGGTCAGGAAATCGAAGAAGTTAAACCGACGCGAACGGCTTCAGTACGAGGTCGAAAGAAACAACCAGAACCAGAACCAGAAGTCCAAGTTGAAGTTGTTGTTCCGACGAAGAAAACAACGAGAAATAAGAAATTAGCTGAACCAATTGTTAATATTGAAGAACAACCGTCGACGAAACTTCGTGGCAAAAAGAAATCGCCTGTTGAACAGCAGGTCACACCGAAAAAACCGACGACTAAATCACGAAAACGAAAAGAAGTCGAAGAAACAACAGAAAATCCGACTGAAACTATTCAAGTAAAAGTTCGATTCGATGATAATTTTATTTAAAAATACGTTCTTGTTTTTCTTTCTTAGCCTCCTTCACCAAAACGTCGTACTGGTCGTAATACGAAATCGAAAGCAATTACACCTCCAGTCGAATCACCACCGCCATCGATTGAACTCGAACCACCGGTATCGACTCGAAGTAGTCGTCGTGGAAAGATAGACTCCGAAATTATCGTCGAAAAACAAGAAGATTTTGTTTTGACTAAGAAAACACGAGCTATCCGAGGCAAAAAAGTCAATCAACCGATTATCACTGATGCTCCCATCACTGTTGTAGATGTCGTGATGACATCAGTGACTGTTTCGGTAAGACCTTACAACTAGCATCTCCTTTCTCAATCCAATTCTTAGGCTCCACCACCAACAACAATAATCACAGAATCATCATCCGGTTCAAAACCGCCACGACCACCGATTGCACGCAAAAAGAAAAGTCTTGCTATGCCTCCGATTTCTCAAACATCACCCACGACACCTCCATCATCCACTCAACGTATTCAATCGACATCACCAGTTTTACCATTGGCTCTTCCAAAAAGTACATCACGACGTCGTCCACCGGCTGCACCACGTCGAATCGACAATTCTCAAGACGATGTCAGTCTCGAACCTGTGACATCAACAAATCAAAAGGCCAAACGTACACGTTCAAGTGTAGCATCGACACCAAAACGAATACGCCGTGACGAACTTCTTGTCACAGCGATTCCAAGTACGCCAGGCAAAAAACGTAACAAATGTACTTGCGAAAAACGACGAAATCGAACATGTGACATCTGTGCTACAGCACTCGATGGTTAGCACCGAGAGTTTACATATTTTTTAAATATTTTTTTGTACAAATTTATGTATATTCATACATATCTATACGCTAGTATGTGTTCTCGTCTGTTGTGTATATCCTCTATAGAATATTCTAGTTTGCCTATTTTCTTTTTTTTTCTTCTTCTTCTTATGTTATGTCTTCGTTAAATGTTGAAAATTCTATTAATAAAATCGAACTAATTTTGCTAGGAAACAAATTAGCATCGTTTATTCTGATTGCAAGACTCTGTCTGTGTTTATTTTCTTTAGTTACATATAAAAAAAAACAAGAATATTATTCATATATATATAAGTAATCCTAATGACGAATATCTGAGCCAATGATTTAGTTAGATTGAGCTGTGATTGGTGGTGGAGGTGCCGGATCTTTTTTTGATGTCGAACGTTGAATAGGAGGTGCGAGAGGTACGAGATTGAATGGTGGTGGCATGTCAGTGTCTTTTAATTGAACATCTTCGACAGGTGCTGAAGGCATTGTGAATTTCTCGTCGTCTTCTTGAGTTTCCAGACCAGGTCGAAGATCATCACAAATTCGATTCATCCAAGGCATTGGATCGACTTTAACTAACGTTATCCAACAACCACCTCGTTCATACTAAACAATCCGAAAAAAAGTCATTTTCAATGCTTCGTTTTTTTTTCTATTTTTCAAACTTTAATCGAACAACGTTCAGGTTGAATTTCGCCTGGCAAACGTGCAATAGCTAATGAATAGGTTTTCTTTTGAACGTCAATTGTATATGTCATTGATCTAAATCATTCAATTATCGAAAGAAAATCAAAATCAATCTCATACTGATTTTGAAAATCCATTGTTTTCTCCTGACCATTTGATGGTATTAATTTCAAAACATTGGGAAACGATCGTTTAACTTTCAATTCCGGAATATTCAAATAAACAAATACTTTTCTCGCACCTTCTTCTTGTACAACAACTGAAACACAAAAACATTTTCGTCGATCAAAATTAATAAAAACAAAAACTATATACATACAACTCGCAACAATCATTTTATATGAATGAGTAATAGTAACATTAAAAACGAACGACAAAATGAAGAGAATATGTATCGCGCTTTGTCTATCGATATCAGATCGTTTGATTGGCATGCAAAACAAACCAATTAGATGTATCGAAAGAAAGGTGAGTGAGTGAGTGAATAAATGTTAATTGATTTGTTGTTGTTTTTCATGAGATTTTAATGGCATAGCACCATCGAATTCAATATGAATAGGTACAATAATTTGTTCAATGAGACAAGCGAATATGGCTCGAAATAACCAGGATAAACCGATACATGTCATGATCCAAAAGATATTCTCAGTTAGAAACCATCGATAGGATATTTTCATTTTATTTTCGTAGACAAGACAAGTTCGTCGTTGACCAAAAAATAGATCTTGCTGTTTGGAATCATCGAATTTAAGGAGAATTTCTCGTTTGAATTGTGTGAAATTTTCGTTTGAGAATTGTCCATCGAGTGACTCGAGTAGAGTTCGTTCTAAATGTTGAAATTCATTTTCAAGATCGTGAAAAACAATATCAGCATCATGACCAATAATTGTCAAATGAAAATTGAATATTATTTGACATAAACGATTTGTTCGTATGGAAAAATCAGGTATATCAATATGATATTGTCGAATAGGAAAAGAATTTTCAATAAAATGAACTTTTCGATAGAAAAACGATTGTAAACGAATGTAAAGCGATTGTTCATAGGTCTAGATTATTATTATTTCAAAAAAAAAAATCAATGAAACAAACAAAATTCTTTCTACTTGATAATCAATATATTTTTTTGTCAATGAATTATAATAATTCGTTCCTGTTACTGATAAATAACTTGTTAGTTTCGGAGTTTTTTCAATCAAACCTAATTCTCGTTTAATCATATCGATTTGCAAACGTTTTTTCAATAAAATCTGTTCCGCACAACCTTTCGATTCGAATAGAATAAATATATAACAAATAATGATAATAAACAACATAATTAAACTATAAATTATACGTATAGATAAACGTAAATTATCTTGACTTATTTGAAGAACAGTAAGAGCTAAGATCAAAGCTAACCAAAGAATTATATTCGACATCAATGATGGTATACGTGCATAACGATTAAATGAGGATTGATTTGGATTTGTTGGATTTTTCTCGAGAAAATGTGTTAAAGAAATTGTTGGTATAGGTGAATTAATCAATGTACTATTATTATTATTATCATGTATATGAATAGTTAAAGGTAACATAAGAGGGAAAGATCAAATAAGAACTCAGATATAAGTATAAGAATGCGCGTGAACAACGCGAAAAAAAAATGGGAGAAAGTTTTTTTTTCTTCTTTTGTTTGAAAATTGAAACTTTCGTGGCGCTCTTTTGATCATTAATATCGAATCATGATGAATATCTCATTTTCGATAGGTTTTAAATTCGGATTTTATCGGTGAATTTGTATGTATATATGCATTTAATTGAACCGAAAAAAAAAGAAATTTTGTGCGAACAAAAGATCGGTCAACTTGAGAAAGAGAGAGAGAGAGAGAGTAAGAAGAAAAAAGAGACAAAACGAAAAATTAGTCCTCATTGTTGTCGATTTAATCTTCTAACTAACAAATCGGTCACATGGCGAAGGCAAAGCAATTAGGATGACTCTCTTTCGAATAGTAAAATGAGACAACTAATCCTTGGGTGGAGTCGACCAGTCTATTCACGTTCTTCTTTTTCTTCGTCTTCTTGTACCTATTCAATTAAATAATTGCATACATGTTTCAGTCATTTGATCGTTTTACATTTACTATTCACTTCGTTTTTTTTCTTCTTCTTCTTCGCTGGTGTTATTAATTTCAATATTTGACAATTGTAAAAACATTCGATATTTTCGACTACTAACGAATGATGTGTGAAATGCGACGATGTATTCTGTCTTGTTGTCAGATCTATTTCTTCGACGACGAAGAAAAAAATCTGCTGCTTTTTCTTTCTATTTAAAAAGAAAAGTGACGAACCATTAATTACTTTCGTCTATGAATTTATTTCAACAGACTTGATATGTTATTTTTCTTATATTTATTTTCAGACAAATCACAATGTCTCGTGTAGCAACCAATCTTCCAACAATAAACTATACCAACGGTTATAGTCCAGCTAACAAAGCAATGCTGACTCGTCCATTAACCAATGGAAGTACATTGAAAAATGTGGCAAATGCAAATTTTAATATTCGAAGTGCAGCACCAGCACCAATACAAAAAGAAACGGTTCATGCTTGTCCTCTATGTAATCATGAATATAAAGACCCACGCGTGCTACCATGTACACATACGTATTGTTTCGATTGTATTCGAGATAAATTAATACAAAATAGTCGACTTACTTGTCCGAAATGTCATCATCAGGTGAGCCAAAAAAAAACGAAGAAGAAATAATCAGTTAAAGAAGAAGCCTTCGAAAGATAAGAACGCCACACTCGCGTATTATCGTTCTCACGCGTTCGATATTTTAAATATAAAATATTACAAAGATTTTTTTTTGTTCTCGAAAAGAAAAGAATTCAAATTGACAGTTGTTTTTTTCTTTGCTCAGGTTCATCCATTCGAAGAATTTGAATTGAAAAATCTACCACCGAATCTTATTCTCAGTCAACAATGGCGTATAGGCGCTCGTCCATTTGCATCAACAGCAGCAGCTATTAGAAAACCTGTTACTTATCAATCGAATGTTTCTATTCCAATTAATCAACCGACAATAAATTCATCTGAAATGCATCAACAACAACAACAACAAAATAAACGTAAAGGTAGTTCAACGGAACCACCAGCAGCAGCAGCAAATGTATCTGGTATTGCTGCAGTTATCAATACATTTGATGAAAATGAAAATAACGAAAGTTCTTTAACTCAATCAGCTAATGTTTCAAATTTAATTAAAGTCTATTCAGAAGCATTACCAAAAAGTAAAACAAAAGAACATGATTCAAGTAAATCAACAGGTAAACATAATGAATTAGTGAAAATTTTTCAACAAGCATCAACTCAAAATCAACGACGACCTTCACCATCGACCTACAATAAACAGCAAACAAAAATTCAAGATGAAACAAATGTGGAATTCAATGAAGATAATCTCGTTCAAGAGTAACATTCTTCTTTGAAATAAATTCCAATCATTGTCTCTGATTTTTCATAGAATAACAGCACCGAAAACTCCCACATATCCTCAACAAGTACAATCGACGCTTGTCTATCCGAATTATACTCCTTCGTCAGCACAGAGACCTGTCTCAGTTTCTCTAACAAAAAAATCGCATGTATCTGTTGGAAGTCTTTGCAATGTTGAAACAACGATTCATGATGATTCACCTGAAGCATCGCCAACGGTTCGACGAATATCGATTACAAAACAGCAAGATGATTTTCGTCAAAGAAATATTTCTCATGACGATGAAGAAGAGGAAGAAGAAGATGACGACGACGACGACGAAGAGGAGGACGATCATCTTCATGTCCATCAGATAATCGATAGCATTCTTCCTGAGCAGATCAATCCAATTGAATCGCCATTGAAATCGAATGAAAATCTTCTTCAAGATGACAAACCATTCTATCGAACATCGTCGTTGACTTCATCGAGACGATCGTCCGATCGATTTCCACCACCACCACAAAATCTCGAAATTCTCGATTCATCATCGAATGAAAATCATCATCATCATCATCAACAACAACAACAACAACGTTCATCATTTCACGATCAAGAGGAAGATGAACTCTATTCACCTGAAGTAAATCTTATTCGAAAGTTTTTCTTAAACAAATTTTCTTTTTCTTCTTAATTTAAAGACAAGAGCAACTCGAACTGAACGTTTCAGTCCTGAAATTTCAACGCCTGTTCAACGAATTGACAATCAGTTTTCATCTCAAACAATTCCTTATCGTACACAAACCAATCTCTCTCGTTCGACATCAGTCAATTCTCGTGTTGATCATCTTCTATCCGATCAAAAACGTTTAGAACGTGAAATAGCCGAACAAATTCGCCATTTAAAATACGATTACGATGATATTCGTCAACAGATCGATCAAAAACAATCGACAATTCATAATGAAGTTCGAAATATAGCAACACGACTCGATGATGATATTACACAACATTATCAACGTAAACAACAGATCTATGCTGATCTTGCAACGGACGCCAATCACCTCGGCGATGAATTAGAAAATTTAAAATCAAATTCAAATCAAACATCCAAACAACAACTATGGTCCGATTTAGAACAAATCGAAGTTAATATTCAAACGATTCGACAAACCGTCGAACAACATAAAGATTCTCATAATGCATTGACATTTTCTCATCCTCAACAACTAACATATCCGAATCAACATTATCCTATTGAAAGAAATCAATCATTATCAACAACAACAACTGTTACACCACCACCACCGCCGCCGCCAATAACAACGACAACAATGTCTAACACACAAAATGAACAAACAATTACAAATTTAACACCGTATAAATACATTAAAATCGATCATCTATCGACATTAGAACCCGAAGCTATAGCAATTACAGACGATAATAAGAAGATTTTATTAGGTATTTGTAATAAATTATTTATTCTCAATGAATTTGGCGACGTATTAAAAACGGTTTCATTAACACCGAGCATACGTGGCATAGCTATAGCAAAGAAAGTATCATTACAAAATCTCGCTTATATATCTCATGATGAAATCGTGAGTTTGATCGATATTGAAAATGGTCAAATATTAGATTGTGTCAAAGGTTCGAAAGAAAAAAAAAACTTTTCAATTTCATCAATAAATAAATATTTGTTCGATTTAGAAACTGATTCAACAGGTGAATCAGGTACATTTCTACCATTAGGTATCGATACAGATAAAGCCTATGGTAATGTTTATGTTTGTGATTATCGAAATTCGTGTATTATTAAATTCGATCAGAAACTTGAATTTCTAACACAATGGAGAATTTATAATCATTCGGATCAATATGATGAAGCACGACCGAAATTAATTTCAGTTTATGGACAAAAATTCTACATGATTGTCGAACATTCATGTAAACCCTATTATAATCAAGGTATTTCCGATGATGAGAGAGAAAGAAGAAAAAAAAACGAATTGAAAATTATTTTCATTTATTTGTAGGCATTGCTTATACATTTTCTCTTCATATTTGTGATGTTAATTCGGGTAGTATAATTAAAATCATCGACGCTGATTTATTATCAACGCAACGTCTTCGTTGGCCATGTTCCGTTCAAGCAATTGATCATGAAAAATGTTTGATCTTGGACACGATGACATCAGGAAAATATTTCAATGGTCAATGGCAAAAACATTGGTCAC
>ERZ781399.1419-NODE-1419-length-21315-cov-4.792850_pt1 | contig 21315 bp, 17 predicted proteins | sample MGYA00511014_ERZ781399 | MGnify/ENA primary metagenome ERZ781399 (study PRJEB29847, sample SAMN06458254) | wastewater metagenome | isolation source: Wastewater bioreactor | place: South Africa: Cape Town | study: EMG produced TPA metagenomics assembly of the...
GATCGTGACGAGCTTCCGCATGAGCGGCCTGTGGCCGAAGAAGAACGAGAAGCTGAGCGCCGCGTACCCCATCGAGTGGGCGCGGAAGCTCCACTTCCCGACGATGCTGTTCTTCGTCGTGTTCATCGCGATCCACGTGTTCCTCGTGTTCGCGACCGGCGCGCTGCGGAACCTCAACCACATGTACGCCGCGCAGGGCTCCGTCGACCCGAACGCCTACGCGGACAACTGGACGGGCTTCTGGTTCTTCGTGGCATCCCTCGTCGTCATCGCGGTCGCGTGGGTCGCCGCGCGCCCGCTCGTCCTCGCGCCGATCGCGCGGATGTTCGGCACCGTCTCGGGGCGCTGAGGCGCGGCGGGTCAGTTCCCGCTCTTCAGCGCCGGGAAGTCGCTCTCGCGGAACTCGGTCTCGATGCGGGCCTCGGCGAGCTCCTGCTCGCGCTCGCGCAGCTCGACGCGGCGGATCTTGCCCGAGATCGTCTTCGGGAGCTCGGCGAACTCGACGCGGCGCACCCGCATGTAGGGCGGCATGCTCCGGCGGGCGTGCGCGAGGATGCTGTGCGCGGTCTCGGCATCCGCCGTCGCTCCCGGAACGAGGGCGACGTAGGCCTTCACGACGTTCAGGCGCACCGCGTCGGGCGCCCCGACGACGCCGGCTTCGGCGACCGCGGGGTGCTCGAGCAGGATCGATTCGACCTCGAACGGCGACACCTTGAAGTCGCTGGCCTTGAACACATCGTCGGTGCGGCCGATGAAAGTGAGGAACCCGTCGGCATCCCGCACGGCGACATCGCTCGTGTGGAAGTGCCCGTCGTGGATCGCGCGCCCCGTGCGCTCGGGCTCGCCGAGGTACCCGGCCATGAGGTTGAGGGGTCGCACCGGATCGGTCGGCAGGCAGATCTCGCCCTCGTCCGCCGGCTCGCCCGTGATCGGATCGAGCAGCACGATCTCGACACCCGGCAGGGCCTTGCCCATCGAGCCCGGCTTCACGGGGACGCCCGGGGTGTTGCCGATCACAGCGGTGAGCTCGGTCTGGCCGTACCCGTCGCGGATCTCGAGGCCCCACCAGCGGCGCATCGTCGCGATGACCTCGGGGTTCAGGGGTTCGCCGGCCGACAGCAGCTCGCGGAGGGCGCGGGGGCGCTTCTCGAGGTCGGCCTGGATGAGCATGCGCCACACGGTCGGCGGCGCGCAGAACGTGTTCACGTCGGCGCGGTCGAGCTGCTCGGCGAGGGCCGCGGCGTCGAAGCGACGGTAGTTGTAGACGAAGACGCTCGCCTCCGCGATCCACGGCGCGAAGAAGAGGCTCCACGCGTGCTTGCCCCACCCCGGCGCGCTGATCGTCATGTGCACGTCGCCCGGCTGCACGCCGATCCAGTACATCGTCGAGAGGTGCCCGACCGGGTACGACAGGTGGGTGTGCTCGACCATCTTGGGGCGTGAGGTCGTGCCGCTCGTGAAGTAGACGATCGACGCGTCGCCCGAGTCGACGACGACACCCGGCGCTGCGGTGGACGCGGTGTCGGCATCCGTGAACGGATGCCAGCCGGCGCGCTCGCCCCCGATGATCACCCGCACGAGGTCGGGGTCGAGGTCGTCGAACTTCGCGGCATCCGTCGTATCGGCCACGACAGCGCGCACGCCGGCGCGGTCGATGCGCTCGGCGAGCTCCGCGGGGCCGAGCACGATCGACGTCGGCAGGATCACCGCACCCGCCTTCATGACGGCGAGCATCGTCTCCCACAGCTCGACGCGGTTGTCGACCATCAGCATGACGGGGTCGCCGCGACGGATGCCGATCGAGGCGAACCAGTTGGCGACCTGATTGGAGCGATCGCGCAGTTGTGCGAACGTGCGGGAGGCCTCCGAGCCGTCCTCCTCGACGACGCGCAGCGCCACCGCGTCATTGCCGTCGGCGATCTGGTCGAACCAGTCGACCGCCCAGTTGAAGTGGTCGCCGACGTCGGGCCACTCGAATGCGGCACGGGCGGCCGCCGGGTCGTCGCGGTGGGTCAGCAGCAGATCGCGGGCGCGGCGGAACGCATCGCCGGCAGGGGTGGATGCCATGGCAGGCGGCTTTCTCGAGAGCGGCGGGGCCGTGCGTCAGCGCACGAAACGGACTTCGGTGAGCGTCTCGCCGAGGAAGGGCTCCGTGTGGGTCGCGCCGTCGAGGGTGAAGCCGTTGCGCACGTAGAAGCGGTGCGCGCGCGGGTTGTCGTCGGCAACCCACAGGTAGACCTCTTCGCCCTCTTCGACGGCGGCGTCGAACAGGCGCTGACCGATGCCGGCGCCGTGGTACGCGCCGAGCAGGTAGATGAAGTAGAGCTCGCGGGTGCGGGGAGCGTCGCGGTCGCGCGCGGGTCCCGATCCGGCGAAGCCGACGATCTCGCCGTCGACGAGCGCGGCGAACATCTTGAACTCCGGGCCCTGAGCGGCCCAGTGCGTCCACAGTTCGGCGAGTCGCTTGGGGGAGACCTTCTCGAGAGCAGCCTTGCTGATGAGGTGGTCGTAGGTCTCGTGCCAGCAGGTGGCGTGGACACGGCCGAGCGCCTCGGCATCCACATCGCGGACGGGACGGACGACGATGTCGGTCAGTGCGTTGGTCGACGGGGTGGTGTCGGCGGTCGCTTCCATGGCCAGACTCTACGTCCGGGCTGTGAAAACGCGAAATCGAAACGGGGCGGCACGAACGCGGGCCTCTCGACTGGAGGTTTCCCACAATCGAATTCACCGGGGAGCCGTGGGTGGGACTAGTCTCGCGCCTCGTGAACGTGTGGTGGCGGACCCTGCTGACGATCCTGCGCGCGAAGGCTCTGCTGCGTCGCCACGGGCCGATCCCGCCGCATTCGGTGGGGCGCGTGCGCCTGACAACGCTCCCCACCGACATCGACCTCCTCATGCACATGAACAACGGGCGCTACGCATCGCTGTTCGACCTCGGGCGATTCGATCTCCTCATTCGCACCGGCATCTGGGATGCCATGGCGGCGCGCGACTGGTACGCCGTCGTCGCGAGCGAGACCGTGACCTTCCGCAAGTCGCTGCAGCTGTGGCAGCGGTTCACGGTCGAGTCGCGACTGTACGGTCACGACGACAAGGCGGTGTATCAGATCCACCGTGCCGTCGTGAAGGGCGAGGTCTACGCCGAGATGATCGTGCGCGCACGGTTCCTCCGCAAGAGCGGCGGCGTCGTGAACACGGAGGAGCTGTTCGCGGCCCTCGGTCGCCCCGACGATCTGCCGCCTCTTCCCGAGTGGATCACCGATTGGGCCGAGGGGGCGGCGCTCCCCTCGACGAAGGCCCCGGCGCCGAGCACATGGGAGTGATCGGCGGCACGGTAGCCTGATCGGGTGCCGTCCGTCCTCGCCCATGCGGGTCGCCTGCTCGCGAGGCGGTGGCCGGTGCTGCTCGCCTGGATGCTCGGCGGCACGCTCGTCCACTTCCTGGCCCTGCGGCTCGCGTCGTTCGTCGGGGCGGCCAGCGCCGTCGGTGGCATCCTGCTGCTCCCGCTCGCCGCACTCGCGCTGCTCGTCGCCTACGTCGCGATGCTTCTCGTGCTGCGGCCTGACATGCCGCGGCTCGCGCAGCTCGCCCCCCTCCCGGACGGCGAGCGCGCGCGCAGGATCTCCTTCCTCGACGGCGTGCTCGGCGGCATCCTCCCCTTCGTCGCGTTCTACGCCGCGTGGGGGTTCATCCGCGAAGACGTGACGACGTACATCAACGACGCGTCCCAATGGAGCAGCTGGTGGGGGCTCGCCGCGGCGGCTCGGCTCGAGACGTACGACACGGCGGGGCGAATCACCGACCTCGGCCTCAACGCCACGACGATCGGGATCGTCGTCCTCGCGTTCACCGGGCGGTGGCTCTACAAGCGGTTCGCGAAGAGGCTTCCTCGTCGCTCGGGGGCTGCCGTGTTCGGCGTCATCGCCGTGTACCTCGAGGTGCTCTGGGTCTACCTCGCCGTCTACGTCGTCTCCGACCTCCTCGGCATCGTGCAGACGTGGATTCAGTCGCGTCAGGCGATCGTGTGGCTCGGGGATTTCCGTGCCGGGCTCACGGGGTGGCTCGCACCCTTCGGCGTCGCGTGGGACGGCGTGGAATGGCTGCTCGGAGAGGCGGGAGGAGTCAGCCTGCTTCCCGTCGCCTGGCTCAGGATCGCGGGAGTCATCTACGGGCAGGCGGTGAAGGCGGCAGCGCCGCGGTTGGCCGGCGCCCGCCTGCGTGCGACCCGCGACCGCTACGCAAAGCTCCCCGCGCGGCTGCGACGTCGGCTCGCCGACATCGGCGCGTCGATCGTGGCGCCATTCCGATCGATCGGCGCGGCGCTCATCCTCATGTGGGGCGCCGGGCCCGTCGTGATCGCGGGCTACGTGCTGTGCTTCACGCTGCTCGCGTTCGCGCAGCAGTGGGCGCTCGTGGGTGTGGGACGCGCGATCGGGCCGCAAGACGTGCACCAGTTCTGGGTGCCCGCCTCCGTCGGGGTGGTCGCGATCGTCACCGTGCTGTTCGAGCCGCTCCGGGTCGCCCTGATCGCGGCGACGTACGACCGCACCGTCGGGGCGCTGGAGGACTCGTCAGTCGCCGACGCGGAAACGCACGTCGAGGACGTCGCTCTCGCGACCGACGGAGACGACGACCTCGTAGGGGCCAGCCGCGTCGTCACCGAGGAGGACCGGAGTGACGAGGTCGAACTTCGCCCCGGGGTCTGACGAGCACGACTCCTGCTGTCCCTCGCCTGCCTCCCAGCGCAACATGGAGGAGGCGCTGCGCCAGGTGCGCCCGCTCGCCGATTCGGTGACCACCGCGCCGAAGCAGCTGCTCTTGCCGTCCTCCGTGATCACCGGAATCGTCACGAGCATCGGCCGCGACTGCGCAGGGGCTCCCACCGCCCCCGCGTCGAGAGGCGACAGGGTCACGGGGCCGTACCGGCTCGCCCCCACCGTCACGGTGTCACCGGGTGCGACCGTCTGCACGGGATTTCGCACGAGACCGAACTCGATCGTGTCGAGTGCGAACCACGATGCCGGCACGAGCACCGCCAACGCGATGAGTCCTCCGGCGTTGCGGCGCCACCATCCTCCGCCGCTCACGGGTTCGCCCACGCCACGTCGGGGAGCGCCTGCTCCGCACGGTGCTCGAGCCCCGCGAAGTCGACCGGCACCACGATGACCGAGTCGGCGACCTCACCGCTGAGCGCGAGCCGGAGTGTGCCGTGCGCGGTCGCGACATCGGCCGGCAACTCGAAGACGATCGCCCCGGCGAGCGGATGCTCGAGGAACAGCCCACGCCCCGCGAGACTCGCATCGTCGTCGTAGTCGCCCGGGCGCTCGCTCGCCGAATACGTGTCGTCGCCGATGACGAGATTGGCGACGCTCAGCGCCGCGGGCGATTCGGTGCGCACGGCCCAGGCATCCAGTTCGACGACGAGGAACGTTCCCTCCGCCCACCAGCCACCCGTCGAGACGCGGTCGGCGAGGACGAGCGAGGTCACTTCGATGCCGAGGTTGCGCCCCTCGACCGAGGTGGAAACCGCTGCCGGGACGATGAAGGGATCCTCGAGGCGCCTCTCGCCGTCGGGCGTCGCACCGGAGACGAACCACGCGCACACGAGCATGACGACGGCCACGGCGGCGCCGGTCCAGCCCCTCACTGCGATGCCCCCGCCCCGACATCCTCGATCGTCACCTGGGCGCGCGCGGCCGGCTCGGGGGCCGACCAGTACTCGCCGTGGAACAGCATCTGTCCTTCGAGGAGCTCCGCGTCCTTCAAGAGCACCGTCAGCGTCTGCCCGTCGCGGTACGCGTCGGCGGGGACGACCCAGCTGAATGCCAGCACAGCAGGCACTCGCGGCTGCAGGGTCGGATTGAGTGTCTGGTCGTCTTCGCGGACGATTCCGTCGGCGACGGTGCCCATCCCGTCGATCACGACGTTGCGATGATAGGTGGGCTCGAGAAGGCCCGCGAACATCGATCCCGACGCGGGTGCGTGCCACCGGTTCTCGATCTCGACGAGAAGCACGAGGAGCCTCTCGCCCTTGTCGCGGTCGGGGAAGGCGCCGGCGCCGCGGAGGGAATCGATCAGCACCGCCCGCTGCACCGTGATGTTCAGCTGGGCGCTTTCGTGCACGACACCCGTCGCGATCGTCGGGACCGGTTCGTCGACCGCGGCCACCGCGTTCAGGCCGCCGAACGCGGCCGTCACGACGACGAAGAGGGTCGTTCCGATCGTCGCGAACCATTTGGTCGGAACCCGGTCGCTGGCCTTGCGCAAGCGGGCGAACGGGCCCGAAAGAACGGTCTTGTCGGCGCCGGTCGCGCCGGCGTCTGGGGCGCCGTTCGGGGTGTCCACCCGTTCAGGGTAGCGGTCGAACATCCCCGGGCGGGGGCGGTGTCACCCCGCGAACGCCTCGGCGATCGCATCGCGTACGAGCCGGATGCCCGGTCGCCCGGCGCTCGCGAGGCGCGACGCCGTGAAGATCTCGCGGACGGGGTCTCCCGGCAGTGCGCTCAGCGTCACGGGAGGCCGCCCGCCGGTCCACAGCAGATCCGGGAGGAGCCCGACGGCGTGGCCCGAGGCGATGAGCGAGACATGGGCGCCGAGGTCGGCGAACTCGAACCGCACATCCGGCTCGAACCCCGCCGCGCGGCACTGCTGCACCGCCCACTCCCGGGCTGCCGTACCGGCCGGCTCCATGACCCAGGGTGTCGCCGCCAGATCGTGCAGGCGCGACGGGGCATCCGCCGTCGCGAGGCGCAGCGGATCGGTTCCGAGCACCTGACGGTCGAGCCCGGGATGGTGCGCGCGGGTGAGGCCCGGGTACTGCTCGGCGATCGCGAGGTCGAACCCGCGCGCAGACAGCTCGAACAGCCCCTCCTCGGGAGGGACCTCGGCGAGTTCGACGCGGAGGCCCGGTGCGCGCTCGGCGAGGAGCGTCAGCGCCGCGGGCACGATCGTGCGCGCGGCGGTCTGCAGGACCGCGACCCGCACGGGGGCGATGCCGGGCTGCAGCTCTTCGAGTTCGGCGCGGATGCGTTCGTCGGCGTCGAGGGCCCGGGCGGCGTGGGCCGCGAGTGCCGCGCCGTGCTCCGTGAGCCGTACCCGCCGGCCGTCGGGGACGAGGAGGGGCACTCCCGCCTCCCGCTCCAGCTGGGCGAGCTGCTGCGAGATCGTCGACGGGCTGTAGGCGAGAGCCTCCGCGACGGCCGCCAGTGTGCCGCGCAGGGCGAGCTCGTGAAGGAGGCGCAGGCGGCGCAGTTCGAACACGGGCATCCCCTCTCACGGCAGGTCCCGACGCCCCGACGGCAGGCGGTCATTCATCGAGATTCATGAACGATATCGGTCGGAGATCATCGCTTTTGTCGAATCGTAGTCGTGCCGCATCCTGATCCGATGAAGTCGGTGCAGTCTGGACACGTGACCGAGGAGAACCCCATGTCGCACGATGCCCCCGATGGACTCGTCGCCGAGGCGATCGCTCTCGCCGAGCGCTGGGTCGCCGAATCCGCCGACGTGGCGGTCGACCCGGCCGCCGAGCGACTTGCGGGCGTGCTGAAGGACCCGAACGGGCTGCCCTTCACGATCGGCTTCGTCGACGGCGTCATGCGCCCCGAGTCGCTCGCCGCCGCGGCATCCAACCTGCAGCGGGTCGCCCCGCTCGTGCCGGGCTTCCTGCCGTGGTACCTGCGCGCCGCCGTCCGCACCGGAGGCGCCGTCGCCCCCGTGCTGCCCGCACCGACCGTGCCGATCGCGCGCCGTGTGCTGCGCGAGATGGTCGGGCACCTCGTCGTCGACGCGCGCCCCGACAAGCTCGGTCCGGCGCTCGCGACCCTCCGCGAATCCGGCGCCCGCCTCAACCTCAACCTGCTCGGCGAGGCCGTGCTGGGGGAGCGCGAGGCGCTCCGCCGCCTCGAAGGCATCCACGACCTCATCCGCCGCCCGGACGTCGACTATGTGTCGGTGAAGGTCTCGGCGATCGCGAGCCACATCTCGATGTGGGCGTTCGACGAGACCGTCGACCAGGTCGTCGCGCGGCTCCTGCCCCTCTATCTCACGGCGGCAGGGCACGGCGCGGGTGGTGCCGGCGCGACGACGGCACCGACGTTCATCAACCTCGACATGGAGGAGTACCGCGACCTCGACCTCACGATCGCGGTCTTCACGCGGCTGCTGGAGGACCCGCGGCTGACGAATCTCGAAGCCGGCATCGTGCTGCAGGCCTACCTTCCCGACGCGCTGCCCGCGCTGCAGCAGCTCACGGCGTGGGCGAGCGCGCGCGTGGATGCCGGGGGCGCGCGCATCAAGGTGCGTCTCGTCAAGGGTGCGAACCTCGCGATGGAGCGCGTCGACGCGGTCATGCACGGCTGGGAGCTCGCGACCCACGCCTCCAAGCTCGACTCCGACGCCTCCTACCTGCGCTGCCTCGACGAGGCGCTACGCCCCGAGCACACGCGGGCGGTGCGGATCGGCGTCGCGGGCCACAACCTGTTCGACATCGCGTACGCCTGGCTGCTCGCGGGGGAGCGGGGCCTCCGCACCCCGGCGGATGCCGGTGCCGCGGCCGACCTCGAGTTCGAGATGCTGCTCGGGATGGCCCAGGGACAGGTCGCGGCGGTGACGCGCGAGGTCGGGCATGTCCTCCTCTACGTGCCGGTCGTCCGGCCCGACGAGTTCGATGTCGCGATCAGCTATCTCGTGCGGCGGCTCGAGGAGAACGCGTCGAGCGAGAACTTCCTCTCGGCCGTGTTCGAGCTCTCGACCCACCCCGCGATGTTCGCCCGGGAGCGCGACCGGTTCGTGGCATCCGTCGCCCGCGCCGTCGACCCTGCGCTCCCCGTCGGCGCGAACCGGCGGCAGGACCGCGCGCGCGCCGCGGGAACGCCCGAAGAGCCCACGCGCCGCGGGTCGGCGATCCTCATGCGCGATGCGGCGCCCGCCGACGATGCGCTGACGCAGGCGGTCGCCGACATCGCGCGCGGCGGCGACGACACGGCCGCCGTCGCGGTGTTCGGAGATGTCGTGGAGACCGCCGTGTTCGCGGCGCGCGAGGCGAGGCCCGCCGCGGGCGCGCTGGGCTTCCGGAACGCGCCGGACTCCGACCCCGCACTCCCCGCGAACCGGGAGTGGGCGGCCGGCATCCTCGCGCGGGTCGAGACGTCGGCCGCAGGGGATGCGACCATCACCGCGGCGCGCATCGACACGGAGGACGCCCTCGAAGACACGGTGGCCCGGGTGCGCCGCGCCGCCGAGGCGTGGGGCGCGCGCCCGGCCGTCGAGCGCGCCGCCGTGCTCACGGGCGCCGCGCGCGCCCTCGAAGCCCGCCGCGGGGCCCTCATCGAAGTCGCGGCCTCCGAGACCGGCAAGGTCTTCGCCGAGGCGGACGTCGAGATCAGCGAGGCCGTCGACTTCGCGAACTACTACGCCGCGACCGCCTGCGAGCTCGACCGCGTGCCGGGCGCCGTGTTCGTGCCATCCCGGTTGACGGTCGTGACCCCGCCGTGGAACTTCCCCATCGCGATCCCTGCGGGCGGGGTGCTTGCCGCTCTGGCGGCCGGGTCCGGCGTCGTGTTCAAGCCCGCACCGCAGGCCCGTCGCTGCGCGGCGGTCGTCGCGGAGGCGCTGTGGGAGGCGTTCGACGACGCCGGCATCCCGCGTGATCTCCTCGCGCTCGTGGACATCGACGAGGGCGGCCTCGGGCGGCAGCTCATCTCGCACGCGGGCGTCGACCGGGTCATCCTCACGGGGTCGTGGGAGACGGCGGCTCTCTTCCGCTCGTGGCGGCCGGAGCTCCCGCTGCTCGCCGAGACGAGCGGCAAGAACGCGATGATCGTCATGCCCTCCGCCGACCTCGACCTCGCGGCATCCGACCTCGTGAAGAGCGCGTTCGGGCACGCCGGGCAGAAGTGCTCCGCCGCATCTCTCGCGATCCTCGTCGGTCCCGTCGCCCGGTCGGAGCGTTTCGCCCGTCAGCTGGTGGATGCCACCGAGTCGCTCCGCGTCGGGGTGCCGTCCGATCCGCGCAGCGAGGTCGGTCCCGTCGTCGAGGCGCCGCGCGGCAAGCTCGAATGGGCCCTCACGACGCTCGAAGACGGCGAGCAGTGGCTCGTCGAGCCGCGCCGGGTCACGGATGCCCCGCCGGAGTACGCCGGCCGGCTGTGGCGTCCGGGCATCCGCGTCGGCGTGCGGCGCGGATCCCGCACGCACCTCGAGGAGTTCTTCGGACCGATGCTGGGCGTCATACACGCGGGCTCGCTCGCCGAGGCGATCGAGCTTCAGAACGCCGTCGCGTACGGCCTGACGGCGGGGCTCTACACGCAGGATCCCGCCGACCTCGCGCTGTGGCTGGACGACGTGCAGGCGGGGAACCTCTACGTCAACCGTGGGATCACGGGCGCGATCGTGCAGCGCCAGCCGTTCGGCGGCTGGAAGCGCTCGTCGGTCGGCGCGGGCGCGAAGGCGGGCGGACCGAACTACCTCGTGGGGCTCGGCTCGTGGCGCCCGTCGGCGGGCGGTGCGCCCTCATCGACGCTGCACCTGCGCGGCCTCGACACGCGCATCACGGCGATCATCGAGTCGGCGCAGCCCTCGCTCGACTACGAGTCCTTCGAATGGCTGCGTCGGGGCGCGCTCTCCGACGCGGTCGTGTGGGACCGCGAGTTCGGCCAGGTGAAGGACGTCTCCCAGTTGAACGTCGAGCGGAACCTCTTCCGCTATCGCCCCGTGCCCGTCGCCGTGCGCGCGACCGCGGATGCCTCGTGGCAAGCCGTGCTGCGCGTCGTCCTCGCGGCGGTGCGGGCCGGCGGCGAGTTCACCCTGAGTGCGCCCGTGGGCCTCCCCGCCGCGGTGCGACACGCGCTCGGCGACCTCGACGTGCCTGTTTTCGTCGAGACGGATGCCGAGTGGATCGAGCGCGTCCGGCTCGCGCGGTCGGAGGGCGGCGCCGGGCGCGTGCGCCTCGTCGGCCCGCGCGCGTCGGTCGCCGCCACCGAGACGGCGCTCGCCGAGGCATCCGACGGCGATCCCGATCTCGCGGTCTACGCGGGCGAGGTCACGACGGCCGGCCGGATCGAACTGCTGCCGTTCCTGCACGAGCAGTCGATCACGATCACGGCGCATCGCTTCGGCAACCCCGACCGCTGGAGCGAAGAGGTCATCTGACACCGCCGCCTGTCGGCGCCGGCATCCGCGACGCGCGACGCTCGCGGCGCAACGCCGGCCGGCAGCGCTCGCCCGCCCCGCCCACCCGGGCGCATCACCAAGACAGGAGATCTCACCGAGACAGGAGATCTCACCGAGACAGGATGGCTAGGGCCTACTTCGTCCTGCCTCGGTGACATCTCCTGTGTCGGTGACGTCCAGTGGCCGCAGCACCATGCCGCCGGGCCGCGGTGTCGCCGCCTGCTTCCGAGCCCGCGCAGCGAGCGGGATCGGAGGCGCTGTCAGGTCACAGAATTGCAACGTTGGAATAAGCTGGTTCCCGGGCATCGTCGGGGGGCGTCTCGCGATGGGAGTGGGCGTCGACAACCCCCGTGCGCGGGCGCTCTACGAGCGGCTCGGGTACGTCGCGACCGGGCGGTTCAGCACGACGACCTACGACTTCATGGATGCCTCCGGCGCCACGCGCACCGCGACGGAGACCGACGAGCTGCTCGTCAAAGAGCTCCGCTGATGTTGGACGCGATGCATCAACGACGACTTGTGGCATCCATTGAGGAAAGTAACTTATCTTTCTGGCCCCGCGCGTCCGCACGGGCCACCATGTCTATTGGCGCATCTGGGGAGCGCCGACGGAGACCGGTTCCAGCACGCGATGACGTTCGCGTCGTCGCAGGTCCGAGCCGTCGAAATGACACGCCGGGGGGAGTGTCGCTCTGGGGTTGGGGGGTCACTCGACCCCAGAGCTCCCCGACGGCCGTCACGATTCGCGCGCGGATGCCTTAAACGCTTCCGGCGCCTCCGGGCCCGGGGCCACGGCATCCACTCGCGTCATGAACTCGTTGACGAGCGCGCGGACGCCGAGTGCGAACAGGGTCCACTCGCCGGCCGGAATGTCGTCGCCCTCGTCGGCGGTGAATCGCGGGTGTTCGATCCCCTCAAGGGCCAGGATGGAGAAGCCCTCGCCCATCGCCGCCATCGCTTCCGTGAAATCGGTGATCGTCAACGGCGTCTTCATGCGGAATCCGTACGCCTCCATGAGGTACGCATAGAACTCGGCGAAGGCCGTGATCGATTCGTTGTGGCGGTCGTGCGCCGCTTCGCGCAGTTCCGGCCAGGTCTTCGCCGTCGTGCGCAGTGCGAGCGAGATCAGGTACTGCTGGGCATCGCGGGCGTCGGCGGGGTCGTCGAGGTCGACAGCGGCGGTGCGTACGTGCGTCTCGGCGGCGGCGCGGATCACGTCATCACCGGGGGCGTCGGCCGCGATGAGGCCCGCGACGGCGGAGCGCGCGTAGTCCGTGGGCTCACTGAGGCGCAGACGAACCATGGAGACCGCGAGGTCGCGCTGGTAGTCGCTCTGATCGGCCCACAGGCGATAGGCGGCGCCCGTCGTCAAGCCGGCGTGACGCAGCACGTCCTGCAGGCGGATGTGCTGGACGCCCGCGGAAACTCCGCGTTCCAGCAGCATCTGCATCCCCACTCGCAGCAGCAGTGCGCGAGTCTCGTCCCCCGAACGACGTGCCATAGAGAAGAAATCTACTCACTTTCGCGCGCGCGGCCCAAGAGACGTTCTGACACAATGGATGCCGGCGTGCCCGCCCCGACCTTTCCTCGCCGCGCTGTGGTGGAGTAGAAGGGCCGACGGGCCTGTGGACAGCGTCCGCCGCCCTTCGACAGAGGAGCGAGAAATGTCCACTCTCCGACAGAATCCGGAACCGGTTGCAGATCGGGCGCCCGAGGCTCAGCCGACCGGCGTGGAGCGCCCGACGCGCATCGCGCAGCACCGCCGCTACCTGATGTGCGCACCCGAGTACTTCACGGTGAGCTACCGCATCAACCCGTGGATGGAGCCGGCCAAGCCCACCGACACGGCCAAGGCCGTCGACCAGTGGCAGACCCTGTACGACACCTACCTCGCGCTCGGCCACGAGGTCGAGCTCATCGACCCGGTCGAGGGACTGCCCGACATGGTCTACACCGCCAACGGCGGGTTCATCATCGACGGTCGCGCGCTCGGGGTGCGCTTCCGCGTCGACGAGCGCCGCGGCGAGGAGCGACCCTTCATGGACTGGTTCGCCGCGCACGGGTTCGAGGTGATCGAGCCCGTCGAGGTGCAGGAGGGCGAGGGCGACTTCCTCCTCGTCGGCGACACGATCCTCGCGGGGACGGGTTTCCGTTCCGTCGGTGACAGCCACAGCGAGGTCGCTCGCGTGTTCGATCGTGAGGTCGTGTCGTTGCGCCTCGTCGACCCGCGGTTCTACCACCTCGACACCGCCATCTCGGTGCTCGATCCGGTCGAGGGCCCGGGCGGGGTGGAGCGGGCGAACATCGCCTACCTGCCGAGCGCGTTCGACGAGGCATCCCTCGCCGTCCTGCGCGAGCGCTACCCCGATGCCATCCAGGTGTCGGATGCCGACGGGGCGGTCTTCGGGCTGAACTCCGCCTCCGACGGCTACAACGTCTTCATCTCGCCGCGCGCGACGGGCTTCGAGCAGCAGCTGCGCGAGCGCGGCTACAACCCCGTGCTGATCGACCTGTCGGAGCTCCTGCTCGGCGGCGGTGGGATCAAGTGCTGCACACTCGAACTGCGAGGAAAGCGATGAACACCCCCACGACCGACATCCGGAGCGACGCCGTCGCCGGCGAGCTGATCGCCGTCGAAGAGGCGCACCTCGCCCACAACTACCACCCGCTCCCGGTCGTCGTCGCCCGCGGCGAGGGCGCGTGGGTGACCGACGTCGAGGGCAAGCGGTATCTCGACCTCCTGTCGGCGTACTCCGCGCTGAACTTCGGGCATCTGCATCCGGCGCTCGTCGCCGCCGCGACCGAGCAGCTCGGGCGTATCACGCTCACGAGTCGCGCGTTCCACAACGACCGGCTCGAACCGTTCGCCGCGGCGCTCGCGGAGCTCTGCGGCAAGGACCTCGTGCTGCCGATGAACACCGGTGCCGAGGCCGTCGAGACCGGCATCAAGGTCGCGCGCGCGTGGGCCTACCGCGTCAAGGGCGTCGCCGAGGGTGCGGCGAAGATCATCGTCGCGGACGGGAACTTCCACGGGCGCACCACGACGATCGTGAGCTTCAGCGACGACGCGCAGGCGCGTGACGGGTTCGGGCCGTTCACGCCCGGGTTCGTGTCGGTGCCCTACGGCGATGCTGCCGCGATCGAGGCGGCGATCGACGAGAACACCGCCGCCGTGCTGGTCGAGCCGATCCAGGGCGAGGCGGGGGTCGTCATCCCTCCGGAGGGCTACCTGCGCGAGATCCGCCGCATCTGCGATGAGCGCAACGTCCTGTTCATCGCCGACGAGATCCAGTCGGGCCTCGCGCGGGTCGGCACGACGTTCGCGTGCGACCGGGAGGGTGTCGTGCCCGACGTATACCTTCTCGGGAAGGCCCTCGGCGGAGGCATCCTGCCCCTCTCCGCCGTCGTGGCGGATGCCGATGTGCTCGGCGTCATCCGCCCCGGCGAGCACGGATCGACCTTCGGGGGCAATCCCCTCGCCGCCGCGATCGGACTGCGGGTCGTGGAGATGCTCGCGTCGGGCGAGTTCCAGACGCGCGCGCTCGCGCTCGGCGAGCACCTCGAGGGCGCGCTTCAGGCGCTCGTCGGCCAAGGTGTCACCACCGTGCGGGTCGCCGGACTCTGGGCGGGCGTCGACATCGACCCGGCCTACGGAACGGGCCGCGAGATCGCCGAGAAGCTCCTGCAGCGCGGCGTGCTCGTCAAGGACACGCACGGCCAGACGATCCGCATCGCCCCGCCGCTCGTCGTCCGCGCGACGGAGCTCGACTGGGCCATCGAACAGCTCCGCCTGGTGCTCGCCGTCTGACGCCCGCTGCGCCGGTCGGCGCCTGGTGTTGGCTTGCGCCTGGTCGTCACCGACACAGGAGATATCACCAGGGCAGGATCAAAACGGCCCCAGGCATCCTGTCTCGGTGAGATCTCCTGTCTGGGTGATCCGCTGGTGGGTGGGATGCGCACGAGCGCGGCTCAGCGGGCGGCGGGGCATGCCTTGGATGCTGTCATCCACCTGAAACACGGCCGCGACTAGGCTCACCTCATGGGTGATCTGTTCGACGGCTACGGTTCCACGTCGGCGCCGCGCAAGACCGCTTCCGGGGTGCCCGCGTTCGACGAGATGTTCGAGAAGCCGGCGGCGCCGGGGGATGCCGCGACGTCGCGCGCCGCGTACCGCGAGCTCTACCAGGCACTCGCCCGGATGACGCAGGAAGAGCTCCGCGGGCGCACCGAATCGCTCGCGAGTTCGTACCTCGCGCAGGGCGTGACGTTCGACTTCGCGGGCGAGGAGCGCCCGTTCCCGCTCGATGCCGTGCCGCGCGTGATCGAGTTCGACGAGTGGTCCCGCGTCGAGAAGGGCGTGAAGCAGCGCGTCAAGGCGCTCGAGGCCTTCCTCGACGACGCCTACGGCCACCAGTACTGCGTCCGGGACGGCGTGCTGCCGGCGGCCCTCATCGCGAGTTCGCAGTACTTCTACCGCCAGGCGGCAGGCATCCACTCCGCCAACGGCGTGCGCATCCAGGTGAGCGGCATCGACCTCATCCGCGACGAGCACGGAGAGATGCGGGTGCTCGAAGACAACGTGCGCGTCCCCTCCGGTGTCAGCTACGTCATCTCCAACCGTCGGGTCATGGCGCAGACGCTGCCCGAACTCTTCCACTCGATGCGGGTGCAGCCCGTCGGCGAATACCCGAACAAGCTCCTGCAGGCCCTCCGCAACGCGGCGCCCCCCGGCGTGGACGACCCGAACGTCGTCGTCCTCACCCCCGGCGTCTACAACTCGGCCTACTTCGAGCACACCCTCCTCGCGCGCCTCATGGGCATCGAACTCGTCGAGGGCCGTGACCTGCAGTGCATGGGCGGCAAGGTCTTCATGCGCACGACCCGCGGCCCCAAGCGCGTGGATGTCATCTACCGCCGGGTCGACGACGACTTCCTCGATCCGCTGCAGTTCCGTGCCGACTCGATGCTCGGCGCGCCCGGCCTGATGCTCGCCGCGCGCCTCGGCAACGTCACGATCGCGAACGCGGTCGGCAACGGCGTCGCCGACGACAAGCTGCTCTACACCTACGTGCCCGACCTCATCCGCTACTACCTCGCCGAAGAGCCGATCCTGAAGAACGTCGACACGTGGCGCCTCGAAGAGCCGGATGCCTTGGCCGAGGTGCTCGACCGCCTCGACGAACTCGTCGTGAAGCCCGTCGACGGATCGGGCGGCAAGGGGCTCGTCGTGGGGCCGGATGCCTCGCCGGGAGAACTCGCGAAGCTGCGGAAGAAGCTCATCGCCGACCCGCGGGGATGGATCGCGCAGCCGGTCGTCATGCTCTCCACGATCCCGACGCTCGTCGAGGACGGGATGCGCCCGCGGCATGCCGACCTCCGCCCCTTCGCCGTCAACAACGGCGACGACGTGTGGGTGCTGCCGGGCGGACTCACGCGCGTCGCGCTGCCCGAAGGCCAGCTCGTCGTCAACTCGTCGCAGGGCGGCGGCTCGAAGGACACCTGGATCGTCGGCGGGGATGCGCCGCTGCGTGGTGCGCGCGGGCTGCAGGAGCCGGGCGCGCTCGCGGGGCTCGTCGCCGACCAGGCATCCGTCACGCAGGCGATCCCGATCATCTACGACGCGCAGGCCTCGCCCGATCATGCGCCGGCCGTGCCGCCGCCGCTGTCCGAACAGCAGGAGCAACAGCAGCAGGGGGGTGAGCGCGCATGCTGAGCCGCATCGCCGAGAGTCTCTTCTGGATCGGCCGTTACATCGAGCGGGCCGACGGCACGGCGCGCATCCTCGACGTGCACCTGCAGCTGCTGCTCGAAGACCCGTGGATCGACGAGGACACTGCCTGCCGCTCGCTCATGGGCGTCATGGGGTCGATCCCGCCCGACCCGACGACGACCGTGACCCGGGGCGACGTGCTCACGAGCCTCGCCGTCGACCGCGCCAACCCGTCGTCGATCGCCTACGCCGTGCTCTCCGCGCGCGAGAACGCCCGTCGTGCACGCGAGATCGTCTCGACGGAACTGTGGGAGACGCTCAACACGACCAACTCGCGCATGCCGCGACGCATCAACAACGAGAAGGCGCACGAGTTCTTCCAGTGGGTCAGGGAGCGCTCGGCGCTCGCCGTCGGCGTCACCGATTCGTCGACGAGCCGCGACGAGGCCTGGCAGTTCCTCGCGCTTGGGCGTGCCATCGAACGCACCGACATGACGGCGCGGCTGCTCGCGACACGGGCGCTCACGGAGGCATCCGGGCCGTCGTGGACGACCATTCTGCGCTCGTGCGGCGCCTACGAGGCGTATCTGCGGACGTACCGCGGGATGCCGAGCGCGGTGAACGCGGCAGAGTTCCTGCTGCTCGACCGGCTGTTCCCGCGGTCGGTCATCTACTCGATCAGCCGGGCCGAGGAGTGCATGCAGGCCATCGACCCCGTCGCCGACCGCGTGGGGCATTCCAACAGTGTGCTGCGGGCGCTCGGGAGGATCCGGGCCGAGCTCGAATACCGCCCGGTGGAGGAGATCCTCGCCGAACTGCCCGAGCACATGGAGAGCGTGCAGAAGGTCACGCGACAGGCATCCGAGGCGATCCGCGATCGGTTCTTCCCGACGCACGCCGAGCCGAGCTGGATCGGAGAGACCTCATGATGCGCCTGCGGATCGAACACGCGACCGGCTTCGTCTACCCGGGCGATGTCGGGGCGTCGTACAACGAGGCGCGGATGCTGCCGAGCTCGACGGATGCCCAGTTCGTGCTGAGCTCACAGCTCGACATCAACCCGTCCACGAGCGTGAACTACTACACGGACTACTTCGGTACGCGGGTCGCCGCGTTCGACGTGCTCGCGGGGCACAGCGCGCTCGACATCACGGCGCGCTCGCTCGTCGAGGTGCGGCCGCGGCCCATCGAGTTCGGCGACGTCACCTGGGATCGCCTCCACCGTGAGGCGCCCCGCGCCATCGCGACCGTCGAGATGCTCGACCAGTCGGCGCGCACGCGGCCGCACGCCGAGGTCGCCGACGTGGCCCGGTCGATCGCCGCGCAGCACGACCACCCGGGGCGTGCGGCGCTCGCGATCGCCGCTGCCGTGCGCGACGCGGTCGAGTACGTGCCGGGGAGCACCGAGGTCCACTCGACGGCGGCCGAAGCCTGGACCGAGCGCAAGGGCGTCTGCCAGGACATCACCCACATCACGCTCGGCGCGCTGCGCGAAGTGGGCATCCCGGCGCGCTACGTATCGGGGTACCTGCACCCGAGCGCGCACCCGGAGATGGGTGTTCCCGTCACGGGGGAGTCGCACGCGTGGGTGGAGTGGTTCGTCGGCGACTGGCAGGGCTACGACCCCACGAACCGCAGCGAGATCGTCGACCGGCACGTGCTGGTCGGACGCGGGCGGGACTACAACGACGTGCCGCCCCTGCGCGGTGTGTACGCGGGCCCGCACAAGAGCGAGCTCCACGTCCAGGTCACAATTTCTCGCGAGGCGTAAGCCTCGCAGCGACCCGGGTCCCTGAGTGCCGCGCGTCAGCGCGGTGTATCGAAGGGTGGTCCCTGAGTGCCGCGCGTCAGCGCAGTGCATCGAAGGGTGGTCCCTGAGTGCCGCGCGTCAGCGCGGTGTATCGAAGGGTGGTCCCTGAGTGCCGCGCGTCAGCGCGGTGTATCGAAGGGCGCCTCGACGGCGGCCACGACGGCGCCGCGCGCGACGCGGTCTCCGACGGCGACCGACAGGCGCACTGTGCCGGCGATCGAGGCTCGCAGCGAGTGTTCCATCTTCATCGCCTCCACGACGACGAGTGCATCTCCCGCCTCTACGTGGTCGCCCTCGGAGACGGCCACCACGACGACGGTCCCCGGGAGTGGTGAGACGACCTCCGGCGTCCCCACGGCGTCCGCTCCGCCACGCGCCGCCGCTCCGCGCTCCGACACTCGCATCGTGACGCCGCCCGCCCCGGTCCACCAGCCGTCGGCTCCTGTCGACCAGGCGACGGTGCGGCCCACCCCGCCCCACGAGACGAACCCCGAGGCGGGGTCAACCGCGACGGGCACCTCCGGGCCGTCGTCGACCCTCGCGCGAAGCGACGCGCCGCTCCCGGTGACGCGCACGTCGGCGGAACGCCCGCGCGCCTCGAGGCGGAAGAGCCGGGGCGCGGCCGGACCGAGCCGCCACCCGTCACCGCGCTGCCACGGACCCCGGGCGAGCGACGCGGCGACGCCCGCGGCTGCCGCCTCGGCATCCCGCAGCACCGCGGCCTCGACGAACGTCCGGTCGTCCGCCTCGGCGAAGGGGAGGCTGTCGAAGACGCGCGCGATCAGGTCGGTGTCGATCTCACCCTCGGCGACCTCGGGCCGCTCGAGCAGCAGCCGCAGGAACTCGAGATTGGTGTCGAACCCGAGGATGACGGTGTGCTCGAGCGCGGCCCTGAGGCGCGCCAGCGCCTCGTTGCGGGTCTCACCCGTCGCGATCACCTTCGCGAGCATCGGGTCGTAGTCGACGCCCACGTCAAGCCCGTCGGCGAGCGACGAGTCGACGCGGATGCCCGGGCCGTCGGGCTCCACGACGCGCAGCACCCGTCCCCCCGTGGGCAGGAATCCGGTGCGCGGATCCTCCGCATAGACGCGAGCCTCGATGCTGTGCCCGGACACGGTCACGTCCCCCTGCGCGAACGCGAGCGGTTCGCCGGCCGCGACGCGCAGCTGCTGCTCGACGAGATCGAGGCCCGTCACCTGCTCGGTCACGGGGTGCTCGACCTGCAGGCGGGTGTTCATCTCCATGAAGAAGAACTCGTCCGGTCGATCCGCCGAGACGATGAACTCCACCGTGCCGACGCCGCGGTAGTCGACGCTGCGCGCCGTGTCGCACGCCGCGGCGCCGATCCGCGCCCGGGTCGCGGCATCCAGCAGCGGCGAGGGCGCCTCTTCGATCACCTTCTGGTGGCGCCGCTGCAGCGAGCATTCCCGCTCGCCGAGGTGCACGACGTTCCCGTGCGCGTCGGCGAGCACCTGCACTTCGATGTGACGGGGGGCGGACACGTACCGTTCGAGGAACAGCGCGTCATCGCCGAACGATGCGGATGCCTCGCGTCGCGCCGCAGCCAGGGCGGCAGGCATGGCCGCAGCCTCCGTCACGACGTGCATGCCCTTCCCCCCGCCGCCCGCGGAGGGCTTGATCAGCACGGGGAAGCCCACGGCGCCCGCGCCCGCGATGAGCTCTGCGTCGGCGAGCCCGGGGCGGGCGAGGCCCGGCACCGTCGCGACACCCCGCGCCTCCACGGCGGAGCGGGCCGAGATCTTGTCGCCCATGACCTCCATCGCCTCGGCCGTCGGACCGATGAACACGATCCCGGCGGCGGCGCACGCGCGCGCGAAGGCGGGATTTTCGGCGAGGAACCCATAACCGGGATGGATCGCCTGCGCGCCCGTCCGCGTCGCGGCATCCAGCACTCGCTCGATCGCCAGGTAGCTCTCCTGCGCGGGGGCGGGGCCGAGGCGCACGGCCTCGTCGGCGAGGCGCACGTGCAGGGCATCCGCGTCCGCGTCGCTGTAGACGGCGACCGAGCGGATGCCGAGGCGCCGCAGCGTCCGGATGATGCGCACCGCGATCTCGCCGCGATTCGCGATGAGGACCTTCTCGAACAGGGGCATCCGCATCACATCCGGAAGACGCCGTAGGACGGCGCGTCGGCGATGGGTGCGCGGAGCACGACGTCGAGGGCGAGGCCGAGGACGTCGCGGGTCTCGCCGGGCTCGATGATCCCGTCATCCCACAGCCGGGAGGTCGAGTAGTAGGGGCTGCCCTGTCGTTCGTACTGGTCGCGGATCGGCTGCTCGAAGGCGGCGCGCTCGGCATCCGACCACGGCGTGCCGGCGGCCTCGAGCTGTTCCGCGCGCACGGTGGACAGGACCGACGCGGCCTGCGGGCCGCCCATCACCGAGACCCGGGCGCCGGGCCACAGCCACAGGAACCGCGGGGAGTACGCCCGCCCGCACATGGAGTAGGTGCCGGCGCCGAAGGATCCGCCGACGACGACCGTGAGCTTCGGCACGCGCGCGCACGCGACGGCGTTGACCATCTTCGCGCCGTGCTTGGCGATGCCGCCGTGCTCGTATTCGCGACCGACCATGAACCCGGTGATGTTCTGCAGGAACAG